>QWCW01000238.1_pt2 | contig 42067 bp, 32 predicted proteins | sample 1972691 | NCBI WGS metagenome assembly QWCW01 (sample SAMN09866698, study PRJNA288562) | Human oral metagenome isolate pre2_saliva, whole genome shotgun sequencing... | reverse complement strand
AATCAGGTACATAAGCATCACAATAGTAGAGTTTCTTGCCATCAGGAGCCCAGCAAGGGAATGTCTCAAAATGGTCGTCGGTTTTGAAAATATTTGAGAGCTTGTTGTTGTCCGCATCATAGAAAACGAGGTCGCTGGCATAGTCCACCACTTCTATCTTATTCTTATTGATCATGTGGAAAGCCTGTCCCGTCTTGTTACTGGAGAAAACCACCCAGTTGCGTGTTGGGTGCCACGTTGGGTATACGGTGTTGGCCAGTGTAGAGTCGGTTTTCATGTTTAGCTTCTCAATCTTTCCATTCTCTATCAGCATTGTTCCGCCGTGTATGGCGCGGACGTGAAAGAGCATACGCTTCGTGTCGTAAGCCTGATAGTTGTGGCAGTTGATGCAATGGTTCTCCTTTTCATCAAACGTACGGTTGTTTTCATAAATCGGCGTTTGTTCGAAGTTTTCCAAATCGCGCTGATAGATGCCCAGTTGGCGATAGAGTTCGTAGCTGGGTTCGATGAGGCGATAAGAGAGATATTTGTCGATAGGCTCTTTGGCTACATGGATAACATATTTCGGGAAACTCACCCACTGGCCGTTACGCTCAGCATAGAGTTCCACGCTCAAGTCGCGCCCCTTGTTGGCCGTGAGCAGCTTGCGCCATTCGGTGCTGTCGAGGAAGAGTTTTCCATCCTTATTACCCTCTGCCACGAGCTGCACGCCTTGTCCTTGGATCACTCCCACAAAGTTGTCGCCCTTTGCTGTCACCTGGAAATTGAGTGGGGCAATGTTGGGCGGAATGGTGATGTCGCGGTAGTCGGGGTATATACCTGCCACCTCCTTCACGGGAGTGGCATTTTGGGGAATGCTCACCTCCTTAGCACAGGAAGCAAAGGCAAAGAGCGCGAGCAAAAAGAAATATATTTTTTTCATAATTCAGCTGAGCAATTTAGTTGACCTGTCCTTTATTTTTACGGTTGTTGTCCACATTACCTTCATTGTTTTCGCAGAAATAATAGTAGAAGTAAGTGCCCAACCAATCTTTTTTCAGGTTGGCGCGTAGAGCCTCCTTGTCCTTAGTATAAGGTCGGGCCGCCATGAGGAAAGATTGGAGGTTGGCCATAATCATCTGGTTCACTCCGTACTGCTTTACAACGTCCTGATAGCCTTGCTTGATGGCGAGGCAGGCGAGGGCCTCTTGCATGGTTTGAGAAATGGGCATCCCGTTTTGCATCATAAAATTTACACGTGGGAGCAATGCCACCAAGTCTTTGGAATAGAGACACGCCGCAGCTGAGGTGATGAGCGTTTCGTTGGAACCCCTGTTCACGCCGAGATTGTAGCCCAAGAACACAGGCTGACGATAGTTTTGTTCGAAAAGGTCCTCTTTCGGGATAAACTTCTTGACACCTGCCAACTCCGAGTCTTCATCGATGAGCTTAGGATTGTTGAGCATCGGTTCATAGCGATTCACAAAAGTTTGCTCAAACGGCACGTGTTTCAATATATCGAGGTATTTTTCGGCCAGCTCTTTCTCACCAGTCAGGATGGCACAGAGCGCACAGCGCTTGAGGTTGCGCGTGGTGGGTCCGTCCATCACGATGCGCTCAAAGGCATAGTGATAGGCCGGTTGCACGAGTCCGGCGGAAAAGTCGCAATCCGCCTGGAGCAGTCCATACTCCTCGCTGCCGTCCACCTTTTTCAGACCCGCATCGGGATAGTCGTAGGGGATTTCAAAAAGGCGATCCAAGAGCTGATCGGTGCGGAGCAACGCTATGGCATGGTAGGCGGCCACGGTGCGGGTGGGGCGGCGTGCCGACATAGCATCATCGATCATTCCCTCCCAGTCCTGCTCCATCATCTTGTTCTGCATCTTAGCTCCGAGAATATCGTTCTGATGGCGATACATGGCATCGGCGTAGAGCCCCACGAAACCAGCAACGGCCAATAGGAGACCGATGCGTAGTCCTTTGTTGCTTGTCTCGGACTGCTCTTTGCCCCGGCGGAGGAAATGCACAATTTGTGCCACTACGACGAGGACCACCAGTGTGAAGAATGGAATGAGCATCAAGCGGCTCGGTTCGGCTTTGTAGTAGAGGTTAGTGCCCAGTTCAACAATGTAGGTCATGATGGCGATGGGCAGGAGGAAGGCTATACCCCGCCAGCGAGCAGGGATACGGAAAATGGCATCCAATTGGCAGGCGATGGCCGTGAGGAGAGCGGAGAGAATGAGACCGCCCACCCATTTCGATTTGAACACCACCATCAGATAGCGGCCGAACCAAAAGAGATGGCCGAAAGGCGTATCGGTGAGGAACTTCATAGATGTGGCATCGCTCACCACAAAGGCATCTTGCTGTGCGCGCACAAAGACATCGCCATAGATGAAAGTGCAAAAAACGAACAACAACACGAAGCCGCAAATCTTGATAAAGGGATTCCAACAAAAAGGTTTTTTAGGCTTCATGGCCTTTGTTGGCGTCTGCTTTGCAGGGGCTTTGTGTTGCGGCTTGTAAGTTTTTTTGTGTGACATTATCAAGGTATATGATTACTTTGCTGACAAAGGTACAACTTTTTGCGGATTGGTCTTGCGGTTTCTATGTTTTAGCCGCGAAGAGGAGAGCTTTTGGTCCACGAAGTTTCACGAAGGAGGCGAATGGACACGAATTTTCTTTTTCGATAAGTACTCACAAATGAGATATTGAAAATATAAATTCGTACTCATTCGCCTTATTCGTGTCCATTCGTGGGCTTAAAGCCAAAGGTAGCATATCTCCCGTAAAGAATCTTCGCAGTTTTCGGTTCTCAAGAATAGCGTAAAAATCAGCGGAAGATACGGTGACTTATTCCGCTCCTGTCTACACAGACTCGTTTGATAAGGCTGTTGGCAGATACAATAAGGTTGTTGGCGAGTATCCTTATTGCACTGGCTGACATCCTTATTGTGTGAGCTGACAGGATAAGGAAAATTTTGAGTGGAGTGGTATTGAGAAATGTGGCTACAATACTGCAATACCATTTCTGGATGAAGATTTTCTGAAAAACGAAGGTGCGGATGTGTGTTGAGCATCTAAAAGAGAATGAAAGAGCTGCGTTCTCAGTTTCTTTTAAGAAAACTACTTGTCAAGTTTTTGGGCGGGAAGGCGCTATTAAGTACATGAAAAAGGGAATTTCCAACTGGTGGAAATTCCCTTGTATAGAGATAAAGTGAAGGCATGAAGCCTTGTTGTTATGCCTCAAAAGTGTTCAAGAGGTTGTTGTACTGACCAGCAGGGCCACGCTGACCCACCACTTGTTTGATGAAGATTTCCATTTCCGTTTCGTGCTGGTCGGCGCTCTCAAAGAGTTTCCACTGTGCGCGAGCACGCACTAAATTGTGGTCGGCATACTGTGTTTTGTAATATACATCGCCGTTGATGTAGTCGATAAGGAAGCGCACAGATTGCATATAGGGGAAGAGCTTTGCAGCATAGGGGAGGTTTTCCACCTCAACCGGGGTGAGGAATACGCCTGCACTGTGGAGATAGCCCTTAGCGAAAGCTTTGAAAATCTCAATATTGAAATTCACATTGTCCAGGTTCGGATCGTCCTCCTTACCTGTGTTGGCAGCGGAACGTAGGTAGTCGCCAAAATCAGAGAAGATGAAGTTGGGCATAACCGTATCGAGATCGATGACACAAAGCACCTTGCCGTCCTTGTCGAAGAGGATGTTGTCTACTTTCGTATCGCAGTGGCAGATGCGCTTCTTGAGTTTGCCTTCGCGCTGCAAGCGTTCGGCTTTTGTCATCTCTTCAGCGCGTTCCTTAATGGCTGCGATGAGATCACGCACATTGTCCACGCGGCCGCTACGGTTCTCCTTTGCAGCTTCTTCGAGTTGGTGGAGGCGGAATTCGAGGTTGTGGAAATCCTTAATGGTCTCGCCCAGTTCTACGGGGATATCTGCCAGCCAGCTCTGGAACTGTCCGAACGTTTCGCCTACGATGAAGCTTGTTTCGGGAGTGACCTCCGTCATGCTCGTAGTATCGGGGATGTAGACCATAAGGCGCCAATATTTCTCTCCATCGAAGTAGTAGTATTTTCCATCCTTTGCCGGAATGAAACGCAGGCACTTGCGTTCGATGTCCTCCGTGTGGTTGGCCTCCAGCTTTTTGCGGATATGGTCGGTGACGTGGATAATGTTGTTCATCAGCATATCAACGTCGGGGAAAATCTTGTTGTTGATGTGTTGCAGTACATAGTCAGGATCTTCGCCCTCTGTGGTGACTTTGTAAGTAGTGTTGATGAGTCCGTTACCAAGGGGCTTCACGTCAATCACGTTGCCTTTTACATCGAATTGGGCTACAATGTTGAGCAATTCTTTTTGTTCCATAGATTTATAGTTGTATGTTTTTGTTTAATGTATTCTGTTTCGAAAACGCAAAGAAAGTAATTTTATTTCACAAGGGCAACACAAAATAATAAAAAGGGAGTGCTTCCACACAGCTGGAAGCACTCCTTTGCTTACTTTGAGTTGTTCATCGGTCAGGAAATAGAGACTCTGATCGTGAAAGAGATGTTATTAGAATGCTACTTTTTTGCCATTCACGATATAGAATCCTTTGCTTGTGCTTGTTACGCGGCGACCTTGTAGGTCGTAGATGATAGTTTTTGCAGCATTGGTATTCATTGCCATGTCTTGAATGCCTGTTTCGAGGCCTTTGAGCGGTGTGAAACGCAATTTATAAGTGTATGTGCCACTGCTTGGGCAGAGATACTTGTTCAGTGTGCCTGCACCGCAAGAACCATTGCCGAGACCTTTTTGCATATAGTCGAAATGAACAAAAACATCGCGCTGACCAGTGGGCAAGTTCCACATGTGGCGGTTCGCCTTCAGCGTGGCATCGTCATAATGAAGAGCAGAGAAAGATACTTGGCCTTCGGTTTCTACTTTGACGCCGTTGCCCTCATCATCGGATAAGGTGAGATAGCGCAAGCCTTCGTGGTTGCCAGTGCTTTGCGGACGAGCATAAGCTTCAAGCTGCTCGCTGACAGTGGACTGATAGAGTCCGAAGAAAGAACCTTCCTTACGGTCTACATAGTTGGCCAAAGGACCACGTGCGTAGTAAGTCAGATTTTCGAACGAGCTGGGGAAACGCATACCCATACCGATGCGGCGGAGGTTGGCAACAATCGGAGAGAATGAAGCCTCCAAATCGACAACGCCATTAGCGTAGACAGTGTAAGTGAAGACGTAGGGGCAACGATTACCTTGAACGTTATACTTAATAGTAGCAGAGAGACTGTCGGGAGCCACAGTGACGGTCCACGTTCTATCGCCAGTGCCTGTAGCCTGATTGTAGTTTTCAGGATTTCCGTAAGGCTCTTCGTTCTCTATGTAGCGATAGTGAGCAAGTTCGGGACCTTGAGCCGGGATAATGATGTTTTGACCATCGCTCTTCCATGAGCGAAGACCACCACTGCGCGTGAAGACGATAGTGTTCTTTCCTGTATTGAAGGTGACGTCGTAAGCGGTCTGCTTCACCTGCATCTTGTTGGTTATGTTACGAATAGCAGGGAGCGCAGCAGGGCGGGCCTGTAATTGGTCTTCGAACGTTACCAGTTCGTAGCCAGCATCGCACCAATCGGAAGCTTCGTTCACGCAAAGAGCGAGTTGGAGGAAATATTCGTGGCCAGTTTCGAGTGTAGTAGTATAAGGTACATTGACCGTAGTGCTTTGCAGCGGCTGGCAGTTGAGAGCCGTAGTTCCAGATTCTACTGTTTCTCCGTCCTTCAATACTTTCCATGCGAGTTTGAAGGCATTAAGATTGAGCTGCGGGTAGTTGTTTGTCAGACGGTAGTATTTTGTGGACATCTTCTTGAAGTCAACGTACTGATACACCTTCTTCACCTCTGTGAGTTCGGCACTCCATGCGCGGTCGGCGTTGAGAATTCCGTTGTTCACAAAGTTTCCTTGGTGAGGGCCGGGCTTGTCGTAGCCACTGATGTATTTAGGGTAGCCATTCAACGTTGTTGTCTTAGCTTTGATGTCGTTGGCATCGTAGATACTTTGATCTACCCAGTCCCAGATGCAACCACCGAGGCCGTAGTTAGAACCAATGATGACATCCCAGTATTCCCGGAGATTGCCCACCGAATTACCCATTGCATGGGCATATTCGCAGAGGAAATAGGGCTGTTTGCGCCAGTTATTTGCCGCAAGTCTTTGCACCTCATTTACATCTTTGTACATCACACTCCAAATATCCGTACCAGCAGTGTTATCATTGGTACTTCCTTCATAGTGGATAGGGCGATTGTTATCAAAGGCCTTTACGACGTCATGGATTGTTTCAAAATTACTAAAGCCGCTCGACTCATTTCCGAGACTCCAAATGATGACAGAAGGATGATTGTAGTCGCGTCGTACCATTCTCATCACGCGGTCCTGCATTTGTGGCAACCAAGAAATTCTTCCTGCGATAGCACCGCTAGGATTGTGTAGATTATCATTCCAGTTCTTGTGACATTCAAGGTCAGCTTCGTCCACAACGTAAAAGCCGAGGTAGTCCATCATCGCCATCATTTTTGCTTGGCGAGGGTAGTGGCTGGTACGCACAGTGTTGATGTTGGCCTTTTTCATAAGTGTTAAATCCGTCCACATAGTGGCAACGTTGATGGCACGGCCCAGAACAGGGTGCGTGTCCTGCGTGTTGACACCTTTGAGGTAGGTACGGTTGCCGTTCACAAAGAATTGGCCGTTTCTGAGTTCGAGAGAGCGGAAACCATACTTTGTGGCAAATGCTTCCTCTTCATTGCTGCCGTTGAGCTGGCTCACGATGAGCGTGTAGAGGTTAGGAGCGTCTGGCGACCATAGTTTAATGCCGCTGAGCTGGCCCAGACTGATGGTGTTCTGCTTGATGCTGTCGCCTGCTGCAAAGGTGATGGTGGCTGATTGCGTAGCCACTTCAGAACCAGAGGGGTCGAGCAGCGAAAGACGTACAGTGCGGTTACCAGCCACTTTAGAGGGGTTGGCCATCGTGATGGACACGTTTGGCGTTGCAGTGCGATTACGCGCATTTACCTCAGCGCTGATGAGGTGGTCCTGAATGTAAGTCTTGGGTGTAGCATAGAGATATACATCGCGGTGTATACCTGTCATGTGCCACATATCTTGTCCTTCAAGATAAGAGGCATCGCTCCATCGAATGTTCTGCAAACTGATATTGTTTTCTCCTGAGCGCACGAAGTTTGTCACGTCAAATTCGCTGACGTTATTGGCTTCCTGCGTATAGCCTACATACTTACCGTTTACCCAGATATAGCTAGCGCCGTAGATACCATCGAAATGGAGCACTACTCGCTGACCTGCAAATTCGGCGGGCAATACAAAATTGCGGCGGTATGAAGCAACGGAGTTGGGAACATTACTGTTCATATTGATGTAAGGAGGATTGTCGCTGAACGGATACTGCACGTTAATGTATGTAGGCTGTCCGTAGCCCTTCATCTCTAAGCAAGAGGGCACAGAGATAGTGTCCCATGCAGACGCATCAACGTTGTCGCCGTAGAAATCCTCTCCTGGACGATTGTTGGTGCCTTCCTGCCATTTCAGATTCCAAACTCCATTGAGCGACATCCAGCGTGCGCCTGTTGGATCGAGCCACGGTTTGGCGAAGCGCTCTGTGTCAGCCTTCAGTTTAGCCGTTGTAGCGTAGGGGAGGTAAGTGGCGTGAGCTGGCTCATTGTTGATGCGGAAAATTTTCTCGTTTTCCCATTCCTCTCTGTTTGAAGCAACGCTCGGTACCTCAGCAAAGCGGAAGTGTGTTCCTGCAGCTGTAGCATCGCTGCTATTGACCAGCTGATCGTTAGAGCCGCTACACAGATAGTAATAAGTACCTTGGTATTGTGTCCGCAACTGGTAGACACCGTTGGAAGTATCCACGCTAACGAGTTCTATTTGCTGATTAGGATTTGTTGGGTTGGAACTCCACTGAAGAGGGTACTTCTTGCTGTTGAGAGCCATGTCGATAGCACTATTATAAGCGTCGCTCGTAATAATGTATTTCTTCGTGCCTTTCAAATTGTCGGGCTGTTCAAAGCGCCAAGTGCGCGCAGTGGCCGAACAATCAGAGAAGGTGTTTAGATAAAGTCGTGCGTCATTAGCACCGTTATCCCAATTGGTTACAACGAGCTGCATGCTCTCGTTGTAAATGGCGTAGCATTTTCCTGCCTCAGGTTGCGCGCCGTAAGTTTGCGCCTGCATAGAGAATGCAGTGGCAGCAAAGAATCCCATGGTGAGGAGATTCTTTAGCTTCGGTAAAGAAAGATTCATTTTATTGTTGTTTCTGGTTCGTTTTATGTTGCAGTTTGCGGGCAAAGATAAGAAAAAAATACAAGCCAGTGTATCTTATCTTCTTTTTTACTTACATTTGCAGCTGCTAATTATAGATAGCAAAATAGACTTAATGTGTTTTTAGGTAGAATAAGCTGAATTTTTAAAGTTATCCCTTTGATAAAGATGAAGATATGAGGAAAGTATTACTCTTTATGCTCTTTTTTGCAGCGCTGTCCGCAATGGGGGCTGTCCAATTTAATGAAACGACGCGTTATCGTTTGGTGTGTAAAAAGTTCGGCGCTGGCGGCATAGGAATAGGTGCATACCACGGGAGCACGGCTTTAGTATATTATGACATATATGCTCGAGCGGCAACGGCGGATGCTTGGTGGTATATCCGCAAGAATGGTAACGGTTATACTTTTCAGAATGCTGCAACAGGACAATACCTCTACCACGAATCAACGCGTGAGGAGCAAGTGGCCAAAGGCCTTCGCCTGTGTAATGCCGTCACCTCCGACAGTGTGCGTTGGAGGTTGATAAGCAAAGATTCCTTTTTTGAAATTTCTAACAAAGCTGTCCCATCGCAGTATATCAACTGCCGTACCGATGGCTCTTACCTTGTTGGAACTTATTACAATGCAGATGATAACGGACTTTTCGAAATTTTCGATGAGCAAGGCCGTCAGGTCAAGGACGATGAGCAGCCCGAAACGTTGCGCACTCCTTTGTCGGGTTATGTAGATATGTTTCGCTTGAACAATAAAGACCTTGTTTACGACAGTCTGAGCGGAAGTTTCTTTTTCTCTGCCCGCAAGCGCTATCGTGACGGTCGCGACTTTTCGGCAGCGGTAACGTTGTCCGCGCAACCAGGTGTAACGCTGTCGCTCGATGGACAAGAGCTCTCGGACGGCGGAACGGTTACAATCCACGGCATAGACTGTGGAAAGACTTACCCTATTGTTGTAAGTCGCAACGGGAGTGTGGTAGCCTCCGTTCCACTTCAGATGACGTTCCTTCCCATTGTTGAAATGAACGTTTCCTCAACCAATCAGAATTCTTACACCCGCGGCTCCATCCGCGTGACCGATCCTGGCGTCACTGGCTACGATTCTATCTATGTGGCCGATTTTCGTATTCGTGGCGCTTCGGCAACCAACTATCAGAAGAAGTCGTATGCCGTTAAATTGTATGATGCTAATGGCGAATCGAAAAATGTAGAATTTCTCGGTAAACGTTCTGACAACAATTGGATTTTAGATGCAATGGTGATTGATAAGGCTTGTATGCGAAATCGCCTTTCTACAGATTTGTGGAAGGATATCCACACCGAACCATATTACGCACAGTTTGAGAAAAAGAAGATTCGACCCTACACTCGAGGCGAATTCGTGGAAGTGTTTCTTAATGGTGCCTACCACGGCCTTTATTGTATGACAGAGAAGATAGACCGTCAGCAACTGCGCTTGAAGAAGTCGGAAGGCGACACTATACACAGCTTGCTCTATAAGTCAGGACAATGGAGCTACGAAGTCCTTTTTGGCCACGAACTGGGCTATCCTTCTACAACAGGCAGAAAGCCGGCTTATTATAGTAATAATTATGATTCTTGGCGTGAATGGGAACTGAAATACCCCGACTTGAAAAAAGGCGAGAAGATTGATTGGGGACCACTTTACAATGCTATCAATTTCTGCGCTACTGCTTCTGATGTCGAATTTGAGAGAGGTATTGAGTCTTATCTGGACCTCCCCGTTTTGCGCGATTATTATCTCTTCCTCGACTTGCTTTTTGCCTACGACAACGATGGTAAAAATATGTATTATGCCCTTTATGACTTGCAGAAGAATAATGGCCAGAAGCTGACGATAGTACCTTGGGACCTCGATGCCACTTGGGGGCGTAGTTGGGATGGTACTAACAGAGACCAGGGAGATCCTACGGCGGATTGGTCGGTAGTGCGCCGCGCTTATACTGGAGGTCTTACCTACTACAACCGCTTGGAGCAAAGTCCTTATCTTAACTGGTCACAAATGCTGGCCGACCGCTATGCCGAACTTCGTTTGTCAAAGAAGATAGATGCCGACAGTTTGGTAGCGCGTATCACAGAATACGCCACACTCTTTAGCGACAGTCGCGCCGATCAGCGTGAAGGTTCTTATTGGGCTATGTATCACGGTGGAATCCAAAAGGACGTGGAATATATGAAGAAGTGGATCAAGGCTCGCATCCCCGCGCTCGATAGAAAGTATAATTTCGACCCTACCACCTCTGGGCTGCGCCAGGTTTCCGATAAGTCCTATGTGAGTGCAGCCGGCGGAGTAGGTAGCATCATCTTTAGTAGTAGCGCGCCACAAATGGTACAAATCTATACCATTGATGGCCGCCTCTATCGCACCGTTCGTCTGACCCAAAGCGTAGAGATCGTCGACGATATTCCTGCAGGTCTCTATCTGACAGCTGGACAGAAAGTATTAGTACAGTAAGTCTTTTCTCCCTAAAGAAGGGGCGTCAGTCATCGTCTCCGTCTTCCATGAAACTGTCGTCAAAGGCAACAGGAATCATGAAGTCATCGATGGCACGGCGCTCCTTTTTTGTAGGCCGACCCGTGCCGCGAGCGCGATCAACGAATCCGCTGATACGGCTCATTTCGAGCATCTCATACTGTTGCGGGTCAGTGATATTTTCCAACACATCGGGAATGAGTTTTGCTCCCACACGTTTCTCGATGGCTTGCTTTACGCGAAATGTATAAGTCACTGGTGGCTTGCGCACGCTCACTATGTCGCCCTCCTTCACCGTTCGTGCTGGCTTGGCTGCGGCATCATTGATTCGTACGCGATTATTCTTGCAGGCATCAGCAGCTATGGTGCGCGTCTTGAAGATGCGAGCTGCCCAGAGCCATTTGTCCAATCGTGCTTCCATTTTATTTCTTGTTGTAATTATTCATTGCGAAGTCGATGCCGCTTAATGCGAAGGCCTTGATGGTTTCGCAGGCTATGCCGACACGTTCGTCCATAGTGGCTAAATCCTCTGCCCCGAACTGACCGAGTACAAAGTCCACCTGTCCACCGCGCGGATAGTCGTTGCCAATGCCGAAACGTAGGCGAGCATACTGCTGAGTACCCAGTTGCTGCGTGATGCTTTTCAAACCATTGTGGCCTGCCTCCGATCCAGAGGGTTTTAGGCGCAGTTTGCCAAAGGGGAGAGAGAGGTCATCTACTACGATAAGCACATTCTCCAATGGAATATTCTCTTTGTTCATCCAGTAGCGCACAGCATCGCCGCTGGCGTTCATATAGGTGGAGGGCTTTAGCAGAACGAGCATCTGGTTTTTCACGCGCATCGTTCCAACAAAGCCGTAGCGTTTGTCCTCAAATTGCATTCCGGCCGACTTGGCCAAAGCGTCGACCACGCGGAAACCTATATTGTGGCGTGTGCCGTCGTATTCATCTCCGATATTGCCGAGACCTACGATTAAGAATTTCATATTATTTCGTTTGTTTGTTCACTTGTCCCGAATTGTTGAGGGAAAGTCTGAAAAAGCCCGGAACTCCATGAGCTCCGGGCTTAAATATGTTCTTTGTCTTAACTGACAGAGTAATGCTGAAGCTAACCTTATGCACCAGCCTCGGCAGTAGCCGTAGCGTTACTCATGGCAGCACGTGTCATCTTAACGCTAACAACGTTCACCTCCTTCGGAGTAACGAGTTCGAGCTTATCGAAGCTCAGCTCACCAACCTTGATGCTCTTGCCAAGCTGCAAATGTGCAACGTCGATAATGAGCTTCTCGGGAATATCCTGATAGAGAGCCTTTACATTGATCTTACGAATCAGTGTAGTCAAGCGGCCACCGGCACGAACACCTTCTGCAAGACCCTTAGTCTGGATGGGCACACCGATAACGATGGGACGCTCTTCGTGTACCTCAAGGAAGTCGAGGTGAAGGATATTGTCCTTAACGGGATGGAACTGAACTTCACGGATGATAGCCTTGTGATCTTCGCCGTCAATGTTGATATCGATGAGGTAGATGTGGGGAGTGAAGATAAGCTTGTTAGCTTCTTTCTCTGAAATAGTGAAAGCGATAGCTTCAGGGTTGCCATTAGCGTCCTTCTGCAAGCCGTAGAGGTTACAAGGAATCAGACCTTCGCGGCGTACTGCCTTCGTTGCTTTCTTACCTAAGTTGGCGCGCTTTGCACCAGATACAGAAATCTGTTTCATTTTCTTTGTTTGTCTTTAAATGTGTTACTCTAAATTAATTGCTTAATTCGCCATCGCACGGGGAGCCTCCCTTTTCGTTGGGCTCTCGGACAATTTCCGAATCGGCCGCAATTTGTAAATGCTATAAGGTTGTCGGGTAGCGCAATAAGGAAGCCGCTCAACGCAATAAGGAAGTCGGCTGACAGAATAAAGAAATTCTTGAAAATACTATGCTTTTTGGTCGTTTTCTTCTGTCAGCTGTCGAGTTTCTTTGGAAAAATCTGGGGCGGGATGGCAAGTGTCATTCAGTGGGTTCCTTTTGTTCGTTGGTGTCTGCCTGCGAGTGGCTTTTTTCATTTTTCGTTCTTTCCGTCGCTTTGGCGTGAGGTGGTACATCTTTATTGTGTTCCTTTTTCCTCCTTGTTTCATTTTCTATTTTGTGAATCCTGACTGTCAATAAAATTGATCTATTTGTTGAACTTTTTGTTGTCATGATATTTTAGTGCCTTCTCTATATAGGTAACCCTCATGTGTGCTACCCCTTTAATCACTAAACCACGGTAAAATAGTTCTCTTCTATGCCTGTTATTGCACTCTCTTAGCACTTTCTTTGGAAAAGTGAAGCATTTATAAGGAGATTTTGACTTCTCGCCTTTTGTTTTTCTCTCCGCATTTTGTATCTTTGCAAACGTGTTAGGGCTCTAATGCCACACAGCGATGATTATGATAAATCGAGAATTGATAAGGCTGAAAGTGGTTCAGCTAGTGTATGCGTTTTACCAGAACGATGGTAAAACATTGGATGTGGCCGAGAAAGAGTTGAAGTTCAGTCTTTCTAAGGCTTATGAACTCTATAAGTATCTCCTTTCTATGCTTGTCGATCTGAAAGCTTATGGAGAACGTAGAGCGGAGTCGAGTGCGGCTCGTGCAGAACGCTTAGGAACAAAAATAGGCGGTCTGTCACCCGATAGGCAATTTGCTGATAACAAATTCCTTGTGCAGCTGGCTGACAATAAAGCACTGGGCGAATACCGAGAGAAAAAACAAGAATGGCCAGAGGAACCAGCTTTCGTGAAGAAGCTCTATACCACTATGATTGAGAGCGAACTCTATCAGAACTATCTGACGAAAGAAGACTTCAGTTATGAGGCCGACCGCGAACTGATACGTAAGCTCTACAAAACTTACGTTTGCAATAATGAGGATTTTGATTCGCTCCTCGAAGAACATAGCCTCTATTGGAATGATGATAAAGAAATCGTTGATAGTTTCGTCATGAAAACCATCAAGCGTTTCAAGGAGGATAGTACTGCTGAGCAAGAACTTCTCCCCGACTATGCTGCCGTGGAGGATAAAAACTTTGCAGGAACTCTCTTCGTCGAAACATTGAAGCGAGCTCAGGAAGTTCGCCAGCTTATTCGCGAAAATTCTAAGAACTGGGAGTTCAACCGCTTGGCTTTCATGGATGTCATCATCATGCAGATAGCATTGGCTGAAATCCTCACATTCCCGCAAATCCCGCTGAGCGTCACGTTCAACGAGTATCTCGACATTGCTAAAATCTACAGCACACCAAAAAGCGCAGGCTATATCAATGGGCTTCTTGACCATGTGGTGAAGTCGCTCAAGAAAAAAGGTGAACTGATGAAGTAAAAATCCTTGGCGTCTTCCTCTTCTGAGGTGATGCGCCAAAGGATACCACGCTTCTTCCTTTTCAGCGCTGCGGAAAGAAAGTAAAAGCAGGAAATATAATTAAAATTGAAAACCATAACTTAAAAACCTATATGACTACTCCAAATTTAGTTCTCCTTCAGGGCGCTCAAGCTGGCGATGGAGGAATGGTGTCCATGCTCCTCATGATGGCCCTTTTATTTGCCATTGTTTATTTCTTCATGATTCGCCCTCAAAACAAGAAGCAGAAGGAAATCCAGAAATTTCGCGATGCTCTGAAGGCGGGTGACGATGTGGTAACGATTGGCGGAATCCAGGGAACCATCAAGCGCATTGATAACGACACGAACACCATCATCCTGAACGTGGCTACAGGCGTTGATATCCGTTTCGACAAGAGTGCTATCATCCCGAAGGGTACTAGCAACAATCGATAAATAGGGGAACCTCTCAGAGCTCCCTCCATCTCCCCGCGAAGGGGAGGGCTCAGCGTCCTCTTTGAAAGAGGAAACGGAGCGCTCCTCTTCAGCGAAGGATGGAGGGGGCTTTTCGATTTTTTTCTTATTCTTTAATCTCTGATGGAAATATCCTCTCGAGCAAAGCAACTTCTAAAGTTGGGCATCGCTAAGGTTTGGAACAAGCAGTTTCTGACCTTTCTGTTCTTTTTGGCATTAAGCACCACCTTCTGGGTATTTACAAAACTCAATGATACCTACCGGCGCGACTATGAAGTGCCTATCCGTCTTGTCCATGTCCCTAAGAATGTGGTCATCACCTCCGATCTGCCAGAGTATATCCATGTTTCCGTCACCGACAAAGGCTGGGGGCAGCTTGCTTATGAGTATGGCGGCTCAAAAAATCCTATCACCGTTGAGTTTGCCACTTATGCCGGTAGCAACGGCTACGGCTCTGTTCCCGTCACCGACTTATCGCGCCAAATTCTGGCCCAATTGCCAGCAGGCGCATCTCTTTCGGGCTTGCGCCCACAATCGTTGGAGTTCTATTTCAATTATGGTGAGCGCAAGCGCGTTCCCGTTCGTTTCAAAGGCGATATAGATGCAGCTAATCGCTACTATATTTCATACATCCACGCCGTGCCTGATTCTGTCACGGTGTATGCACGTCGTAGTATCCTCGATACGCTAACGGCCGTGACCACCAAAGGTGTTTATCTGCGCAACGTTTCTGATACAACGACGATGAATGTTGAGCTTCAGTCTATCCCTGGTGTTAAATTTATTCCTAATAGAGTTAAATTGAAAATAGGCGTCGACCGTTTGGTGGAAAAGACAGTGCAAGTGCCAGTTCAGCAGGTGAATTTCCCCGCTTCAAAGGTATTGCGCACTTTCCCCTCCAAAGTGAACGTCACCTTCCAAGTAGGCATGGCCATGTACAAGCAAATCACAAGCGATAGTTTTGTATTGGTCATCAACTATGAGGACCTGCTCAACAACCCCACTCCGCGCTGCCATCTCAAGTTGAAAACCATCCCCACAGGTATTCGGCAGGTGCGCATCTCTCCTTCCGATGTAGAATATGTCATCGAGGAAATTCCAGCAACCGATGAGTAACCGCCCCTTTAGTGTAGCCGTGACGGGCGGTATAGGTAGCGGGAAAAGCTATATCTGTCGCCAACTCGCGGAAGCAGGCTTCCCCGTGTTCTATTGCGATGAGGAAGCGCGGCGCATCATTGTTGCCGATACCGATGTGCGGCAGCAACTGACGGACTTGATAGGAGAGGAGCTATACACGCCAGAAGGAGTTTTACAGAAGTCGGTTCTCCGCGCTTGGCTCTGCCGCGGAGCAGAGAACGCGACCCGCGTGAATGAAATTGTCTGGCCCAGCGTGGCCAATGCTTTTAAGGTGTGGGTCACTCAGCAAGCAGCTGATGTGGTTTTTATGGAATGTGCGCTGCTTTTCGAGAGTGGTTTCGACCAACTTGTCCATCGCACGGTGATGGTGGATGCTCCCGATGACGTGCGCCTTTCTCGCGTGCAACAGCGTGATAATGTTGCGCTCGAAACCGTCCATAAATGGATGGCGCTCCAAATACCCGAATCGGAAAAAATTGCTCGTGCAGATTTTGTTATCTCCAACGACGGCGTCACTCCGCCCAATCTCGATGGACTTCTCCAGCAGCTGTTGGCAGAGGCCTCAAAGGAAGCTACCGCCAACAGAAGTATGCACTAAATTTCCCCAATTCCAGAAATATATATATCTTCGCAAACCAAATTTTGACTTAATAAAAGAAAGAAAATGAAGGATACTATTCTCTCTATCTCCGGACGTCCCGGTCTTTTCCGCCTTGTTGCTCAAGGTCATGGTAATCTCATCGTGGAAAATATTTTGGATAAGAAACGCTCTGCGGCAGGTGGTCGCGATCGCGTTACTTCCCTCAATGATGTTTCTATGTATACCGACGAGGACGATGTAGCCCTGACGCAGGTGTTTGAAAATATCTTCAAGGCTACCGAAGGTAAGAAAGCGTCCATTGATTATAAGCGTGCCTCTGAGGCAGAAATGCGTGATTTCATGGCTACCGCTCTGCCAAACTACGACCGCGAGCGTGTCCACGTTAGTGATATGCGCAAATTGGCCCAGTGGTATAATATTCTTATCGAAGCCGGCGTAACGGAATTTGCGGACGAAGCTCCCGCTACAGAGGACAATGAATAAAACAAGTGCGCAATCGGAGCGCGCTACACAGACTTTCAGCACCAACGTTATCCTTGTGGATGCCGATCATGTTGATGATGTCGTGCTGAATCTTACGGCAAATTTTGAGCGCATGCTCAATCGCCGATTGCCAAAAGCAGATCTGCCACGCTGGCTGAACTGCCTGGCGCTTGACGGAGGCCTCCGACCGGGCAACAATGCCATACAGGTGATTTTCCTTCATAAGAAGGAGAACCAGGCTCTCAAGCATTTTGTTCCCGCTCATTATGCCAACGACCTCGACGGTAAGGCTTTTGCTGATTCGTTGGGAGAGTTTACGCTCCACAGTGCAGCCGTGCCCGAATTGAGTAGTTCTGAGGAAATGTTTCTCCATACGCTCAACGAACTTCTCAAATCCGCCACCACGGAGCGCCTGATGATTGTCGGGAATATGGATAGCGAGGAAACAGCAGCAGCCATCAAGCGTTGCATAGCTCAATCCCCGCAACAAAAAAGTATAACACTGTTCGCCATGGAACCCGTAGCGGGTCGTGGTTTTATGCAGGAAATTCTTGGATATTCGCTGATGAATGCGCTCGGCATCAAAGGAAGCGAATTTGCATGATAATTACAGAGAAGGTGAGGACGCAGCTGACGGGAGATTTCCCAAAGGTTTGCTCGTGTCGGAAAGGCCTACGCGGTTAGTGCCCTAATGTTTCCGACGGCGTTCCCCACCTTCTCTGTTCTTTTTTTTATCTTGGCGCGAATGGCAATAAGGATGCTACGGCATAGGTGGCTTCTGTCTGTCGCGCTGATAGAGGCGGGTCTCATTTCCTGCTTTCTTTCTCTTTGAGGAAACTTTGATTCTTGAAATATCTAACATCAAATAAATAAAAACCTTATGAAACTATCTCTAAAACTTGAGTGCTTGCTCCTTTTCTGCTTGGCCGCGCTGACTGGCTGGGCAGATGCCATTCAGGGGAGTACGACTGAGCCTGCTTCTGGTAGGCCGGAGCACCGTTACATCCTTGCTAACAGTCAGGGCTATTATGTAAACAAAAATCTGGCACCTACTTCCACGCCAGCCAATCGCGCTGTTTTTGCCATGTATGCCGTGGAAGGAAAGGCGGACGCCTACTACCTCTACAACGTAACGGCAGGTAAATGGGTGAGCTATACGAAGGCTGCCACTTATAACAATCAAACGGGCTTCCTTCAGCTTTCGGCTGAAAAACCCGAAGGAGCTTACTTCCGTTTTGATAATTATGCTGGTGAATACTATCAGATTCAGCCCTACACCACGGGAGATACTAATGAAAAGTATTTGAACTGGTTCAAAGGCATCGGTTCTGACAATCCTTTGGATGGTAATGTCTCTTTGGGTCTTTGGCAGGACAATGGTGCTAAGGATGCTGGCAGTCGTTGGCTCTTTACGGCCGTCGATGTGGAGCATACCTGGACTCTTTTCTCTGCTGGAATGCCTTCCAATGCCGTTATCAAGGTGGGCGACACGGAGTATCGTGGCGTGAATGCGCAAGGCGATACGCATTTTCGTGCGGCTTATGTCGATGCGAGTGAAGTATCTGTGACATGCGGCGGCGGTTATGTCTACACGCTTGTGGTAGATAATGCCAACCACCAAATAAACGTTGATTTTGTACAATTGTTCAACCCGACGGCATCTCCCACGGCGGAAGAGAAATATCCCTACTTGCTCAAGATGCCCGCAGCCTATGTCGGGGCAAACGGCGGAAACCTATTGGGCGTTACCAAAAAATCGGCCGCAGATCGTTTCCTCCTGATTGAAGATACGGCCCGTTTGGGACAATATTATATATATGACCAAACCAGTGCAACTTGGATTTCTTACAGTTCTGCAACTATCGGTTCAACGGCTAAGCAGCAGAGCGAAAGCAAAGTGACGGTGGAAACCTCTAAGGCTTCGGCCAAAACATGGCAACTACGTTTGCGCCGCGATGGGGCAAGTGTGAGTATTTTGCCAGGCGAAATCTCTGACCCTTCGGGAGCTTCGGCTGCTTGGAACTTTACGGGTGGCGTGTCCCAAAATGTTGTTCTCAATTTGTGGCGTGCTGACGATGGCAACAGTGCTTGGCTCATCGAAGATCCTTCGGTCGGTTCGTTGGCTTGTGCCACAACGTTGTTCTCTGAACCTGGCAAAGAATTTATGCACAAGATTGTGCCCAACGAAGGAGAAACGGTGGTGGGCGTCGACTTTGGTGGCCTGACCTCTCTGAAGCTCTACGACGATCGCCTCTCTGTTGGAAATGCCTATAAGTATGTATACGGCAAAGCCCCCGAGGCAGAAGGTGAATATAGCTATGTGGTGAAACTAAAAACCGCCGACGGCGATGAGAGCAGCGTTGCTGTGCGCCTCACGGTGAGTAGCCACTTGCAGTCGGCCACACCGATGATGGGCTGGCTCACCTGGAACTGGTTTGCTCGCGCCATTAGCCACGACAAAATCTTAGCCGTAGTGGAAGGTATGCAGAATAAGGGGCTTATCGATGCCGGTTATTCTACCATCGTGCTCGACGACTGCTGGGCAAAACCAGAAAGCGATAAAGCCAAACTTACTTACGATCCTGCTAAATTCCCCAGCGGAATCAGTGGGTTTAAGGCTGCGTGTCAAGCCGTCAATCCTAAAGTGAAAATCGGCATTTATAGTGATGCCGGTAGCATGACTTGCGAAAGATATCAGCCCGGTAGTTATGGTTTTGAAAAAGAACATCTTGCCCTTTTCGACAGTTGGGGCGTTGATATGCTCAAGTACGATTTCTGCAATAGCGAAAGCGCTGCATTCACCAGCTATAAGGCGATGGGGGCAGCCGTCAAGCGTCTCAATGAATCGCGCGTAGGTCGCACTCCCTTTGTCTTTAATATCTGCGAATGGGGTTCCAACAAACCTTGGACATGGGGCGCAGAGGCCGGCGGAAGTAGCTGGCGTGCCACGTCAGACGTACGCGAAAGTTGGGTAGGTAGCTTCGGTCTTCCAGGTGTGTTGGGTGCAACAGATGTTGTACGCAATCTGTGGATGTATGCCGGCGTTAACCGCTTCAACGATCTTGATATGATGTGTATCGGCCTTCATGGTTTGGGCGGTCCGAGTAACTATACTGTTGGTCATCAGCAGAACGGAGGTGTCATCACTGGACTGACGGCCGAACAAGCTCGCTCACAGATGAGCCTCTGGTGTATGTTTGCCAGTCCGCTTTCTCTTTCTTGTGATTTCCGCAATACGCCCGCCGCTGAGAGCAATGGCTCGGCCGGCACACTCCCTAAACCCCGCTCATCACAGCCGATGATTTGGCTACGCTGAAGAACCCCGCCATCATTGCCATCAATCAAGATGCGCTCGGTCAGCAGGCAGAATACATGAAGAGCCTAAGTACAGGTACGACGAACTTTTCCAAGACGGGCTACGACGTTTATCTGAAAGATTTAACCGAAGGTCGCAAAGCAGTGGCCGTGGTCAATCGTGGCGGAAGTGTGGTGACACCTCCCGCTCTCCCGCTTTCAGCCCTCTATATGAACGCTACGGCGACCTACATGAGTAAGGACGTTTGGAGCGGAGCAGAGAAAGAAATCAGCGGAGTACTCTCCGTGGGTCAGTTGAAGCCTTACGAAACGAAAGTGTTTGTACTGACTGAAAAAAACGCGACAACAAGAGTGAGCAATACGGCTCTCACAAGTAGCAATGCCACTCCTATTTATGACCTCTCCGGACGTCAGCTTCGCTCTGTTGAGAGAGGCCAACTTTATATCCAGGGTGGCGATAAACTCATGAAGTAAGTTTTTGTGCGCTGTCTTTTGCGACAGCCCTCTCTTTAGATAATTCTCAACGAACTGCATCCCTATTCCGCAAAGGAATTTAGGTGCAGTTCGTTTTTTGTAGCTTGCCTTGCGCAGTCCCTTTTCTTGTCAATTGTTTTCGTGTTTTAGCGCGCCGAGAATGGCTTGAAATTCAAGTTAAAGTAAAGAGTCCTCAGTACAGTCCGACTCGTCTGACCTGTCCGATAAGGATATTCACGAATATCCTTATTGCGTCAGCTGATACAATAAGGCTGTCGGCTGACAGAATAAGGAAATCTGCGGAGACGAATAGGCTTTTAATCTGCTAAAACCGACAAAATGCCGACTTTTCCCTCGAAAATGAGGGAATCTTTGAGAAAAGTCCCGATTTTTTTCCTCTATTTTTTAGCGCACCTGGCCTGATTGTCAGCAGAAGGCTTATGTTTTGATTTTATTAAGACTTTTCTCGTCCTTTGCCAATGTAAAGGAAAGTGGCAGTAAGTGTGTCGTTCTTTAGCTATGGAAGTGTTGCTCGATAGCAAGCTTTCTCAAAAGTAACAGAAAAGAAGGCTGTCTTTTTCAATAAGCACGTTGGAAAATGTCACCGAAAAAAGTTATCTTTGCGCATAATTAATTCAACAAAAAACAGACGATATGGGAAGACTCATAATCATCGGTGCAGGTGGTGTTGCTACCGTTGCAGCGATTAAGGTAGCTAAGAATGCAGATGTCTTTACAGACGTAATGATAGCCAGTCGTACGCTGGCAAAGTGTGATGCAATCGTTGCATCGATAGCAGAAAAAGTTGGCGCAGAGCGTGCAAAGAATTTCCAGACGGCACAAGTGGATGCCGACAATACTCCCGAGCTGGTGCGCCTCTTTGAAGGTTTCAAGCCCGACTTGGTGATGAACCTCGCGCTGCCTTATCAGGATCTGACCATTATGGACGCCTGCTTGGAATATGGTTGTTCTTATCTGGACACGGCCAACTACGAGCCGAAAGATGAGGCTCATTTTGAATACAGCTGGCAGTGGGCTTACCGCGAACGCTTCGAGAAAGCTGGACTTACGGCCATTCTGGGTTGCGGCTTCGATCCGGGCGTGACGAGTATTTTCACGGCTTACGCTGCAAAGCACCATTTCGATGAAATCCAGTATCTGGACATCGTCGATTGCAACGCTGGTAATCACCACAAAGCTTTTGCCACTAACTTCAACCCAGAAATCAATATCCGCGAGATTACGCAGAAAGGTCTCTATTATGAAGATGGAAAATGGGTGGAGACCGAGCCGCTCGAAATCCATAAGACGCTGACCTATCCCAACGTAGGACCGAAGGAGAGCTATCTCCTCCACCACGAAGAGTTGGAGAGCCTCGTGCTCAACTTCCCCACAATTCGCCGCGGTCGCTTCTGGATGACTTTCGGACAGGAGTATCTCACTCACTTGCGCGTGATTCAGGATATCGGTATGGCAAGTATCAAGCCTATCAATTATGAGGGCAAAGAAATTGTGCCACTGCAATTCTTGAAGGCCGTTCTTCCCAATCCGCAGGAACTGGGTTCTAACTACGACGGCGAGACAAGTATCGGTTGCCGTATTCGCGGTTTGAAGGATGGTAAGGAAGAAACTTACTATGTCTACAACAACTGCTCTCACCAAGCTGCTTACGAAGAAACAGGTATGCAGGGCGTGAGCTACACAACGGGTGTGCCAGCTTGTATCGGTGCACGTCTCTTCATGCAGGGACTTTGGAAGAAAGCCGGTGTGTACAACGTGGAAGAGTTTGATCCAGATCCTTTCATGGAAGAACTCAACAAGCAGGGGCTGCCTTGGCACGAAATCTTCGGTGGCGACTTGGAGCTGTAGGATATAATTAAGGACTCGTTGCTTCGGGAAGTTCCCTCCGTTTCTCTCATAAAGGAGCAAGTAGGGGAGAGCCTATAAATGATTCCTAAAATAATAGATATTAACTTATAAACTAAAAAAGCCCTCTGTGGGTGGTCTCGGAATTTTCCCCTTTGGGAGAAATGGTGGGACTGCTGTAGGTTTCTTGAAAAATTCTTTTGATGGAGAGGCCGACGATACCTTTGGGTGGGGGCACATATACCTTTTCCTTATATGGCAAAAAAAGAAGAATTGGAAGCTTCAGCAGCCAGCGAAAAGCTGAAAGCACTGCAAGCCGCAATGGCCAAAATCGAGAAAGATTTTGGTAAAGGCTCTATCATGAAGCTCGGCGACGATAAAATTGAAAATGTAGGAGTGATTCCAACGGGAAGTATTGCACTGAATGCTGCATTGGGCGTGGGCGGTTATCCCAAAGGCCGAATCATCGAAATCTATGGCCCAGAAAGTTCTGGTAAGACTACGCTGGCCATCCATGCTATTGCTGAGGCGCAGAAGAAAGGCGGCATCGCTGCTTTCATTGATGCCGAGCATGCTTTCGACCGTTTCTATGCAAAGAAATTAGGTGTTGATATCGACAATTTGCTGATTTCTCAGCCCGACAACGGTGAGCAGGCACTCGAGATTGCGGATCAACTGATTCGTTCGAGTGCTGTGGATGTAGTTGTTGTTGACTCCGTGGCCGCTCTGACCCCGAAGGCTGAGATAGAAGGCGATATGGGCGACAACAAAGTGGGCTTGCAGGCTCGTTTGATGAGCCAAGCGTTGCGTAAACTTACGTCGACTATCAGCAAGACCAACACAACGTGTATCTTTATCAATCAGTTGCGCGAGAAGATCGGTGTAATGTTCGGTAATCCCGAAACGACTACTGGCGGTAACGCACTGAAATTCTATGCCAGTGTACGTTTGGACATTCGCCGCGTAACGACACTGAAGGACGGAGACCAAGCTGTCGGCAACCAAGTGCGCGTGAAGGTGGTGAAGAATAAGGTGGCGCCTCCTTTCCGCAAAGCCGAATTTGAAATTACTTTTGGAAATGGTATCAGCCATATAGGCGAGGTAGCCGATTTGGGCGTTGAATATGGCGTTATCACAAAGAGCGGCTCTTGGTTTAGCTATGGAGAAACGCGTCTCTGCCAGGGGCGTGAGGCTCTCAAGAAATTGTTGACTGATAACCCTGAACTCTGTGACGAAATAGAGCAGAAAATCACTGCTGCCATGCAGCCAAAGAACGAAGAAGAGTAATTGCTGATTCTTAGGACTCTGAACTGTGAGCCTTTGTGCGACAAGACGAGCATTATGTCCTATGTGCTCACTCGTAAGTCTTTGGTTTTGGGAGATTTAAAAGATTAGTTCGCAGCTTAGGCTTTTCAAAATAGAAAACTTTTTAAGCAGGTTTTGATTGTAAGTGTTTGATAATCAAAGCTTGCTTATTTTATTTTGGAAAACTTTTAGGGGTTTGGCAAATATATGCGTGAAGATTTTTGGAAATATGGGTGGGAATGTATAGCTTTGCATTCCGAAAAAAGAGAGGAGGGTTTTATTCCAGAAATAAATAAGAGATGATGCTCTTCTTTTTTATATAACACGTTAATTGTATTCTCTAAAATCTTCATAAGGTGGAACAAAAAATCTACAGCTACGATGAAGCGTTTCAAGCGTCCCTCGAATACTTCGCTGGTGACGAGTTGGCAGCCCGCGTGTGGGTCAATAAATACGCTCTCAAGGACTCGTTTGGCAATATCTACGAGAAAACGCCTGCTGATATGCACAGGCGTTTGGCCAACGAGCTTGCTCGCATAGAAAATAAGTATGAAAATCCGCTGTCGGCGGAGCAAATCTTTGAGCTCCTCGACCATTTCCGCTATATTGTCCCTGCAGGTTCGCCAATGTCTGGTATTGGAAATCCGTATCAAGTAGTGAGCCTTTCCAACTGCTTTGTGATAGGCATCGATGGCGATGCAGATTCCTACGGTGCAATCATGAAGGAAGACGAAGAGCAGGTGCAGCTGATGAAGCGTCGCGGTGGTGTTGGTCACGACCTTTCGCAGATTCGTCCGAAGGGTTCTCCAGTTAAAAATTCCGCCCTTACCTCAACAGGTATTGTTCCGTTTATGGAACGCTTCAGCAACTCTACGCGCGAAGTGGCGCAGGACGGCCGACGCGGAGCACTGATGTTGTCCGTCAGCATCAAGCACCCCGATAGTGAGGCCTTTATCGATGCGAAAACTGAAGAGGGTAAAATCACGGGCGCAAATGTCAGTGTGAAAATTGATGATGCTTTTATGGAAGCCGCTGTTGCAGGAAAGAAATATCAGCAGCAGTACCCCATCGATAGCAACAACCCGAAGGTGGTCAAAGAAATAGAGGCGCAGGCACTTTGGCAAAAGATTGTTCACAACGCATGGAAGAGCGCTGAACCAGGTGTACTTTTCTGGGACACAATCATACGCGAAAGTATCCCCGACTGCTATGCCGACCTTGGTTTCCGCACGGTGAGCACGAATCCGTGTGGAGTGATTCCACTCTGCCCCTATGATAGTTGCCGATTGTTGGCCATCAATCTGTATAATTATGTAGAAAATCCATTTACGGAGCAGGCCTCTTTCAACTTCGAGAAGTTCCGCGACCATGCAACTAAGGCGCAGCGACTAATGGATGATATCATCGATCTGGAACAAGAGAAGATAGATTTGATTCTCAATAAGATCGCAGATGATCCGCAGACTGAAGAGGTCAAAGAAACAGAGCGACATCTCTGGGAGAAAATCAAACGCAAAACTGGTATGGGTCGACGCACGGGTTTAGGTATCACGGCTGAGGGCGACATGCTGGCAGCCCTCTCTTTGCGCTATGGCACTCAAGAAGCAACGGACCAAGCTGTGGCAGTTCAGCGTACGCTTGCACTGGAGGCTTATCGCTCCAGCGTTACGATGGCTCGTGAGCGTGGTCACTTCGAGATTTTTGATGCAAAGCGTGAAGAGAAGAATCCGTTTATCCTTCGTATCAAAGAAGCCGACCCGCAGCTCTATGAAGACATGGTGAAATATGGTCGCCGCAATATAGCTTGTCTTACGATAGCTCCCACGGGTACAACATCGCTCATGACACAAACTACGAGTGGTATTGAACCTGTTTTCTTGCCCGTCTATAAACGTCGCCGCAAGGTGAATCCGAATGATCCAAAGGTGCGCATCGACTTCATTGACGAAACGGGTGATGCTTTTGAAGAGTATATCGTGTACCATCATAAGTTCCTCACTTGGATGAAGACCAACGGCATAGATACGGAGAAGAACTATACGCAGGAGGAAATCAACCATTTGGTGGAACAGTCACCGTATTACAAGGCTACGGCAAACGATGTGGACTGGTTGATGAAAGTGTCAATGCAAGGAGAGATTCAGAAGTGGGTGGACCACAGTATATCTGTTACTGTGAATCTTCCGAACAATGTTGACGAAGCCCTTGTTGACCGCCTCTATGTGCAGGCTTGGCGTAGCGGCTGCAAAGGGTGTACGATTTATCGAGATGGAAGTCGCTCGGGCGTTATGATAAGCGTTAGCAAGAAGAAAGAGAAAAAGACTCAAGATTGCCAACCTCCTGAAGTGGTGGAGAAACGCCCCGATGTACTGGAATGTGATGTTGTTCGTTTCCAAAATAACAAAGAAAAATGGGTGGCTTTTGTTGGGCTGCTCGATGGACGTCCCTACGAAATCTTCACAGGTTTGCAGGACGACGACGAAGGTATCGTATTGCCCAAGAGTGTGACAAAAGGACACATTATTAAGGCTGCTGGACAAGATGGAATGCATCGTTACGATTTCCAGTTTGAAAACAAGCGCGGCTATAAGACTACAGTAGAAGGTTTGTCTGAGAAATTCAACAAAGAGTTCTGGAACTATGCCAAATTGATTTCAGGAATCCTTCGCTACCGTATGCCGATAGAGAATGTTATCAAACTCGTTAGTTCTATGCAGATGGAGAGCGAGAGCATCAACACGTGGAAAGCCGGTGTTGAGCGCGCCTTGAAGAAGTACATACAAGATGGTACGGCTGCTAAAGGTCTGAAATGTCCCAATTGTGGTCACGAAAGTCTTGTTTATCAAGAAGGCTGCCTGATCTGTAAAAACTGCGGCGCCAGCCGTTGCGGATAGTGACAAGCGTATTATACCTCATAAAATAAGTTCTGCCGCCTGTTCCATCTCGGAATAGGCGGCAGTTTTGTAGGCTTATCTTCGAAAAAGTGTAGTATTTCTTGTTTTGTATCTTCGAAAAAGTGTGATTTTTCCTTATTTTATCTTCGAAAAAGTGTGTTAAAATCCGATTTTAGTCTTTGAAAAAGTGTGATTCAGACATCTTCTCGCTTCGTTGTCAGCGTGACGCTCGCACCTAAGCAAGCGGCACCGATGGGCGGGTTTACTTTGGTGAGCGTCAGGGTGACGGCGCTAATGAGCGGGAATTTCTTGAGAATATGTCGGTTGATGCGGCCGCAAACGTGCTCAAGGAGGTTGGAGGGTTGCTCCATTTCTTTACGCACAACCTCATAGACACTGGCGTAATTGACCGTTCCATTCAAATCGTCCTCCTCTATGGCCGTGGTGGCATCGAGAAGAATGAGGCGCACATCAACGGTGTAGTCACCGCCCACTATGCGCTCTTGCGGCAAGCAGCCGTGAAAAGCGTAGAACTGAAGCTGATGAAGGACTATCTCTATCATCTTGGCGTTTTTTTACTGGAAATACACTCTCTTTACGCGTTCGCTGATACTTGTGAGTACCTCGTAGGGAATCGTCTGCAAGACATCGCTCAGCACAGTTACTGGGAGGTGGTCGCCAAATATCTCAACGCTGTCGCCCTCGTGGCAAGGAATGTCCGTGACATCAATCATGCACACATCCATACAGATATTTCCCACATAGTAAGCCTTCTGCCCATTGACAAGGCAATAGCAATGGCCATTACCCAGGTGGCGGTTGAGGCCGTCAGCATAGCCAATAGGGATGGCTGCAATGCGACTGGGGCGCGTGATAGTTCCCTTTCGACTGTAACCTACCGTATCACCCGGCGCAACGTCGCGAATTTGCAAGATAGTAGTTTTCAGCGACGACAGATTATGGATGACGTGGTTATCGATAGGGTCGATGCCGTACAAGCCCAATCCGAGGCGGCACATATCAAGGTGACGCTCCGGGAAACGCTCGATACCCGCCGAATTGCAGATGTGGCGCAGAATCTTGTGGGAGAAAGCCTGTTGCAACTGCCTTGAACCCTCATCGAAGAGCTTGAACTGCTGTGCGCTGAACTCATCGAATTTTGGACTGTCGCTACCCACGAAATGAGAGAATACGGAGCGTGGGATGAGCGCCGACTGATGTTTGAGACGATCAATGAGTTGCGGCATATCCGTCTTAGGATTGAAGCCCAGGCGGTGCATGCCCGTGTCGAGTTTAATATGAACGGGGAAATTAGAAATACCCTGTTTACGTGCCGCCTTAATGAGTGCTTCGAGCAAGCGGAAGTTGTAAACCTCCGGCTCAAGGTCGTATTCGAACAACGTATTGAAGGACGACATCTCGGGGTTCATGATGATGATGTTAGCCGTGATGCCCGCCTTTCGGAGGTCTGCGCCCTCGTCGGCAACGGCCACCGCCAAGTAGTCGACCCCTCTATCTTGCAGCGTCTTGGCTATCTCAACGCTTCCAGCCCCGTAAGCTGATGCTTTGATCATGCAAACAAGCTTTGTTTCAGGCTTCATGAACGAGCGGTAGAAGTTGAGATTCTCCGAAAGAGCTTCGAGGTTCACTTCGAGCGTTGTCTCGTGTACTTTCAAGGAGAGAAGTTCGGTGAGTTCCTCAAAATTGAATTCGCGTGCACCTTTCAGCAATACGAGTTCGTGTTGTATCTCGTTGAGCACGCCACTCTCCAGTAGCGCCTCGGTAGAAGGGAAAAAGCGCTTTTTGATTGTAAACGCAGAGTGGGCAGCTGAAATCTGAGGCCCTACACCAATGATGCGGTTGATGCCGCGCGAGTGAACCATATCTGCCACTTTCGCGTAGAGTTCTTCGTTGCTCATTCCGCTCTGCTGGATGTCGCTGAGGATGAGTGTACGCGTCATTCCGTTTTGGTCGGGGCGGCGACTCATAAAGTCCAGTGCGATGTCGAGTGAGTTAACATCGTTGTTGTAGCTATCGTTGATAATGGTGCAGCCTCTTACGCCTTGTTTCACCTCCAGGCGCATTGCCACAGGTTCGAGCTTCTTCATACGCTCGGCAATAACGGCAGGGGTGATGTGGAGGTAGAGACAGACGGCCAGCGCGTTGAGAGCGTTCTGAATAGAAGCGTCGTCAACGAACGGAATCGTCATTTCATAGTTTTTCTTGAGGTAGGCATAGGCTATCTCTGTAGAAGTTTCATTCTTCTTAATGGTGTGGATAAACAGAGGACTATCGGCATCTTTGCGCGACCATGCCAATAGATCTCCCGTATAGAGCGAGCGTTGAACACAATCGGAGATCACGGGATCGTCACCATCGTAGATGAGGATATTAGTATCTTTGAAAAGGCTCAGCTTCTCTAAGCATTTCTCTTCTATAGTGGCAAAATTCTCCTGATGAGCTTGCCCGATATTGGTCATTACGCCAATGGTGGGTTGGATCATGGCGCGCAGGGTTTGCATCTCATCGGGCTGGCTGATGCCCGCTTCGAAGATACCTATCTGGCTCTGTTCGTTGAGCAAACAAACGGAAAGTGGCACTCCCACTTGTGAGTTGTAGGAGCGCGGGGAGCGGGTGACAACCATTGAAGGAGATAGCAACTGATAGAGCCATTCCTTAACAATCGTCTTGCCATTGCTGCCTGTCACACCGATAATTGGAATGGAGAAAGCTTCGCGGTGGCGTTCGGCCAATCGCTGGAGAGCTTTGAGCGGCGAGATAACCAAAAGGAAGTTAGCTTCGGGATAGAGTTCCTCATAATGGTCAGGGACAGTTCCAACAACAAAGTTGCGTACACCGCGGCGATAGAGGTCGGCGATGTACTTATGGCCGTCGTTGCGCTTCGTGCGCAGGGCGAAAAAGAGCGATGTTTCTGGAAAGGCTAAAGAGCGGCTGTCCGTCAGCAACCAGTCAATTTGGGCATCCAAGTGATGGCCAAACAGACGCGCTCCAATGAGCGCAATAACTTTTTCAAGAGAATAATGCATAATTATTATCCCGTTATGAGACGTATTTATTTTGTTTTCTTTTATCCTAAAATAATCGAGGTTCTTCTGCCATAGGCTTATCTGCAGCTATGGGTTTGTGAGCGGTTCGGCGGCGTTCTTTCTCTAGCGTTTGTGCCTGTCGGCTTGTTTCGGGAGAGAAAGTCCATTCGCGGAAACGTTGCCAAACATAGTCGGACGCTTGGGCCGAAGGATGCAGCATATCGGCATCGAAGAAGCGATAATCGCGCAGCTCGTCTGTCACGATTTCGTAGGCAGGAAAATAGAGCGCGTTGTCATTGGCCGCACAAAGTCGGTCAACAGATAGCATGAGTGTAGACTTTGCCAGTTGGTTGCCGTGCATTCCATATTTTGCATAGCGATAAGGACTAATGGTGAAGAGCACTTTCAGCCGTGGGAGTTCACGCGCAAGAGCTTCGAGTAGTGGATTCCAAGCGTTGCAAATTGTTTCAAGGTCTATGATTTGTTCTTGAAACGTTGTGGCCAACTCTTTGTGGCAGTTACCTACCACATAGCCTTGTGTGCGGTGCAGATAGGCGTGGTTAGTGCCCAGCGTGATAGTGAGAATGTCGGCTTCGCGTAGCAAAGTGGACGCTCTCTCAAAAGCCTCCATGATTTTTCGCTTACAGTCGATGCGCTCTTGGGCGGAAAAATGCGTGGAATGAAGCCAACTGTGCCACAGCCCATCGCGACCCTTGAAGATGTAGGCGTCTGGAAAGAACAACGAGCCTTCCAGCAAAATTTCCAACGCCATGCGGATGCTCTCAGGATTATAGAGCACGCCAAAAGGATTGACACACACTTGTCCGTCGGGGAGAGCCTCCTTCATGCGAGCGCCTATGCTGTCGGCAAAACAAGACCCTATCAGCAGGACGCGGCTTGCGGGTGTCACCGTCAAGGCTGTTTTGGGTAAATCAACTATCGTTCTAAATTCCATACTTAACTGCAAAAATACTCCTTGAGAGGAGAAATAAGCCTATTATCAGTGAAAAAGTTTGTAGTTTTGCACCTCATCATGGGTGGAAAGCCTCAAAAGAAGGCGACATCTGTATTTTTATGTGTATGAAATACCTCATAGTTTCTGATATTCATGGCTCTCTGCCAGCTTTGGAGCGCGTGCTCGATTTCTTTCATAAGGAGCATTATGATATGCTTTGTATCTTGGGCGACATTATCAATTATGGTCCTCGCAATGGTTTGCCTGAAGGCTTAGATCCTAAAGGCATTGTGGAGCGTCTCAACCCTTTGGCAGATCGTATTGTGGCCATTCGTGGAAACTGTGATAGCGAGGTGGATCAGATGCTACTCGATTTCCCGATACTTAGCGACTATGCGCTGCTTGTTGAGGGCGGGCAACGGATATTCTTGACTCACGGTCATGTGTATGGTGAACAGAATTTGCCACGTGCCGGTTTCGACGTTTTTATTTATGGGCATACTCATCTGTGGAAGCTGGAACGCGATGAGCAGGGTAGGGTGATTTGCAACACGGGTAGTCCCACCTTCCCGAAGCAACAGCGTCCCGCCACGTTCTGCACGCTGGAGAACGGAAATCTCAGTGTGCGCCTGCTGGACGGAACGATTCTCAAAACAATAACTCTGTGATGTAAATTATCATGGTTGCTTTCTTTTTTTTGTGAGCTTTAATTTACAAACGATTTTCTGATTCTAGAAACGGAAACAACCTTTCTTGTGTTTTTTTATCGGCCTGTTCGCTTGTTTTGCTTAATTTGATTGGTCGGAATCCTAAAGAAAGGGGGATTTTTCTCTAAAAAATGCGTTTTTTTGCTTATTCTGTCAGCTGACAGCCTTATTCTATCCGAAAATTTCCTTATTCTATCCAAGAATTTCCTTATTGTATTTTCAATTCCTCGGCGAGAAATTTTAATTTGCCCTATAGAAATTGAAAATAGGCCTATTTTTTTGATGCAAAAAATAGGCGTTCTTTTCGGTCGTAGGCGAAGAAATTGATTTTTGAGCCTCTCTTGAGGCTATAGACTGCGAAAAATGTTGATAAGATAAGACATTTCTAAATTTGTCTTATGCTTCTTTTATAGTGAATACTGTAAAGGTGAAACGATATCACCTTTACAGTAAATGGAGTTATATGAAGACTTTATTATTCTCCTAAGATCTGTGCGGAATGCTCCTTCACCTTGATTTCTTTCGGGGTCATAATACGCGTGATAACGCCTTGTTCATCGGTGATAAATGTGGTGCGGAACACGCCCATAGTGGTGCGGCCGTACATCTTCTTTTCTCCGTACACGCCGAGGGCTTCAACGAGGCGCTTCTCCGTGTCGCAAATGAGCGGGAAGGGGAGTTGATATTTTTCGATAAACTTCTTGTGCGATTTCTCGTCTTGAATGCTGCATCCAAGCACTTTGTAGCCTTGCGCAAGGAAACGTTCGTAATTGTCGCGCAGGTTGCAGGCCTGATTGGTGCAACCCGGTGTAGAATCGCGTGGGTAAATGTATAACACTACTTTTGAGCCACTCAGCTCGCTCATTGTCCATTCTTTTCCGTCCTGGTCTACGCCCAGCACTTCCGGCAACTTTTGTCCTATTTCCATAATTGTAAGTTTAAAATTGAAGCCCCTTTTCTTCTCTCTATGAAGGGAATGCTCTCTCCTGTAGTTTGAAGCGGAGCGCATTTAGGGGTTATAATTGAATGTCTAAATCGTCTTGAATTCTTTGTAGGAATGCTTCCACGCTTTCTCCCTCAGCGGGGAACTGGCGCAGGTCTCTTGCTTGTTTGATAATCTCCCGCGTCATTGCACCGCGGCAACTCTTGGCATACATGGCGGGAGAAACCATGCGGCCGTTCTTCTCAATGTAGAACGTGGGCTGAATCACACGCACTTCTTTCTTGACGCGCTTCCAATCGAAGAGATGCTCCATCTCCTTTGTGGCCAGATGTACAAGAATACCATCGTCGGACTGCACGGCACGGATGAGTTCTTCCGTCAGCCGCGGCTTCCAAAAGTCGAACATGGTGCGTTCTTCCGTAGCTTCCAACTTCACCTTGCCTTCCATGCGGTAGGGGTGGATGAGATCAAGCGGTCGCAGAAGCCCGTAGAGAAACGAAGTGATGAAAAGATGTTCTTGTGCAAACCGGAAGTCTTCGGCCGAAAATTCTGCCGCTTTCAAGTGTTTGTAAGCTTGTCCGAAATAGGCCAAAATGGCAGGCATTTTCTCGTTCTCTTCTCTGAACGACTGGTAGCGCAAAAGGTTCTCTGCCGCCAGTTGTGGACTACAATTCAGTGCATTCCTCACCTCTTCCACATCCCATTGGCTCACCTCCAGGGCAAAGCGTTCGGCCTCGGCTTCAAAGCGTGGGCGCGAGGTGCAGGGCACTTGCGTATCAGTCTGCGCATTCATTATTTTAGCACAAGCCAGCAGTATTTGCATATCATCATCTCTTTTTGATTGTGAAACTTAAGTCTTAGGTTGTTCATCTTGGTCTTTCTGTTATGCAGATGTCCAAATCTTTCTGTTTGCAAATATAATAAAAACTCGTGTCTTTTCTATCTAAAAAGTCTCATGGCAATCTTTCGGTAATCTCAATTTGAGTAGTATTGATTAGTAAACATCTTGGATGTTGTCGCTATACTCCTTCTATACTTCCCAGATAACTTTTATTAAGTTATAAAGTAATAGACTCCTTTCGTTTAATGCTTCTTTATCAAACTTATCAAAAGGCCTGAACTCCGATGAAGCCTTTTCTTTTAAGGAACGATTAAAAGCAGCGAAATCTTTATTTGCATGATAAAAATCTGAGCATAAAGAATGTCCCCATATTAAACCACTACTATAAGTTTTAAGTTTATCACTATACTCTTCATTGCTAGAACTAATATTATCTGCACCTTTAAGAAGTAATAGTCCTCCTAAAAGATTCCTTTTATCTTCAAATTCTTCTTCATTCTCAAAATATTTCTTATTGGTTTCATTATGCGACAAAATATGTTCGATATGGTATCCTGTCTTATAGCCAGTTTTTGTTGATATATACTCTACGTCATTTTGCATAGATTGATTCGTATGTTCGCAAATGTACTTTTCTATTCGTGCAAATAGATACCTCAATGAACGAGTATTCATATTGCTATAGTTCTTCTTGATGAAATTTTGATAATCTAATACAGAAGTAGGAGTTGTATTCCTCTTTTCACGAATTGTATTTATAATCAATCCGTCAAATATGCTGCGATACTCCGATATTTTCTTTTCTTTCAATAATTGGTTAAGCGAAAAACATAAATTTTGAAATTTGTTACTGTCGTAAATATCATTTAAGATTAAGAGCATCCACAACCTATCTATCTCTTTAGCAATAGTATCTATCTTCTCATCTTCAGCTGGATCATCTATACTGCAAGCTGCTATTATAATCTGATATTGCCCTGATAGATAATTAATCATATTGTCATATCGAAGAAACTGATTTTGATTTGCCCGTATTTTTGCATATAGTTTAGAATAATACTTAAAATCCTTATCTATGAAATGTTTGATATTAGCAATATGCTTTTTATCAGTCTTTCTAAATTGCAAGGAATCTGCAATATCATTATAATCAAAGATGTATCTATGATACGCTTGGTTCAATGCAGTTTCTAACTTGGCATTTTCCTTAAAAACAAATCTAGATTTTATGAAGTCTATGAAAAAAGCATCTTGTATGCCATTCAAACATGATATGGCATTATCCCATTTTTCTGAGTAAGCCTCGGTATCATTTTTACCTAATGCTCCTATCATTTTTCCTTTAAGAATTTCAAAAGGCTTAAGAGATTCTCCCCTATCATTAATAACTTCAAAAACCATAGGCGTATCATCTTTTTCAATAGACAATTCAACCATGACCAGTCTCTCAAGGAAATAAAAAGTAAAAGCCTTAATTTCTTCTGAAGAAAGATTCTTGTCATCTATAAACTTACTGATGTCATCATACCTTAAAACAAGATTTTCTTCGGTTTTATTCTTATAGGGTTCTTGGTATTTAGTTTCTGCTAAGATGCTTTGCATAACATCTTTACGCTTTTCGTTGTCTATGCAGAAAATATCTCCCTTAAATTTATCTTTTGAGAAAATACATTCCTTTAAGGTGTCTTTTAGATTTTCATCATCAATTATATGGTATAATTTTGTAGCAATAAGCGTAAGTGTCGTTAATCTTTGCTGACCATCTACTATATAGACTTTTCCATCCACTTTATTAGTAATGAATACATTCATATAATACCAATTGTAGAGATCAAGAACCTCTTGAGTTAATTCTTCATCTTTATGAATTTTATACGACAATTCAAATTCATAAAAAATATCACGTAAAAGAATCTCTACCGTTTCTTTAGACCAAACATATTCTCTCTGGTAAAAGTCAACATAATAGGATTTTTGTTTCAGACATGATTCAACAGTTTGCTTGTCTGGACTAATTTCATGTTTCATTTCTTATAATTTTATGCGATATGGTTTTAATGTAAGTTCTAACTCAAACTCTTTCGGAAAATCATTATGCTCTGTCGGGCATTCGCTCTATAGTTTGCAGGGTTTCGGTGAAGTGCATGCAATTAGCAAAGGTAAAACCTCCTTTTGAAATATTCTTGGTACGTATCTGCCCTGCAAAGTCGTAAAGACCACCAAAGAGATAAGAGTGTATTTGTTGTAAACATTTGATTGTACCTGGGTCTACAGTCTTTAGGATACCACTTTCAAAGAGCTGATAAGCCTTTTTCTTGCTCTGTCCGTCAATAGTGTTATCACTATAGAGGAACCAGTCAAGAAAGATCGTAGCCTTGGTATTGTTGATATGCTTTGCCAGAAGAGTTACGCCCTCTGCATCAAACGTATCTATCTTATAAGACTTCCCGTCAGAGGCTTTTAGCTTCAGTTGGTTAGTACTACTAACCAACTGACGATTTTCTTTTTTTAGTTTGGTTTTGAGATACTTCCAATAGTTTCTCGTCTTTTGGTAATCATCTTGCGATCGTTAATCGCAGCAATGATGTCCAGCACAGAGAACCACCACTTATTGTGTTCGTCGTCCCATACTGCCCGCACTTCACGGTCGTTGAAGAAGCGAATTGATTTTTTATGTTGTTCTTTATGCGCTTCCATAGATGGGAATTTAGTTGTTCGTTTGACTGTTTTTTATAACCCAATAGCCATTACGCCGACCATTCTTGCGTTCAATGATGTCTCGTTCAGATAATTTTACGGTCAGCGTCTTTACCGTTCGTTCTGATTTTCCTATATGTGCCGCTATTTCTTTTTGCGTTGCATTCGGCTTCTCTTTAATGAAGTTGAGCAATGCCAGTTCTTCTAAAGTGCAACTCAAAGTGCAAATATTGCACTTTGGAATATTTTCTGTTACACTTTGGTTTTCTGCTGATACATGTAGATACCTGTTCTTCAACTCATTCTGCTCACCTAACATCAGGTTACGGAAGAACGCTTCAAGATATTGTGTCGTCGCAAAAATACCTTTAGGAATATTGTTATAGTTGGCTCGAACCAGTGCATTGCGGAAGTACCACGAATAGTTAGCAAAAGTTTCGTTGCTGATGTCAAAGCCAAATGTACGCAGATACTTAATGGCGAAAACCGCTGTCGTTCGAGTATTTCCCTCTCCGAATGGATGAATTTGCCAAAGGTCTGATACAAATTGAACGATATGCTTCACGGCTTCCATTGTGTCATGCTGTCTATAATTGTATTCTTTTTCACGGGCAAAATCGTAATCCAGCGTTTGACGAATACTGTCTGCACCTGCATACAGTACCGTTTCTCCATTTAGCACCCATTCCTTTTTCGTAATGTTGTAATCTCTTATCTTACCTGCGTGGTTATAAATGCCTTCAAACAATCGGCGATGAATAGAAGTATATTCTAATGGTGAGAACGTAAAACTCTGCTCGGATAGCAATTCTGTGATACGAGCCGAAACCTTATCAGCCTCTTCTGTCCTGTCTTCTACACCTTTGCGGGCAATCTTTGACTTATAATAACTATTGACGAGCTGCTTTACTTCCTCTATTGTGATATCTCCCTCAATATGTTGTCGAGCAGTCTCACGCAGATAGTCGGAAGTTTTTAAGCCATCAACAGCCTGTAAACCAATAGCCGTCTGCCACGCATAACCTTTCTCTCGTTTATGCGGTTCGCTCTGTCGGATATATTCTTCGAAATCTGTTATCATATTATTGTTTAAAATGATACTTTATTTGTCATCCTTCGTATTGATCAAATCCTTAGGATTGACTTGTAATATATCGGGTCTTTGAAATAGGAGTTCCAAGCTTTGCTGTCGACGATTGCAAACGTAAGAGTTGACAATAATGAAACTCTTACCGAGCTTCTCTGCAAGCCATGTTTGCTTAATCCCTTTCTCGATAAGCACCTCTTTTATTCTATTAGTTGGACTTTCCATAAATATTATATGATTGTTTGCAAATATAGTAAATAATTGTATGGAAAGATAAAAGGAAAGTGAAGAGTATTTAGAGTACGCAAAAATCCCAGTAACTGTTGAGAGTTACTGGGATTTCTTCTATTTAGTTAGTGCATGTAATACTTTTACTTCACTTCCTCGAAAATAAACTATATTGGTAATCAATAAATTAGCATTTATTGGTACAAATATGAATAAAATTTAATTAAGCAAAAACAAGAAACACATGCTTAATAATAGAATTTAATTCATTTTATTGCAAATAAGCCATAAATTTTATTTAGATTTTCTTTATATAGAGAAATTAGCAGTATCTTTGCCAAGAGAAACGATTACTATATGGCAAGTAAAAATTTAAATAGATTAAAAGTAGTTCTTGCAGAAAAGCAGCGGACGAACAAATGGTTGGCGGAACAATTAGGTAAAGACCAAACAACCATATCAAAATGGTGTACTAATTCAAGTCAGCCAGATTTAGGCAATCTGATGCAGATTGCTAAAATATTAGATGTAGAATTGACCGACTTAGTGCGGTTCGAAGAATTTAAGGAAGACAACGTATGAAACCAATTATCAAATATCGTGGAGGGAAAAGTAAAGAAATAAAGAATTTCTTGCAGTTTATTCCTCATGATTACGATAGATATGTCGAACCATTTGCTGGTGGTGCTGCCCTATATTTTTATTTAGAACCCCAGTTGGCATTGATCAATGACATAAACCCCAAACTCATAGATTTCTATTTGGCGGTTCAGAATAACTATGAACAGTTAAAGAAAGAATTGGTCTGTTTGGAAAGTATTTATCAATCCAATCAAATAGAATATGAAATATTGAAAAAATCTGAGGATATTCAAGGATTTGTTGAAAATAAGAATGAAGCTTTGTATTACTTACTCAGAGATATGTATAATGGTAAGATTGAAAAAAAATATTTAGATGCAACATTGTATTACTTTATAAATAAAACATCATATTCGGGAATGTTAAGATTCAATTCTAAAGGTGAGTTTAATGTTCCTTTTGGTCGATATAAAAATTTTAATACCGAAATTGTATCGGAAGAGCATAGGGCATTATTAAGAAGAACAGAAATAACACAAATGGATTACTCTAAAGTGTTTGAGAGATGTTCAACCAAAGACTTCGTTTTTTTGGATCCTCCATATGATTGTGTGTTTACAGATTATGGTAATGTTGGCGAAAACGACTTTTTGGAACAGAGCCAAATAAAATTGGCAGAAGATTTCCGAAATTTGTCAGCGAAGTCTTTGATGATAATAGGAAAGACCGAACTCACAAAAAAATTGTATGGACCATATATTAAAGCAGAATACTCTAAGAAGTATGCGGTAAATATTAGAAATCGCTTTAAAGCAGAAAGTAAGCATTTGATTATAACTAATTATAACATATAAATGGATTCTATATCTCGCATAAAGGAATATATTAAAGAAAATTTCTCCAATTGGGTAAAAATTGACTATTCTGAGTTTGATGAAAAAATCGATTTCAGAAAAGATTGGAGTGAACTTTACAAAATAAATGATGAAGAGATTATACTAATATCATACACTAATATTAGTATAACAGGTACTGATCGTCCTAAACCACAGCTAAGAGTCTTTTTAGACGAATATAAAAAGCCATTTTATTTCGCAAAGAAACATCAGTTTCGTTACTATTTGTTTTCTATATTTACCAAAGAAGATGAAATGGCAAGAGGACTGAATAACTTCAACCCTAAGGAGTATATTATTTCAATTGAAACAAATCTTGACAACGAAGGCTCTCGAAGAGATTTAAGAAGTATTTATGATTATGCGAATGATCAACTTAAAGGAAGAAAATTTCTGAAATGTTCTCGCGCGAACTATAAAGCTGATATAAATCAGGCTTCATTTATTTATATCGGTTCACAAAACCATCCGGAAAAAGATATTTTCGAGAATTTTGTGAATATGTTTGACTCAAGACCTTATTTGAATTCTATAAATGAAGAGACTGAGGATATTAAACATGCAGAAACTTTAGAAAATATAGTAAATATTTATCGTTCTTATATAGCAGCGATTAAATCCAAGCCATTCCTCCTGCTTGCTGGAATATCCGGAACAGGCAAAAGCCGAATAGTGCGAGAGTTGGCAAGGGCTTGTTGGAAAGAAGGCACAGATGATTACAAGACTCAAAAGCCTAAGAACTTTCAGATGGTGCAGGTAAAGCCTAATTGGCATGACTCAAGTGACTTGATTGGTTATGTGAGTCGTGTCAGCGGAAAAGCAGAATTTGTGGCTGGAGAGTTTTTGAAGTTTATCGCTAAAGCATGGGAAGATACAGAAACGCCATACTTCTTGTGCTTGGACGAGATGAACCTTGCACCAGTAGAGCAATACTTTGCTGAATATCTGAGTGTGATAGAGTCTCGTAAGAGTCATGAAGACGGCATAGTGACAACAGACCCTATTATTTATCCTGAATACGAGTCAGAACGCAGCAAAGAAACAGAAGAACTTGTACCAAAACTGTGGTACAAAAATCTTGTAAGTGAACTTCTTGCTGACTGCCCACCAGAAAAGGCTTTTGCTTTAAACCAACAATTTATCAATGATGGAATCAGCATCCCTCAAAACCTCATAGTCGTAGGCACTGTGAATATGGATGAGACAACCTTCTCATTCTCTCGCAAGGTGCTCGACCGTGCCATGACTATCGAGATGAACGAAGTGGATTTGCATGGCGGTCTGACCAAACGTAACGAAAGCATTGGCAAGTTGGGTAATGCAGAGCTTGTCGGTTCTGCCGTTGAAGGCGTGGATGTTTACAACGACTACACCAATGTTTGCGACATTGCACTTGGCTATCTGCAAAAGGTAAATGACGTATTGGAAGGTACTCCATTCAAGGTGGCTTACCGCACCCGTAACGAGTTCCTGCTCTATGTGGTGAACAACTTGCCGTATTGCAAAGACGAAAACGGCAACGATTTGGAGCAAGGCTATGTCATAGCTCGTGCCTTGGACGAGATTACCAGCATGAAAGTATTATCGCGCATTGAGGGTGACGACACGAAGGTTAGCGACGAACTACTTGACAATTTAAGCAAAGCTATCGAGAACGGATTGAAGACTGTGTCGGGAGAGGAGAATACAGTAAAGTCCATATCTTTGGCGAAACTGAAGAAGATGAAAGCCAAACTCGTTTCGGGATATACAAGTTTTTGGAGCTAAAAAGCAATACGGATGGAACTATTGACTATTGAGCATAAAGACTTTACGATGATTGTCGAATGTACGAAGTTCGACGGCATTTGGAACAAGGCTAAGAGTAACGTGGGCGAGGACAAACTCTACTCCACTTACTCTTGGTCGGAAGGTGTCGTGTCTGTTAAGCGTACATTGAATGCCGACCATGAAATAGACATTGAGCAAGGTGTTCCTGCTCCCGCCACATTCTTCGACAATGCCGACTATCCCATCTGGATAGAGTTCAAAGACAATGTGAAAGACGCTCAGTTTGGTTCTATCCTGCAAAACGACAACGACCGCTTTTCCTTTCGTCGTCACATCTTGGCTGGTTTCATCAACTACAAGAATGAGATCGGACGAAGCGAGATACAGATTATATATAAGGTAGACAAAGAGACAAGGGCATTTCGTTTCGGTTTTGAAGTTCTGAGTACGAAGCTCGACTACTATGAGCATTGGCGCACAATCGTGGAGGATATAGAGCGAGAATACCGTATGTTGTCGTTGGACTATATGCGACGCACATTTCATGGTTTCTCACCCGACCAAAACGGCGAGCATCCCGATATAGTCTGGTGGAGCGTGTTTGAGGGAGAACAACAGAAATTCATAAAAGCCTGCAAAAGCATCATTGACCGACCTCGCCATAGACTTCACGGTGAGGAGGCGTATCTGAGAGCGGACAAACTGAAGCAAACTCCCCATAACATAGAGAACAGACTGGCAGAACATCGCAAGGAACCTGCATACCTCTATCGTGTGGAGCAACATATACTATCTAACGACACGCAAGAGAACCGCTTCCTGAAGTTTGCACTTCATCAGATAAGCAAGCGGTATGAGGATCTGCGCCAACGCATTGAGGCGGTAAAGACTGCTTCAGGCACGATGAAGTCTGCCATGCTTGCAACCTCGGAAACATTGAAACGGCTGCAACATCATCCCTTCTTCAGAACAATAGGAAGGTTCAAGGGAATAAGCCAAGAGAGCATGGTGCTGCAAAAGGCAATGGGCTACAGCCAAGTATACCGTATATGGAACTTGCTTAGAAGAGCCTATTCGCTGAATGACGGCTTGTATCGCTTACAGACGAAGGATATAGCAACGCTCTATGAGATATGGTGTTTCATAGAGGTGAGCCATATTGTCAAGGCACAGTTGCGCTTGGAGAATGAAGATGTGGAACATCGCAACCGTATGGAGATGAACAGCATCTTCTCTTGGGAGCTTGGCAAAGGTGAACACTCACGCATATTGTTCCGCAAGGATGGCGTGGAGCTGGCAGAATTGGTATATAACCCAAAGAATGCCGACACGGAAAATGACAATGTGGGCATGAAAGACCTGGTTGTGCCGACCGTACCGCAGAAACCAGACATAGTATTGCAGCTTACCAAGAACGACTTGCAGCAAGGCATGAAGATGACCTATCTCTTTGATGCGAAATACCGTATAGACGGCAAAGACAAGGGCGTGGATGTACCGCCAGAGGATGCCATCAATCAGATGCACCGCTATCGTGATGCCATATACTACAAAGACTATGACGCTAATGCGTTGAAAAAAGAGGTTATAGGCGGTTACATTCTCTT
>QWCW01000165.1_pt1 | contig 43038 bp, 30 predicted proteins | sample 1972691 | NCBI WGS metagenome assembly QWCW01 (sample SAMN09866698, study PRJNA288562) | Human oral metagenome isolate pre2_saliva, whole genome shotgun sequencing... | reverse complement strand
ATGAAGTAATGAGAAAAAAGCAAGTAAAGAAGAGTTATTCTGCACCAGCGTGTATGATAATTCAAGTCAACGAAGCCACTTATTTGATGGACACGTCTTATCCAGGTCAGCATAACCCCGCACAACCAGGTGGAACATCGGGAGATGCCAAGAAGGCTCCTAATTGGATGTCTGAAGGTGAAGGCGAGGAAGAAAATCCAATGTGGGAAGACTAACAGAGAGTAATAAACTAAAAAAACAAAGTAACAATGAAGAAAATAATGAAACAACATTCATTCGCATCACGACTAAAGTCTTTGGCACTCGTGTTCAGTATAGGATTAGCTTTTGCTTCTTGTGCCAATGAGGACATAGCACAGAACCCAAATGGTAAAGATAACGACGCAAACCTAACCACCTTCTCAACAGGTGACCCAGCAACTCGTACATCAATGGAGAGTGATGGTAAATTCTTTTGGGAAGCTGGTGATAAGATATATGTTAAGGATGATAATGGCACATGGAACGCTAGTAGCAATTCTCCAACAAGCAAAACTGCTTACTTTAAGTTCAAAGTTCCAGGTACATACACAGCCCACATGTCATACGAGGTTTATTATCCAGGTCAAGGCAGTAGCAACGACCAGGTTGTTATCTCTGCAAACCAGAGTCAAGCAGAGCCAAACACTACCACCCACTTTGGTACATCAGGCGATTGCGGTATGGCAACAGCAACACGTATAGCTAGTGGAGGAAACTTTAACTTCACACTCGACCACAAGGCTGCTTACCTTCTCTTCTTGCCACGTACCGCCAATACAGTATTGCATGATTGCTACCTGACTAAGGTGGAGGTAAATTCAGATAATGACATTACCAGTACTTACACGCTTGACCCAACAACAGGCGAATTAACGGGTACAGGCACAGGCAAACAGATTACCATTTCGATAGGTGGTAGTGGAACATACGCTAACGGATTCCCTTTAACGAACAACGCAACAAGTGCATCTACAAACGGTGCATACGTCGTAATAAAGCCAGGTACCCATGCACTCAAGATTCGGTATTGGGTGAAGGATGTAGTAACAAACGTGCAAGGAACGATAACTAAGACTTTAGCATCAGCTACCTATGACCAGAACAAGTATTACAACATTACTGCTAATCTTGACGTAAAGAATTACGACGGCGACCATTATTACATGTGGGATGCAGAGAAACAATACTGGGAAGGATATGAATGGCACAATGGTGGTAGCCAGCCTACACTCAATCAAGGTGTCACAGGGGCAACAACCACAAATGATTATGCTAAGAGTAACGCAGATTCACGTTACTACAACGATAGTAACCTAGGTATTGGTGTAAATAAGCCAGCAACTCATACTTCATGTAAAGACCTTCCTAACGTGAACGAAATGACGTGGTATGCAGCAAAGGGCGATCCTCGTTGGGACTTTTACGAATTATGGACCACTATGGGGCATTTATATAATGGTGGCATGTGGTTTAAGAAGAAGGCAAACATAAGCGGATACAATGCCAATACCGCTGTTGATGGAATAGATTGGAGAACGACGATTGCACCAACGACCTTAAGAAATCAAAACTGGTCTATATCTTATACCCTTCCTTCTGCTGCCGAAGTAGGCGATTATTTTTACATACCCGCCTTAGGTTACTACAATAACTTTGGTCAGCTGAATGGCATTGGTCTTAGCATTGGCTATTGGTCGTCTAGTGCTCCTCAGAGGAGCATTAATGGTGCGTACAGCTTGTACTTTAATCAAGCTTCTGTCCTTGTGTCTCTCTCTGCAAGCGACTATGGGTATAGGGCGCAATCTTTCTCGGATTTCGGGGATAATTAATGCGAAAAAACAGGACAAAAGAGAGTAAAAATAGTTCCTTTGTAAGTGGCTGATAATCAAGGGATTATAAATAGGGTACCAAAGTATGATACTTAGGGGGGCTAAGTATGATACTCAGATACCCTAAGTATCATACTTTGGTACCCTCAGTCCCATACCGAGGATGGCTCGAATAAGAAAATAATTTACAAATCATATTTATCAACTTTAAAACATTAATATTATGGCATTTTTTAAAAAAGTAAAGAAGAAGCTAACAGGGCTATGGTATCCGGAAGCGATAACCGTTGGGAAGCCCGTAACAACAGACCAAGTGGCTGACCGATTAGCATTGATTTCAACGGTAAGTCGTGGTGACACGTATGCTGTGTTGAAGGATTTAGGTGTTGTTATGGCTGCCTTTATGGCCGAGGGTCGCACAGTGAAGTTGGAGGGCGTGGGTACGTTTTACTACACCATCAACGCCGACAAGGGCATTGCGAAGCCAGAAGAGGTGACGGCAAAGCAGATTAAGAATGTCCGTGTTCGCTTCATTCCAGAGACTTCGCGCACACAGAGCAATAAGGTTGCCACCCGCTCGCTGGTTTCGGATTCTATTCACTGGGAGGAGTGGAAGGAAAGCCTCACCCCCGCCCCCAAGCCGAAAGGAGAGGGAAGTGAAGAGCACCCTGGACCAGTGGTAGAGGGATAAAGAATAATATCTTTCCAGGGGGAATTATACCTCCTGGAAAGTCAATAGATCATAATTCTGGAGCCTTAGAAAGTCAATAGATTATGGCTTTGAAGTCTTAAATCGTTTATTAGAGCTAGCCGAAGAACACCTCATAAATCCTTTGCTATTCTATTGTTTGCAAATCTTCTCTTTTGTTAATAATCATAAAAGAGAAACCTATTATTTGCTTTGTTACGAAATAACAAATATCTTTGCCACGGAATTTCAAAGGCTTTTAGATGGCTAAGCAAAACCAAAATACAAGACAGATGCTTATTGCATGGCTGCTGTTGGCACTCTTCATGTTGCCAATGGTAGTAAAGTCTGTGCATGTATGTCAGGTTGAAACTGAGCTTGCTAACGGTCATCACGCAACTGGACAACAAGGTCAAAACCACAATCCTGACTCTTGTTCCATCTGTCACTTTACCTTTTTCAACTTTGTAAAAGGTGCGGATGTCTTGCTTGCAACAGCGACCCTTATCTTATTGGGCTTCCTCTTCCTGTTTACGCACATCTCTTATGTACGCCCAGAGGTAGAAGTCACCAGCCTTAGAGCTCCCCCTACACGTCTTTAAAGGGGACGTTCATAAATGATAATCACTGTTATTAGTCTTCCTGATTATCAGCTTCTTATCCTTTATTAAGCCCTCTTTCCGTCATCGCGACAGGGATAATAGCGTAATATTGCATCCTCTCGTATAGGGGAGAATACACCTTATTGTAAGTCTATAATCTGTCGTCATGGCGCACAAACACCCTCTTTTATATTGCTTCCAACGCATATAAAGGAGAGTTGAAACAGCATTTCTTTTATTTAAACATTAGAACACGTGATAATGAATAAAGCTATTTTAGCTTCCGTTCTATCACCTATCTGTGTGACAGCAGTAGCCGTACAACACACATCAATAGTCGTTCCAGCGAAAGAAAAAAGCGACGTTGATAGTAGTATTGTTATGCAAAATGTCACCGTACTAGGCGATCGTCAGAAAGAGACACAAATGTCATCTTCAGTCAATACCATACATATTGACAAATCGTACTTACAGACTAACTTCACTGGAAGTCTCATGCAATCACTCAGCGGAATACCTGGAGTTAAGGCAATGAGTATCGGTTCTGGACAATCGAAACCCACGATACGTGGACTCGGTTTTAATCGAATGGTTGTAACCGAAGATGGTATCAAACATGAAGGACAACAGTGGGGAGATGACCACGGATTAGAGATTGATCAGTTCGCTATCGACCGTATCGAAGTAATCAAAGGACCAGCAGCTCTACTCTATGGATCGGACGCTATTGGTGGAGTTATCAACCTTTACACCAACTTCATACCTACAAAACCATTTGAAGGAAGTGCCTCTCTCTTCACCAGAAGCAATAACGCATCTATTGGAGCAGCTGCCCGTTTGCAAGGAACCGGTAAGCATTTCTATTGGAAGGCAAACGCAACTTACATTGATTATGCCGATTACAAAGTACCAACCAATAGTATTCAATACTTCTCTTACGACATCCCTCTCTATAAGAAAAGACTTCGTAACACAGCTGGAGTAGAGCGTGATGGGAGTGTAACCATTGGTTACAAGCATTATAACTTTCATACAGAGTTGAAGTTTTCTGATACATATTCAAAGAGTGGATTCTTCGCTAATGCACATGGTCTGGAGGTCAGATTGTCAAGCATTGACTATGATAAGTCACGTCGAGACATCGACTTACCCTATCAGAGTGTGAATCATTTTAAGGCAATGAGCCACACTGTTTATCAACATGGCAACTTAGCTCTTGAAGCCAACATTGCCTATCAGAACAACCATAGAAAGGAGCTTGCAGAAGCGGTATCACATGGTTATATGCCAATTCCTCCACATACCCTTGAGCGCGAATTTAAGAAAGATACCTACACTGCCAACGTCATTATGCGCCTCACGATGGGTGAACGACACACACTGACAACAGGTATCAATAGTGAATATCAGCATAACCGCCGTGCAGGATGGGGCTTTATTATTCCAGACTTCGAAACGAGTTCGTTCGGAGCCTACGCCTTCGACCGCTTTAAAGTGACGAACGACTTGATTTTGAATGCTGGTGTTCGTTATGACCACGTACATACTCACTTGCACAGTTACAACGACTGGTTCAAGACACCAATCAATGCTACTGACTCCGTATATAAGGAACGTTCCATCAATCTTAGCCGTTCTTTCAATAGCTTGACATGGTCAGCTGGTGTAAACTATGCAGTTAAGCAATGGATATTGAAGCTCAATATCGGTAAGAGTTTCCGTGTTCCAATACCAAAGGAACTCGGTACAGATGGTGTCAATTATCACATCTTTAGATATGAGAAAGGTAATCCAGACCTCAAACCAGAAGAGTCTTATCAAGTAGATGCAGGTATTCACTGGGGCAATGATCAACTTTCCATTCAGTTCGACCCCTACCTCAATTACTTCCCGAACTACATCTACATGAATCCAACTCCCGATTACTACGAAGGCTTACAATGGTATTTTTATACACAAAGTCGCGTGATTCGCTATGGAGCAGAGCTACAATTAAACTGGAAGATACTCCCTTCTCTGAGCACGGAACTAAAGGGTGAGTATCTATATGCCGAACAGTTATCAGGAGCAAAGAAGGGTTACACTCTTCCATTCAGCACTCCTTGGTCAGCAGATGCCACTATCAAGTATGATTTCTGCCGTGAGAAGATAGATAATGAGGGATTTGTAGCATTCAACTTGCATGTTACTGGTAGACAAAACAACATAGTTCCACCAGAGAAGCAGACGCCAGGTTACTACACTCTAAACCTCACTGCAGGAAAGAACTTCAACCTCGGTAACAAGAAACTACGCATTAATCTCAATGCAGAAAACCTCTTGAACCGAAAGTATTACGACCATACTAGCTTCTATCGACTCATCGATGTGCCTGAACCGGGACGCAATGTAGCATTAATGGTAGGGCTGGACTTCTAAAGAAGAGATAGCACTTAATCTTACAAATTAAATCTGAGATAGTGAAAGGATGAGCGTGGTGGGCAGACATATACACATCTTCTTCCCCCATGACTCCCTTTCCTTAAACATAAACAAACAAGTCATTAAAGACAAGTTATAAGATTACAAATCTAGGCGAAAGCCTTACTTAAAACAATTTACACAATGAAAAAGAAACTATTTATTGGTGCTTTAGCACTCTTAAGCGTATTTGCAATGGTGTTGACATCATGTGACAACGAAGACATCACACCAAGTTCTATTGAATTCAAGAACCCTGAATTTGGTCATGACAACAACAAGATTGGTATCATCGGAGGTGATATTCACCTTGAGTGTGACATTGTCTCAAATGCAAAAATCCGTATTATCCAAGTTGCCCTATTAAAGGATAATAAGCCTGTAACTAGTCAGATCTATGATAATGCTAAGTATGTTGGCGTGTTAAACACCAAGTTCCATGAGCATCTTAAGCTCTCTGACGACCTCAAAGAAGGCGAGTACACTTGTATGATAGCAGTTACAACAGTTGACAACACTACTCGTTACATTAGTGAAAAGATTCAGTTAAAGAAAAAGACAGTTGATACGAAGGCACCGAAGATAACCAATCTAAATGTTGACAAGATGACCGCTGCACCTAATGAGAAGCTCACTTTCCAAGCCAACATAGAGACAACTTCAGATATTAAAGAGATTGAGGTTGAGTTCCACGGAGACAAGGAACATGAGATAGAAGTCAATGATCTCAATGGTAAAAAAGGTAAGATTACATTTAACAAAGAGCTTGCTGTCCCTGCAGAATGTAAACCAGGTACCTATCACATACACTTCACTGTAAAGGATGCTGATGGTCGCGAGACAACCGAAGAGATTGAGGATTTTATCGTAAAATAACCTCCTTGTACTATTCTTCATCAATAACAACAAGAGTAAACAGCACATGTGTCCGCCCTACCCTCCCTATGAGGTGGCGGACACATATACCTTACATCTTTACGAAGAACCAACTAATTAACAACGAACAAACATAGAACAAGAGACTTATGAGAAAGGTTTTATTCGGTTTAACAACCGCTGTAATGCTATTGGGAACAGTAGCTTGCACTAATAACGACGACATTGTAAAAGACAATCAACTACCAACTATCACCGATCAAGGCATTACTGCCGTTCCAATGGATTGTGATGTGTTTCAAAGAGGAGGCGTTATCCCCTTCCGTTATCGCCTTACTGATAATGACGAACTGGGTAGTTACAACATAGAGATACACAACAACTTCGACCATCACACGCATGGAACACAGGCTCAAGGCTGCTCTATGGATCCAGTGAAGAAGCCTGTAAAGCCTTTTCACTATGATGAAAGTTTCAAGATACCTAGCGGAAGTAAGTCTTTCGATGCTAAGCAAGATATCGAAATACCATCAGATATTGACCCAGGAGACTACCACTTCGTCATTAGAGTTACCGATCAAACAGGTAATCAGCAATTGCGTGCAATGGCTATAAAGATAAAATAAAGGTTAAAAGACTTGCTTCTTTCAAAGAAAATATAATATCTTTGCAGCCCGAGAGTATAAAGATTAATTACAAACTAATGTATAGAAAGTTATGAAAAAAGTAATGTTATTGGTAGCTGCATGCGCAGCTATGGTAGCTTGCAACAATGGCAAGACTACAACAAACGCAGAGAGTAAGGATTCAACAGCGCAGGACTCTGTTGCAGCTGACTCATCAGTTTATGAAGGAATGACACCTGCTGCAGACGTTGCAGGTATCAAGTATCATGTCGCATTAGCGAAAGATTCAACCAATGGCTACAGCGTTTCAGAGGCTTATATGAAGTCTGAAACAGAAGTAGACACCACTTACAGCTACACAGGTAAGTATAAGGTTGTAGAGAAGGATGTTAAGGGTAAGAAGAATACCTACTACCAGTTTGAGTTGGGCAAGGGCAACACCACCAACTTCCTCGTAGTAAATGATTCAACCCTCCGATTGGTTAACTCTGACTTTGAAGAGCCTGCTGTTAACAGCAAGGACATGAATTATGACTTGAAGTTGAAGAAGTAATTCCTGTCGACTTAAGGTTTTCAAAAACTAAAACATGGGCTACATAAGTGGATTCGCAACCATTTGCGCAATCGCTTATGTAGCCTTTTTGCATCCCAACTTGTCTATCTCCTTCATTTAAGGCTAGCGCCTCTCACCCTCATCCAGAGATAGAGGATAGGTTCTAAACACCACTACGAATCATAGACAAACACAATGTTTCTTTTCGAGATAGAGAATAAGTACTATTAAGGAAGTGCTTTCTTCCCATCAAAGAAACGCCCTCTTCACTATAAGGAAACGCCCTTCTTAAATGGAGAAAAGCGTTCCTTTACTAGTCCCCATAGCCACATACCCTTCTTCGAAGGAGCTTGAAAAGGCTTTTACTAGCATTCCCTTAACCTTTCCTCTTCCCTTCTCATTCCTTGAACACACCTATCTTTTTTCTTTATTATGCCCCATGTTAACGTATAAATGCGTATCTTTGCAATGGGAAGAATGGCACATTCGCTACCAGTAGTTCCCTTTTCATCAATCAAAAGACAAAGAATTAACAGTAACAAATAGGTTAAATGGCACTGAACTACATTTGGATAGCGTTCTTCTTCATCGCTTTCATCTTTGGAATTATCTCTCTCCTGATGGGCGACACGACTATATTTGAAAAGATGGTAAAAGCTACTTTCGAATCATCAGAGACCGCTTTTACAACATCCCTGAACCTAACTGGTATCTTAGCATTGTGGTTGGGCATCATGAAGATAGGTGAGCAAGCGGGAGTTGTCAACGTTCTTGCACGCATGTTGAGCCCTTTTCTATCAAAGTTGTTCCCTGATATCCCACGAAACCACCCTGTCATGGGGTCGATCTTCATGAATATTGCATCCAACATGTTGGGTCTTGACAATGCAGCAACGCCTACCGGACTAAAGGCGATGAGCCAAATGCAGGAGCTAAACACGAAGAAAGACACAGCAACAAACCCCATGATCATGTTCTTAGTGCTGAATACTTCAGGGCTAACCATCATCCCAACAGCTATTCTTGGCTATCGAAGCATGTACGGAGCAGCCCAACCAACCGACGTATTCATCCCTATCTTATTAGCAACAACCATTGCTACACTGGTTGGAATACTACTTACAGCAGGCTGGCAACGCATTAATATCTTCCAACCCACGCTCCTCTTAGGGCTCATCGGACTGATGGGTTTTGTCGGAGTAGTCATCTGGAGCTTTGGACAAATGGACAAGCAGACCATGGCAACAGTAACTTCTATTGCCTCAAACCTCATCTTGATGACCATTATCGTCCTATTCATTGCAGCCGGATTATTAAAGAAGATAAACGTTTATAACGCTTTCATCGAAGGAGCAAAAGAGGGTTTTCATACGGCAGTACGCATTATTCCTTACTTAGTTGCTATCTTAGTAGCTGTCGGAGTATTCCGTGCTTCAGGTGGTATGGAGCTTATGATGAAAGGTATTAGATGGTTTGTCGAAACCTGCGGACTGGACACTCGATTCGTCGACGCACTCCCTACGGCTCTTATGAAACCTCTTTCAGGTAGCGGGGCACGTGGACTAATGATTGAAGCAATGAAGACATACGGTGCAGACTCATTCGTTGGACGATTGAGTTGTATCTTCCAAGGATCAACAGATACCACTTTCTACATCCTAGCAGTCTACTTCGGTAGTGTGAGCATTAAGTACACTCGACATGCAGTAGCCTGTGGATTGCTAGCCGACTTGGCTGGTGTAATAGCAGCAATCGCTATCTGTTATATCTTCTTCTAGTAACCAATATAAGACGATTAGGGGTTACTACTTCTCTAGAAGTATGTGCCTAATAATAAAAACAAGCAATGGCAAATTTAAAATCACTTGCAAAAGACACTGCTATCTATGGCATGAGCAGTATCATCGGAAGGTTCTTAAACTATCTTCTCGTACCCCTTTACACCGCAAAGATTAGTGCGGCGAGCGGAGGATATGGTGTTATCACAAACATATACGCCTATACTGCACTCTTACTCGTCGTTCTTACTTACGGAATGGAGACCACTTTCTTCCGTTACGCCAATAAGAGTGACCAGGATCCCAAGCGTGTCTATTCAACTACATTGACGCTCGTAGGCTTCACATCCCTGCTCTTTATTGCTCTAGTATTCATCTTTATACAGCCCATCTGTAACTTTATGGGCTATTCGGAGCACCCCTCTTACGTATGGGCAATGGCTATCACTGTAGCGATTGATGCGTTCCAGTGCATTCCCTTTGCGTATCTTAGATATAAGAAACGCCCTATCAAGTTCGCAGCCTTCAAACTCTTATTCATCGCATTGAATATCATCTTGAACCTTGCTTACTATCTCGTATTAGGTGGACATGAGGTGGGTTATGCCTTCTACATCAACTTGGCATGTACAGGAACTATCACTTTCTGCTTCTGGAGAGAGCTGAAAGACGGATTCTTCGGCAGTGGGAAGCTCTTTGATGTACCTCTCGCAAAGAAGATGCTGTCCTATTCTTGGCCTATCCTCATCCTTGGTATTGCTGGAATACTTAATCAGACGGCAGGTTACATACTCTTTCCTTATGTCTACAAGAATAACGATGCACATACACAACTCGGTATCTTCGGTGCCGCCAGTAAGATTGCTATGATCATGTCAATGATTACGCAGGCCTTCAGATATGCTTATGAACCCTTCGTCTTTGGTAAGTCTCGAGACAAAGACAACAAAGAGACATACGCAAGAGCTATGAAGTTCTTTATCATCTTCACCTTACTTGCCTTCTTGGTGGTAATGGGCTACATGGATATTCTGCGTCACATCATTGGTCGTGACTATTGGGTTGGACTGAAGGTCGTACCTATCGTGATGGCTGGTGGTATCATGACGGGCGTTTACTTCAACCTTAGTTTCTGGTATAAGCTCATTGATAAGACCATTTGGGGTGCCTATTTCTCTGGCATTGGATGTGCAGTAATCATTGGAATCAACGTTATCTTCGTACCACGTTATGGTTACATCGCCTGTGCATGGGCAGGTTTCTTAGGCAATGCAACGGCTATGATACTCTCTTATATCGTCGGTCAACGTAAGTATCCCATTGCTTATCCATTGAAGAGTATCTTTGTATATGTGCTCATCGGTGGTCTTTTCTTTGCGGGAATAACGATTAGCAATGAACGTTTATCCGTTCCTCTCGCCCTTACCGTGAACACGATTATCATCTTACTCTTCGTTGCTCACGTTCTTTACCACGACCTTCCACTGATAAAGATACGGAGACATAAGAGTTAAGGAGAGTGTTTGAGGAATGAAACGAACCTAAGAATATCATCAACCAATTATATTAAACATGAAGAAATCAACCTTACTTATTGCTGCGTCATTGGCTTTAAGCAGTCCTTCTATCCATGCTGATGAAGGTATGTGGACGCTCCACAACCTCCCAGATGCAGTCTACGAACAGATGGTGGCAGAGGGGTTTCAGTTGCCATGTGACATGATTTACAACTCACCCAACGCTATTAGCAATTACGTTGTGAGCTTCTCTGGTTACTGTTCTGGCGTTGTTGTATCTCCAGATGGATTGGTCTTCACCAATCACCATTGCGGTTTTAGTGCTATCAATGCCCACTCCACCGTAGAACATGACTATATGAAGGATGGCTTCTATGCGAAGAATTACGTTGAAGAACTACCTAACGAGGACCTCTATGTGTCGTTTATGAAGAAGCAAGAGGACGTTACGGCACGTGTGAACAAGCTCATCGCAGGAAAGAACGCACAGCAGACTGAAGCCATAATAGACTCTCTCACGAATCATCTAACCGACTCAATCAAGGCGATTGATAAGACTTTACACATCAACATTGATCCTTTCTACGAGGGAAATAAGTATTATGCAACAACTTATCAGGACTTCCCTGATGTGCGTCTCGTATTCACTGTACCTAAGAGTATGGGTAAGTTTGGTGGTGAGACAGATAACTGGATGTGGCCGAGACAGACGTGTGACTTCTCTGTATTCCGCATCTACGCAGACCCTAAAACGAATGGTCCTGCAGCCTACTCAAAGGACAATGTGCCTTATCACCCAGCCCATTGGGCACCCGTGAGCATGCAGGGTTACAAGGACAAAGACTTCGCTATGACCATTGGTTACCCTGGTTCAACAAGTCGTTACTTGTCTTCTTATGGTATTCAACAGCGCCGTGACATCGACAATTCAGTACGTGTTCAAGCGCGAGATATCAAACTCGCACTCATGAAGAAGTACATGGATAAGAACGAGAAGACACGTATACAATATGAGAACAGGTACGTCCAGGCTGCGAACTATTGGAAGAACTCCATGGGAATGAACAAGTGTATCGACTCTATCGGACTGATTCGTCAGAAGGCAGAGTACGAAGCTCGCATTCGTGCATGGCTCCAAGAGAAGAATATCCAAGACCCAACTGTAAAGGTTGACTTCGATAAGTTGGCTAAGCTCTATTCGAATAGTAATGATGCAAAACTTGCCAGTATGTATTGGATGGAATCGTTCTGGAAAACGTCAGAGTTATTCACCAGAGCACTTAACATGGCTCGTGGCTCCCTCAAGGTGTACGGTCCTGCGAACGAACCAAAGAAGCAGTACATGCTATATGAGGATAACCAAGATGAATGGAACCCTGCCCTTGACCAAGAGATGGCAGCTGCCATGCTCAAGAACTATTGTGAACACGTACCAGCTAAGTTCCTTCCTGACTTCTACGAGACCATCAAGACGGAGTTCGGCAACGATTATGAGAAGTACACCAAGTTCGTTTATTCACAGAGCAAACTACTCAAGAAAGGTCAAAAGTTCTATCAGAACGAGAAGACACTCAAGGACCCTGGAGTGCTGTTAGGCGTTGGTTTGCTCATGAATTATCGTGCCATTCTTGCCGACCTCAGCAATAAGACGGAAGAGATTGATGCTGAAGAGAAGAAGTTGTGTGAGGCTAAAGTACAAATGGAGATGGACTTGCCACATTATAGCGACGCCAATTCCACCATGCGCCTATCGTATGGACAGGTGGGAGGATACATGATTGGAGGCTTCAACAGCAACTATTATACAACCGCAGAGAGCATTGTTAAGAAGATGGATGAGGGCTCAAAGATAGAGGACTATCAGGTAGAACCTATCATGAAAGAGCTTATGAGTGCCAAAGACTTCGGTCCTTACACCGACAAGACGACTGGTAAAATGCAACTATGTTTCCTTACTAACAATGATATCACTGGTGGTAACTCTGGTTCCCCGATGTTTGATGGCAAGGGACGACTCATTGGTCTCGCCTTTGATGGCAACTGGGATAGCCTCTCAAGTGACATCAACTTCGACCGCAAACTTGCTCGTTGCATTGGCGTTGACATCCGTTTTGTACTCTATCTCATGGATAAGTGGGGACATGCTGACCGCCTATTAAAGGAGATCAATCCACAATAAGCACAAGTAAAATCGATTATCTGATGAAGAGAATATCAATCATCAGATAGCGTAACACAAATAACCAAGAGGCTGTATCGGTTCTCTTATCAATGCAAACGATTGATAAAAGGATGTGATACAGCCTCTTTTTAGCTATGAACAAACTGCAAGATGGGTATTAAAGCCCAACTTCTTATTGTAATACAACATAGGAACGACCCATCCAACCGAGTTTCATCCTTATGAAACTTGAGTATCACGCCGATGATAATTGAATATCACGCTAATGATACTGAAGTATCACCCACATGATACTGAAATATCACAACGATGAAAACATCGCTTTACATCTATCAAAGCGGAGTTTACTCTTTATTATTAAGGAGCGTGAGACAGGTTGCTCACTACCAACAAAAAGGATGTGCCTAATCTGACACATCCTCTTTCTCTATGCTTAGTAATTGTCTTTTTCGGTCTGTTCCACCCACATAACCGCCCAAGGTTCCATTCGAAGCAATGACTCGATGACAGGGAACAAAGAGCATTAAAGGGTTATGACCATTGGCATTCCCGACAGCTCTTACAGCCTTCTCTCGTCCCATTCTTCGAGCTTGTTCGGCATAAGAGAGCGTCGCTCCGTAAGGAATGGTTAATAAGGTCTGCCATGCGAGGCACTGGAAGGGTGTTCCGTCAAAGCTCAATGGTAAGTCAAATGAGCCTCGTTTGCCTGAGAAATAATCGTTTAACTGCCGACAAGCCTCAGCCAATAAGGAATCATCCGAACTATCTACTTCCGTCCAATCATCGCCTATCTTCCTCTCCATAACATCCTCCCACCAGCAATACCTTAGCTTTCCTTCAGCCTCAGCAAGCACGAGTATGCCCAAAGGAGATTGGTAACGACAATAGAACATAACAGAAGACGAAGGTTGATAAGACTTACTTCTTCGGGCGTCTACGTGCCCACCCTTCTTCAGAGAAGTCGGGTTCTTCACCTTTCAGCTTTGCTGGTGCACCTTTCATAAGCTCTTTCCAATCGTCTTTCTTGAACTTATGTGTAGCAAACTGAGCGTCATTCTCTGATTGACGACGACCACGACCTCTGCGCCCACGATCGTCTTGGCGACCTTCACCACGGCTTCCGTAACCACCACGACTACCAGTGGAACGACCACCAGCCGAGCGTCCGTGTCCTGGCTCATCAGCATCATTACAACGCACTTTACGCCTCTTGTAGACTGCACCATCTAAGGCTTTCATCACCTTCTGGGCGTCTTGTTCAGGCACTTCGATGTAACTTTGCTTAGCAAGAAGGTCTATATGCCCCACTGCCTGGTGCCCATTCATATTCTTATTAATGAATTGCATGACCTCACCAGGATAGAACCCGTCATTCTTACCGAGGTTAATAAAGAGTCGCTTAAAGCCCTTCTCTGCCTTACGAGCGCCACGGCTGCGTGTTGCTCTGCCCTCACTACGACCGCTACGACCCTCCTCACGACTGCTGCGAGCCGATGGTTTCTCAATCTCTGGCGCATTCTTATAATAGTCGAGGAAGCGACCAAAGGTGGACGTAACAATCTTCTTGATAAGATCCTCCTTATCTATATACTCAAACTGGCGGTTGATATCCTCCATGTAAGGTGCTATCTGTTCCTCATCCACATCCGTCTTCAAGATGTTATCCATCGTTTTGAAGAGTTGTTTCTTGCATATCTCTTCAGGCGAAGGAAGCGTTCCATCAATAAACTCCTTACCTATCTCACGTTCAATGTTACGTACCTTATATTTCTCACGAGAGTGGATAATCGAAATGGAAGTACCCTTCTTACCCGCACGACCTGTACGACCCGAACGATGCGTATAGTTTTCTATATCGTCAGGAAGCCCATAGTTGATGACATGCGTCAAATCATTCACATCCAATCCACGTGCTGCAACATCGGTCGCAACGAGGATTTGTGTGAGATGAGAGCGGAACTTCTGCATTGTAAGGTCACGTTGTTGCTGTGACAAGTCGCCATGCAACGACTCAGCATTGTATCCGTCTTTAATCAACTTATCGGCTATCTCTTGTGTTTCTACCTTTGTTCTACAGAATACAATGGCGTAGATCTTAGGGTAGAAGTCCACCAATCGCTTCAAAGCAAGGTACTTGTCGCGTGCATTCACCATATAATAGATATGGTTAACGCTCTCTGCTCCTTCGTTACGACTACCCACAACAATCTCTTTATAGTCGTGTAAGTAACCCTTAGCCACCTTTTCTACATCCCTACTCATCGTTGCTGAGAAGAGAAGAGTATTACGATCTTCAGGCACACCAGTGAGTATCTCGGTGATACTCTCCTGGAAACCCATGTTCAGCATTTCGTCAGCTTCATCCAAGACAACGTTCCGTACTTGGTCCAAACGAGCCTTTCCACGGTGCATTAAGTCGATTAATCGACCCGGAGTAGCCACTATGATTTGTACACCATGGCGCAACTGATGAATCTGGGTATCGATGGAAGCACCGCCATAAACGGCTGCGATGTGCAGATGAGGGATGTACTTACCGAAGTCCTTGAGGTCATCTGCTATCTGCAAGCATAACTCTCGGGTCGGACTAAGCACTATCGCTTGTGTCGACTTACTGCTTGTATCAATCCGCTGAAGCAGTGGTAAGCCAAAGGCTGCCGTCTTTCCAGTTCCAGTCTGCGCTAGGGCGATAACGTCATTTCGATTACCTAATAAATAAGGGATTACTTCTTCTTGTACAGGCATTGGATGTTCAAATCCAAGCTCACTAATGGCACGGCGAATCTCTTCGCTCACGCCCAACTCTTCAAATGTCTTCAAATTCGTTTGTTTATTATTTATTATCCTATAGAAAAGGTAAACTCGCCACCAAACGAACCCACAGAAAGACACTTGCCTGCGCTCTTCTCTTCAACTAAAACACGCAGACTCTCAGGTGGCATGCTACCTTTATGGGGTGCAAAGGTACGCTAAGAAGTTGGATCTTACAAATAAAACAAACTATAAATCAGCCTTCTTAGAGAATAAGAAACAAATAGTTTACGATGTTCACTATATATACTTTGCATAAATATGGACGAACTTTTCTTACTGTTATAAAGTCTAAAAGCAAAAGAATTTACTTATCAGAATGTCCTCTTTTAATACTTTTTTCGTACCTTTGTAACGTCAAATAGAAAAATAGTCGTTATTAAAGTTAATTATTTGAGTTAGTACAGAAGCATACAACTTACGTGAGTAAGTTAGATGTTAAATGAAAGACTTCGCAGGGATGCGAAGTCTTTTTGTTTATTACTAACATCTAATACTTATCTTACTAACACCTAATTAAAATCCTAATAACAGCTAATTAAATCGGAGGAAACTTACTCCTATAGTGCAAAGGAGTATTAGTTAAAAACAAAAATAAACTATTAATCAAAGAAGAATAGTTTATTTAATTCTGTTTATTAGACTATTTTTCACGACAAACAAACATTCTTTCAAACAAAAAGAAGTATCTATCAGATAATAAAATACCCTTTGGTGCAAGGTTAAACATGCTATCAACCATTGCACCAAAGGGTAAATTCTTATCCTAACAGGCTGCTGAACTGAAAGATTTACTTGGCTTTCAGTATCAGACGCAGGCTCTGTTTGTAATTCAAATAATTCCAAACCCAGTTTAAGAGAATGAATGTCTTGTTCTTTACTCCTAGAATAGAACGGAGGTGAACTACCAACCACAAGAACCAAGCAGGGAATCCTCCAAACTTTTGACCATTAATCTCTGCAACTGCATGATTGCGCCCAATGGTCGCCATAACACCAAGGTTCTTGTACTTAAATGGCTTTTCTTCCTGTCCTTTCAACTGGTTTTTAAGATTCTGCGCAACACATTTTGCCTGTTGCAAAGCCACTTGTGCTAACTGAGGATGACCTAACGGATACTCCTTATCGCCCTCTATCAAACTCTGATCGCCTATAGCATAAACATCTTGTAAGCCCTTCACACGACAGAAACGATCGGTAAGGATTCTACCAGCATGACCTATGCTTTCCTTCGGCAAACCCTCGATAGTGTTCGCACAAATACCACTCACCCAGATAACTGTCTCTGCAGGAATCTCAAGCCCGGCACTTGTTTTCAAGATACCATCCTTATACTCTGTTGCAAACTGCGGCTGACGAATATGCACATGTAGCTCTTTCAAATCGCGCTCAGCCCTTGCAGAGGATGCAGGATCCATTGCCGATAGAAGTCTATCAGCTGCATTAACAAGATAAATGTGCATCTGTGAGGCCTCAAGATCAGGGTAATCACGCTCCAAAATATTCTTCTTCATCTCGGCTACAGCACCTGCGATCTCCACACCAGAGGCACCTCCACCCACAACAACGATGTTCATAAGAGCTTGTCTGCGTGCTGGATCATCCTCTGTCTCAGCCTTCTCAAGATTACGAAGGATAGTATTACGAAGGCGCATAGCCTCTCCCACCGTCTTCATCGGGAGTGTTGTTGCCTCAATATCCTTGTTTCCAAAGTAGTTTGTCTTCGCTCCTGCTGCCAAAACCAAGTAGTCATAACGAATCTCACCCACTGATGTTTGAATCTTCTTAGCCGCAGTATCCACAGCTTCCACCTTTGCCATGCGGAAGAAGAAATCGTCTTTTCCTTGGAAGATACGGCGGAATGGAAACGAGATACTACTTGGCTCAAGTCCTGCTGATGCCACTTGATAAATTAAAGGAGGGAACTGATGATAGTTATTCTTATCTATCAAGACCACTTGAAAGTCGTTATCAACCAACTTAGATGCCAATTCCAATCCACCTAGTCCACCTCCAACGATAACGACTCTTTGCTTATCTGTATGCGCAATGTTTGCTTTCATTATCCTGCATTATTTATATTATGTATGTTTGTTACCTATTCCTATATTAAAGTAAACAGAGAATATCATGCCACAGCAATCCCTTTTTCAAAGAAAAAAAACGTCAAACACCCCTGTTTCATATCTATAAATTCCTATTCGTAAATTAGTTTCGTAAGTTGTTCTTCAACGAACAACTCTTGTGCAACAGCTTGTATCTCCTCTGCCGTAATAGCGTCAATATTACGATAAAGAGCCGTTATGTCCTTCTTCCAACCATAGTGCAAGAAGCCCTTACCGAAGTCGAGTGCAAGGTTCTCACGATTGTCGCAGGCAATACCAATCTGCCCTTTAATCTGCTGTTTGGCTATTGTTAGCTCTGAATCAGTCAATGGTTTCTCGATGAAATGGTCTAATTCTGCACGTACAAGAGCCATACACTCGTCCACATCTTGCGCATCACAACCAAAGTAAATACTCCATAATCCAGTTGAAGAATAGCTTACCATCGTACTTTCTACCGTATACACCAGCCCTCTCCGTTCGCGTAATGCAAGGTTCAAACGTGCACTCATACCTGGACCACCTAATATGTTATTCAAGAGATAGAGTGCCATTCGCCGTTTATCATGCACTGCATAGGCACGATTACCAATCATTACATGTGCTTGATGAGTGTGTTTGTCAATCTTAATTGTCTGTGGTTCGTATGCACTCAATACTGGCAATGGCTTCTCCAAATGCTTATCAAGTTCGCCAACCATGGTCACATTTGTGCCATTCTCTTGTGACAAGAGTTGCAGAAGTATGTTGAAATCAACGTTACCATAGGCAAAGAAGACGGCATTATCAGGTCGGTAATGTTGCTGCGTGAAGTGAAGTGCATCTTTGGTAGTGAACTTTCGCACACGTTCTGACGCCCCTAATATGTTATGTCCCAATGGATGACCATGAAAGATAAGGTTCTCGAACTCATCATATATCAGTTCTGAAGGGCTGTCGTTATACGATTCTATCTCGTCACAGATGACTTCCACCTCCTTATCAATCTCTCTCTGAGGATAGACACTATGAAAGACTATATCCGTAAGAAGGCTTATAGCCCTTGGAAGATGTTCCTTCAAGATAGCAGAATAATACACTGTATCGGTCTTAGTGGTAAATGCATTCAAATCACCTCCCACCTCCTCAAGACAGTTTATGACGTCTAAAGCGGTGCGACGAGTCGTACCCTTGAATGTAACATGCTCACAGAAATGGGCTATTCCCTCCTCGTTCGACTGCTCATGGGCTGCTCCTGCATTGATTTGGTAGCCACAATAAACCACAGGTGAGGCTGTTTGAAGAGCGATAATACGCAGTCCGTTATCCAAAACTGCCGTTTGATATTCTATCATAGTGCAAAAGTAAGAAAAAAGAATGATATAGTAAGCGTCTTTGGCGACCAATAAAAAAAGAAGAGAGAAACTTTTTGTAGTCCGCTTAAATTACACTATATTTGCACAACTAAAGTGGAACACAATTGTAATTCACAATCAAATGCGGAAAGTAATAGGTATAGGTGAAACTGTCTTAGACATCATCTTCAAGGATAATAAACCAGTGGAAGCAGTGCCAGGTGGCTCTACCTTCAATGCTATCACTTCATTGGGTCGGTGTGGAGTGGACGTCACGTTCATTTCAGAAGCAGGTAATGACCATGTTGGAGAATACATCATTAAGTTCTTACAAGACAATGGTGTGAATGCTGACAACGTCAGTATATTCCCTGACTCGAAGTCTCCTGTATCATTGGCATTCCTTGATAAGAACAATGATGCCGAATACATCTTTTATAAAGACCACCCTCATGACCAACTAGAGTTTACTTATCCAGATATACAACCCGATGACATCGTACTTTTTGGATCGTATTATGCGGTGAATCCAGTTATACGTCCACAAGTAATGGGACTTCTTGATTATGCTCATTCACGTGGAGCTATCATCTATTATGATGTTAACTTCCGACTAGCACATAAGGATGAGGTCATCAAGATAACACCTAATCTGATAGAGAACCTCGATTATGCTGACATTGTTCGGGGTAGTCATGAGGATTTTGCGACGCTTTATAAAAAGGAGGAAGCCGATAAGGTGTACAATGCAGAGATTTCTTTCTATTGCAAACAATTTGTTTATACACACGGAAGTCAACCTGTAGAGATACGTGGAGGACGTGATTTTAAGAAGTCATACGCTGTTCTTAACACGAATGTTGTTAGTACCATCGGGGCTGGAGATAACTTCAATGCAGGTATTATATTCGGTATCTTGAAACATGGTATTACACGTGCTGACCTCGAAAGGGGCTTAACGGAAGAACAATGGGACAAGGTGATTGAATGTGCCTTAGCCTTCTCTGCTGATTGTTGTAAAGACATCTTCAACTATGTAAGCAAGGAGTTTGGAGAGAAAATAAAGCTCTCTCACTCCTAAAACACACCCAAACAGACCACACTAAACATGATATAAAAATGATAGAAATTGCCAATAAAGTTTATTACGTAGGCGTTAACGATCGGAACAAAGCTCTCTTTGAGGGCTTGTGGCCATTGCCTTACGGTGTTAGTTACAACTCTTATCTCATCGACGATGAGAAGGTTTGCCTTATTGATACCGTTGAGGTAGACTTCTTCGTACAGTTCATTGAAAAACTCCGAGAGGTTTTGGGCGACCGACAGATTGACTATCTCGTCATTAATCACATGGAGCCTGACCACTCTGGATCGTTAGCTCTATTGAAGAAGTACTATCCTAACGTGCAAGTCATTGGTAACAAGAAGACCTTCGACATGATGTCTGGCTTCTACGGAATCAAAGATAACACCATAGAAGTTAAGAACGGAGAAGAGCTCTCACTAGGTGCTCACACCTTACAGTTCTTTATGACACCTATGGTTCACTGGCCAGAAACAATGATGACATTGTGTAAAGGTGAGGTATCTCACCTCTTTACAGGCGATGCTTTCGGCTGTTTTGGTGCATTAAATGGCGGTTTCATCGATCAAGAGATTGATACCGACTGGTGCTGGTTAGAGATGGTTCGCTATTACTCAAACATCGTTGGAAAGTATGGAACACCTGTTCAGAATGCTTTGAAGAAGCTCGCTGGTATTCACATAGACTATATCTGCTCTACACATGGACCTGTTTGGCATAAGTATGTAGATAAAGTTATCAGTTTATATGACCGCATGTCAAAGTATGAAACAGACCCTGGTTTGGTCATCTGCTATGGTACAATGTATGGGAATACCGAACGAATGGCAGAACAAATAGCACGTGCAGCATCTTTAGCAGGCGTTAAGGACATTCGTCTTTATAATGTATCAAAGACGCACCACAGCTACATTCTTCAAGATATCTTCCGCTTCCGTGGTCTCATCGTGGGTGCTCCTACTTACAATGCAGGGCTTTATCACGAGATGGACGTACTACTCCAAGAGGTTGCCAATCGTGACATTAAGAACCATTACATCGGTTGGTTCGGCTCTTACTCATGGGCTTCAAAGGCGGTTGCAGCTATCGGGGAATGGAATGAGAATCATCTCCACTTCGAGAAGGTGGGCGAACCTGTTGAGATGAAGCAGGCTCTCACACCAGAAATCAAGGCTGAATGTGCTCGCTTAGGACGTGAGATGGCTGCTAAGCTATTGGCTGAATAAAACTGATACTCATCCATTGATCTTATAAGAGGTTCGCTAATCACACTTAGCGAACCTTTTTTAATAGAATAAAAGACGAAAGCAACATTGATATAACACACTCGATTCATGTTTTTTTAGTATCTTTGTACACAAACAAACATAGGTAATTAGATGGAAATAGCAGTATTTTGTTCCGCAAATAACAATATTGACCCTGACTACTTTCGCTTAACTGAGACGTTGGGAAGATGGATTGGCGAGAATGGGCATACCTTAGTATATGGCGGGGGGAACTCTGGTCTGATGGAATGTATCGGTAAGTCCGTTCATGAAGCAGGTGGGCGAACCATCGGCGTCATCCCACGTATCATGGAGGAAGGGCGCAGAATGAGTGATTACGTTGATGTGGAAATCCCTTGTGAAGACCTCACTGACCGCAAGGCTATCATGATGGAGCGTGCAGATGTGTTCTATGCACTACCAGGAGGAGTAGGTACTCTCGATGAAGTCTTCACTATTATAGCCTCAAACACTATCGGCTATCATCAGAAGAAGGTTGTGCTCTATAACATGAAAGGCTTTTGGAATAGCCTTATCGCACTATTAGACGACTTACAAAAGCGTAATATGATTCGTGGAAATTATCACGATTTCATCGAGATAAAAGACTTTTAAGAACTATTATTAGACGATCATTATACTTTAAGTTAAACGACAATCCTACTTTAACTTAAAGCTTAGTTGTACTTTAACTTAAAGCTTCATTGTACTCTAACTTACACGTCAACTGTACTTCAAGCTGCACGTCAATTCACTCTAATAAATGACTATAAAAAAGTCCCCCTCTCTATTGTTTCACACAATAAAGAGGGGGATTTATCAATCTAATGGTTTACTTTACTTCACAACAATAGTCTTACCATCATGAATGTAAACACCTTTCGAAGGCTTTTGTAGCTTTATTCCTGATAACGTGTAATAGTCATCTGAACTATTGCCACACACATTAGTAAGGCTCTTAATACCTTCTGTAACCATCTTCAAAGGCATTACGTTTGTCGTTGCTGACACAAGTGAAGCAGGGAAAGACAAATAAACATCACCCGCAACAAGGCTATTCTGCTGTGCCAAAGAGAAACTCTCACCACTCAAGACATAGTTCTTAATACGAGAACTATTGTCTACTGACTTCTGACCATGCTCTACAACAACCATTGTCCAATACTCCAAAGAAGGTAAGGTAAACGTTACTTTACCGCTACTCTGCGTGAAGTCTAACTCTTGTGGAGCACCACCAAGACGGTCAGGGCTAGCAACCCAAATACGTGCAACAGGCTGCGCATCGTCAAGTACAATCTTCTTATTGTTCAAGACATTAGGCAATGGCATTGTTTCTGACAAGTCGCGAATATTAAAGTTGTCCCTTGAAACATTGCTATAGTTCAACAACTGGATTGTTGTAACATCCCCCTTCTTGGTGCTGTAAGTGTTCACCATGTAAGGCTTAGGTCCTATTGTCTGCTTCTCTGGATGTTCGTTTAGACTTGGATCAGGGTTAGAGAGATCCCAAGCTGCCACTTGCTTGCCATCCATCGTCATACTTACAGTTGTTTCCGCATTGTTATCTCTCAAGTAATTCTCGTATGCTGTAAGGAAATCATAGTAGTGAATGATTGACTTTTGCAGCTTACTTGACATTGGACGAGTGTCATCTGGGAAGTATTCCGTGAACAACATGTGGTCTCCACTAAGCTCTATTCTTGACCCACCAAGGGCAAAGATTGTAGCTTCTCCCATCAAAGCACTACTCAAGCGAAGCTCTCCTGGGCGACCATTGCGGCAATGCAAATAGGCAGCGAACACTGTATTAAAGGTGTTCTTACCATTGTTACGACGGTTATCCTGTATGATCTTGCGATAATTCCAGTAGTAGTCGTCACCTCCCCACATCTCATTATAACCAAATTCAACGTTCTTTGTACCCACAATGTTTGGTCCTCCGAAGCTTGAAGCAGCGTTCATCACAAGATACTTATTGTGGTTATCCGCCTTCATGCGGTTGATGAAGTTAGCAAAATAGCCCTCAAAGTCATTCGTGTTACGGCGGTCACCATCTGTATAAACCTTCTTTCCGTTCACTTTCTTACTCTTCAAGTTAACGTAATAAGCATCACGTTGATGACCCAACTGGTCGATGTGATAACCATCAAAGCCAAAGTTCTGATAAACCTTATTGATAGAACCAGCAAGATAGTTTACCCAATTCTGATTACCAGGGTTCATTACGTATATGCTCGGCCAACTACCAAGAGGATACTGATACTGATGGAGATCGTAACCACCACCTTTCTTTTCATGCAAGTCGATCCATCCCCAATCACTGCTAACGCCGTCTTTATCAAGATTGTCAGGTGTTTCTGGTGTGTTGCCATTCATGTTTCCAGTCACACCATATATCAAGTCATAGAACATACACTTGCTTCCTACACCATGCAACTGGTTGATGTAGTTCTCTATTGACGACTTATAGATATTACGCAAACCAATATCTTTCCAATGTGTAGAGTCTTGAGGGAATAGAATATGATGTTGCCACTGCCAGTCATAGAACTGAATACCAGTCATGTGATAGCGATTGAGCATAGCAACCTCGCCCTTCACCTTATCTAGCGTCTTGCTTGCATCATAGTGAGAAACAAATCCATAACGTGGGAAACGACCCCATTCCGTTGAGACATCAATACCTATTGTTGCATAAACATTGTCAGTTGTACCTATTGTAGTATAAACTTCTGCAAGATAACCAGTGAAGTTGTCTGCAGGAACCTTCCATGTCCATGAAGCCTTTCCACTAATATCTGCAGTGGCAACAACCTTATTCCCATGTAGATAACGCACCTTTGCTCCATCTGGGAACGCATACTTAGTTGTGAAAGTAACAGTGCTATTAGGCTCATAACGTACCTTATCAGTTGTCAAATCAACTGGGTTAGAAAGGTAAGTAAGGTCAGCCTTATGCTGAATCGTTGCATTGTTGGCAATCTCACTAGTTACTACATGGAGTGCATTGTCGTCATAGTGAGTATCATTATCAGCCAAACGGAGTTGATAAACAGTGTTTGGTGTAGCCTCAATAACGAGTCCAGTACCTGCACCAGCAGTCGTAATAGGAAGCAAGTTGACTGAGTTATTCTCACCAACACCCTTTGCTATATATGCTTTCAAACCATTCACAGAAGCGAAATCAACAGCAAATTCACTTGAGAAGGTGGCATACTTACTTCTTTGTTGATAGGGGAAGCTATCCTTCACCTTATCTGATATATAAGCAACACCCCTTATGTTTGCCAAAGCAGATGGTTTCACATAGAAGTTGAATTTGTTATCAACACCCGCAAAAGTGTATTGATTAACGCTAGGTTGGTTATCACCTAAATAATAAACAGCCGATAAACGGCTACAACCATTAAAGGTATTGTCATTGAAAGTGGTGATATTACCTGGAATAACAACTGATTCCAATGATGTACAATGGAAGAAACTACCTGTTCCTAAGGCTGTTGCTCGAAGTGGCAAGACCACCTTCTTCAAGTTTTGACAACCTTCAAACGACCATTCTCCAATCTCATTAACACCACTAGGAAGCTCCAAAGTGATAAGTCCCGTATGCTTAAAGGCATGATCCTTGATAACTTCTAAACGGCTATCAAACTGCACCTGTGTCAAATGTTGGCAATCTTGGAAGGCTTGTCCACCAATCTCTTTCACATTGGCAGGCAACACCAAGGATGTTAACCCAGTGTTGGCAAAGGAACGATAACCAATCGTTTGTAAGGAACCTGACAATGTGACCGATTGAAGATTGGTACAATCAGTGTATTCATAGCCCTGCATATTAGCATTGCTTGACGCATCTGTTACGGAACGAAGGTTCTTACAAGCGTTGAAAGCACTATAACCAATACTGTTAACAGAACTAGGAATGATCACAGATGTAATCGAGTTATTCCCCTGGAAAGCGTTATGTTCAATGACTGTAACCGCATAATCATTTTTACCATACCTTACACTGGATGGTATTACAACGTCACCACTGGTAGACTTACCATCCACCAACGTTACAGTCTTATCCGAACTAGTTGTGTATTTAATGCTGTTTTGCACAAAATCATCAGCAAACGACGTTGTAAACGATAGTAGTGCTGTACACAAAAAAAGTAATCGTTTCAATCTCATTAATTATCCTTTCTCATTAAAACTATGATGAATTACCACCTTATTAAATATAAAAAGCATCGCCACACACTAACCCCTTTAGGCTAGACACGTGGCAATGCCCTTTCAATATAAATTTAGTTCTAATATTTAATCATCCCATAGTGACCTGCGGTTACCCACATATACGTCACCACCTGATGTTACATTCACTCTATCTGAATAGTCATCGTCCATGTCATCAAATACATGTTTCTTACCGAGAGCAGTACCTGGATCTGCTGGAGTATCATCAAATGACAAGTCTAACAAATGCTTCTCTAGCTTTATCTCTACCTGTTCTGTGACAGGACTAACATAGTTCTTTTTCATCGTACAATAACTTTTTTGCCATTCTTAATATATACACCTTTCTCTGTTGGGTTCACTACTCGAACACCTGAAATGGTATAGTAAACATTGTCATCATCATCCTTCTTGTTCTCAACCTTGTCAATACCAGTAGTATTCTTTTCCTCATCGAGAGCGAAAGAGAGGTAAATACCCTTAGCACCAAAGCTTGTATCACCATCATTGGTTTCATGAACATAAGCACGACCACTCTTAATAGTTCCATTGCTAACTAAGTGAAGCTTATAATCTGGCTGTAAAACCCAGTTGCTCTTACCATCAGACTCGGTCTGAACAAGTGTTGTATCCTCACGTACACCGATAACACGATTACCACTATAAAGACCTGGATCAGTCTCTGCAATCTGATAAGTATAAGTTCTTCCAACCTCACCTTTGAGGAGAACACCTTCATTAGCAGCTGTTGAAGTAACCTTAATCATCTTCAAGATCTTCTGAACCTTAGTTGGCTGTGTCACTCTATAAGTGCTTGGACCAACGTATGCCTCCAACGCTTCATGACCATTCTTTGCTACGAAAGAAACAGGGAAGTCGTGGTCGAAACTTGCATACTTCGTAGCGAGTGTCTGCTCGTAAGTATCCTTAGGACTATAAGCCACATAAGTCAATGGCTGAGTAGCTGAAGATGTAGCAGGGAACTCTACGTACTTCAAGCTTGTACAGTTCATGAAAGCCTCTTTACCGATAGTCATATCCCCCTTGAGGTGAACACAAGTAAGTCCACTCTCTCGGAAAGCATCAGCACCGAGTGTCTTAACAGAACCCTTGAAGAAGAACTTCTTCAATGCACCAGTATACCAGAAAGCACCGTCACCGATAGTTTCAACCTTAGTACCATAGTCTACTGTAGCCAAGTTTATACAGGTACGGAAAGCCTGTGCGTCAATTGTCTTAAGCTCTGCTGGCAACTTAATAGTAGTCAAAGCAGTACACATATTGAATGCATTTGCACCAATCTTAGTGATGTTATCCCATGCACCTGGCTGCCCAGGAATACCCTTGATAGTTGTTAGTTTGCCACAAGTCCAGAATGTATTTGCAGGAATTTCAGTTACAGCTGCAGGCCATTCAACAGATGTTAAAGGTGTCGCCCAGAACACACCTGTGTCCATCTTCTTGATGTTTGAGAGGTCAACAAACGTCAAAGCATCACAGAGATAGAAGCAGTTATCGCCTAACTCTTCTACAGATTGAGGAACTTGAGACCATGTGATTTTATCGCAATTCTCGAATGCATTCTTGTTTAAACGCTTTGGATTATAACCATTCCAATTGATAGTTACTAAGTTCGTACAGTTCTTGAAGGTAAAACTTGGCAAGTTGTTTGAAATATAACTACTTGGGAATGTGAAAGAGGTAAGCGACTCACAACCTTCAAACACACCACCGTCGTTAGAGTTAGGATTATTTTCACCTAAGTAAGTAACCGAATTAGGAAGCGTGATAGACGCCAACTTCTTACAGTTTAAGAATGCATGTGAGTCAATCTCCTTCAACTGAGAAGTACCATCAGTAGCACCTTCAATGACAAACTCAGTCATGTTCTCACATTGATCAAAACAACGTGACTCGATGTGCTGGACTGTCTTTGGGATTGTAATCTTGGTTATCTGGCTTGTTACATGAGTATCTGCTGCACGGAAAAGGTTAGCACGAAGCATGATTACCTTATAAGTAGCATTTCCTTGAAGTACCCCTCCGTAAGTGACTGCAGCTGTAACTGTTTTAGGAATAGTAATCACTCCTACCTTACGAATGGCATTATACTGCGCATCAGCCAAAGCTGCATCCTTCTTTGCATCAGTGCTCAAATCAGTCAAAGTAGTCCAACCACAGAACTCAACAGCATTGTCTTGTGAACTAGTACTCACGAATTTCTGGATACTAAACAGCATACCATTGTACACGAACAGATTGTCTCTTCGCTGAGCATCTGTTGGTTGAGAGTCTGCAAAACATCCTAGTGAGATGATTGCAAACAACGCCAGAAGTAATTTTCTCTTCATTTGTTTTAAATTTTAATTTTAAGTTTTCTTGGTGATTGATAGGCACGCATTGGCTGGATGTCGTGTGATAAATAAACGTCGAAATGATTGTTACATCCTAGAAAATAGTCCTCTTTGTACCCTTAATCACATGTCAACTTTTTATAACATTAATAGTTCTCTCGCTTTTTTTACATGTGCAAAGTTACACAAAGATATGCTTATATTAAATATACCTATTATATTGATACAAATGCTTCAAAGGATATGACAACTGATTATTAAGTACTTAGCTATTTATAAAAAACCAGATTTTATAAGTATAACATAATGTTATTAGACCTATTACCAAGTGTTTTTTAGCTAAAATCAAATACTTTTATGAACAAGATATTAAACTATCTTCACAGGTTAAACACAATATTTCTAAGAAAAACAATTGACAAGTAAGACTTATAGAAAAGGCTTACAAGAACGCTTCTAGTGGTATTTACAATAATGAAAGAGCATATTTAAAATGGCTAAAGAATATCGTTTCTATCTCTAAAGATACTCTTTTAAACAAGAAAATAGTCTAAAAGTTACTTTAAAACAAACTAATCTTCTAATAAAATTAGACTATTTTTTATAACGTATGAGCGTTTACACGATGATTACAGATGGTTTACACTATAAGAAAGGGGCATGTTTCATTCGACTAAGAGGCATTAAATTAACCGATGAAAAGGGACAAGAAGAATATCGCCACAACCCTTTTACATATAATAAGAGCTGTGGCGATTATCTAAATTATCAAATGTTAGATACGATTAAAGCCTCATCACCTGTTCATCAAACTTATCAGGACATAATGATTTAAGGCGCACACGCGAGCGATAAGCATAGACAGTAGCCTTAGAACAACGCAGGAACGAACAGATCAACTCGTTTTCCTTCACACCAAGACGTATGAGTGCAAAGATACGCAAGTCGGTTGATAGACGTCTTGATTGCTTCGGTATGATTTGCTCATCAGGCTTTAGTAAGGCATTAAAGTCTTCTACAAAGTTTGGAAAAAGCCCAAGGAACGTTTCATCAAAGTTAGCATAGAAGGACTCTAACTCTCGATCGACAAACTCTTGCGACTTGAGTGTTTCCATCAGTTCAGCACGTTTACCAGCAGAGAAAAGTCGATAGATATGCTTGCGATAAGTGTCGAGTTTATCAATATACATTGAACATTGGCTAAGGAATCGAGTGATGTATTCGTCCTTAATATGGTTCGATTCCTTGAGTTGCTCATTGGTTGTTGAGAGAAGTTTACGCGTTTCTTTCAACTCTTTGAGGCGACGATTAATATAGAATATCATCACAATGAGGAATACAGACAACAGACTGATAAGTATCAATCCTATTGTTAACCAAAGTGTTCGAGAGGCACTCTCACGCTCGTGCGACTTCTGAATAACAGGCCAAACATCAGCCATTGCGATTGTACGTTGACGTGCATTGCAGAAGACGGCATCGTCCAAAGCTCGCCCCATATAGGCGTAGGCGCGCTTGTTATCACCCTCTTCAAAGAGAATGGTAGCCAATTCCTGTAATGCAAGATACTCCTTAACGGAGTTGTGAATATCGGAGATTGCGGCTGCAATGAGGAACTTCTTTTGTTCATCAACCTCCTTCTGGCGTCTGTATATCTCTGCTAATGAGTAGGCAACAAAGCCCATCTGCCTGTCATAAGGCTTTAACTTAGCATAAGCCTCAAGTAGAATCTGCTTCGCCTGTTCGTCTTGATGATGGTTAACAAACTTCTCTGCACGTGACCAAATATCCACTCTTGTACCATGATCAACGATAGAATCGTTGCAAACTTCAGCTAGTTGGGTATATTGTTTGCGTTGCCATGGAGTTAAGGCAGCATCGGCAAGGTTGTCATAGAGCGTCTTCCGTGTTGAAAAATAGTAAAAGGAAAGACTCGGGACAAGCTCATCTCGTTGAATAGATTCGACTAAGTCGCTTGCATCCTTGAGCTGTCCACCTTTTATAAATAGGTAGGCAAGATTGAGTTTAGCGTCCCCTATATCTCTTTTATTGTTCATCTGCTTAGCCAGTTGTAGCTTCTTTTCAGCGTAGACAATAGCTGAGTCAACAGAATAAGAGATGTATAAGTTGAAGAGTTTATCGGTCAATTCGTATCTTTTCTGCTTTGTTTTGGCAGCATGAAATTGCTTTTTGACCTTCTCAATATTATGTTCAAACTGCTTATCATACTGTCCCGAAGCAGCAAGAACCTTATCAAGGTCATCTAGTGTAGGCGCATACAACTGTGCTTTCATAAGCGAGGTAACACATAAGAATGCACCTAAGATAAAGATTCTTCTCATTCTCATCACGATTAATTTGGGCTTAAAATCTCTCATTAATATATATACGTAGCATTCGAGTATTTAGTATGTTTGGGTTAAAAAAGTTTGCTTTTTTATGAGAATTAGTCTATCAGAAAGGGGAGAAAAAAGCAAGTCGCAACACTTATGTCAGCATGAAGTCAGTCTCAAGAAAACTGCATAAGTCATGCGACTTGCTATTATTTAATTACACATCAATGTGTATTCACCCTCCTTAAAGAGCCTTGATACTGATGGCGAAACCACCTCCGCGAGCCTCTTGTAACTTAAGAACATCACCCTTCTTAACGTTACGCTTTGTGATAGTATATGCCTTTGGATTCTTCTCATAATCGGCATCCTTAGCATCAGCATAGATGGTTGCTTCATATTTGCGACCCTTATCAAGGAAGTCTAACTTGATGTTGCTAGTATGAGCAGCAAGTCCCGTCTTACCTCCGATGAACCAGTTATTGGTGCCTTTAGCCTTTCTTGCAACTGTAATATAGCGTGCTGGTTCTGCCTCAAGATAACGACTATCGTCCCAGTCAACGGCTACATCCTTAATAAACTGGAATGCATCGTTGTACTTCTGATAGTTCTCAGGAAGGTCGGCAGCCATCTGCAATGGGCTATACATGGTTAGGTAAAGAGCGAGCTGACCAACGAGTGTGGTGTGAACCCAGCTCTTGTTGCTGCACCAAGTAGACAGTTGAGTCTCTAAGATACCAGGAGTGTAATCCATAGGACCGCCCTGTAAGCGTGTGAAAGGCAATATAACAGTGTGGTTAGGGTCGCTTCCTCCGAATGCTTCGTACTCTGTTCCACGTGCAGACTCATTGCCCACCATGTTTGGATAAGTACGACAAAGACCTGTAGGACGCGTTGCCTCATGTGCATTCACCATGATATGGTGCTTTGCGGCCTCCTTAATTACGTGCATGTAGTGGTTGTTCATTGACTGAGAATAGTGATGGTCACCACGTGGAATGATGTCTCCGACATATCCAGTCTTTACTGCATCATAACCGTACTTATTCATCAGGTTGAGCGCATCCTCTAAGTGTCTCTCATAGTTAAGAGCACTTGAAGAGGTCTCATGGTGCATCATCAGCTTCACACCCTTCGAATGGGCATACTCGTTAAGAGCCTTGATATCAAAGTCTGGATAGGGAGTTACGAAGTCAAACACATCTTGTTTCCAGTGTCCGAACCAGTCTTCCCAACCGATATTCCAGCCTTCTACCAACACTTGATCCAATCCGTTCGCTGCAGCAAAGTCTATATACTTCTTCACGTTGGCTGTGTTTGCAGGGTGATGACCATTTGGTTTGGCATGAGCATAGTCTGTTTGACCGAGCTTAACAGAGTTGAAATCATCGGTGTAAGCCCATGACTTACCACCAGCAATCATTTCCCACCATACACCACAATACTTAGTTGGATGAATCCAAGAGGTGTCTTCAATCTTACATGGTTCATTGAGATTGAGAATCAAGTTGCTTGCTAACATATCACGAGCATCATCGCTCACCATGACCGTACGCCAAGGTGTTGTGCAAGGTGTCTGCATGAAGCCTTTTAAACCAGTTGCATCTGGAGTCAACCAAGACTCAAACACCATGTTCTTATCATCCAAGTTAAGGTGCATCGTAGCGTAGTTCTCACATGCAGCCTCATGTATATTAATGTAGAGACCATCGTTTGACTTCATCTGTAAAGAGGTCTGAACGCCCGTTTCAGAGAACACTCCTACAGAAGAGTTACTCCAATTCACAGCATCATGGAAACGTGAGCGTATCTCAGAGAGCTTGCTCTCCTGCGTCTCTTGCTCTTGTGTGTCATAGTCACCAGGGAGCCACCATGCAGTGTGATCACCAGCCATTGCGAACTGCGTGTGTTCCTCTTTTATAATGAAGTAATTTAGTTCTTTCTGTTCTGGGAACTCATAACGCAAGCCCATTCCATCGTCATAAACACGGAAACGAATGATAATGTCACGCTTACTACTAGGTTGGTTGAGGTCTACCTCAAGCTCGTTATAATGGTTACGAATCGTTGATGTTTCTCCCCAAACAGGTTTCCATGTCTCATCAAAGGTGGTTGTCTTTGTGCTAGTTGTCTGAAAACCATCCATCAAACTAGTCTCATCCATCCCCTTACTAGCGTGCTTGTCCTTTGCTAGTTCTAGACCAAGATGAGACGGTTTAACGACTTCCTTACCTTTGTAAGTCATCTCATAAGTTGGCACACCATTTCCTGTAAGTGAGAACTTAACAGCAATCTTACCATTAGGAGACGTGACCGTCTGCGCAGAAGCAAGGTTTGCCATACCCATCAAAAGCCCCATAAGGGCAATATTGAATCTCTTCATTGTTTTGTTAAAAGTATTAATTGGATTTTAATTTTTAATTATCTTTACTTGCAAAGATAGCTAAAAAAGTGAATAAAAGGTTCTTTGAGTAGTTGATAAGTAGACAATTTCGACAAGTATTATCGTTTAAGACATTAGCAATCAAGCCTTTGCTTTAACATAATAATTATATTAAGTAGATATCTCTTAATTGATAGTAAAGTATTATCTTTGCAGTCAGAAGAGATTAAAAGATGCGCAAATTACTTTTATACATATCCTTACTAGCATTGCCAACAGGTCTCTTTGCTGACAATGACACACAACATTTACAAGAGCAGTTAGACCTTCTCTTGAGTCATCAAACAGCTCATATTAAAAGGAAAAATGAGACTATTAACCGAATAAAAAAAGGACTTCTCACAGAAGAAAAGACCTTAAAACGATTGCAGACATACGACTTGCTTTATCAAGAGTACTATGTTTTCCAATTTGATTCAGCAATGACTTACCTCGACAAAGGCATTGACTTAGCAAAGGAAACAGCGAATACATATTATTATAACAGCAATGTCATTCATAAAGCGGAGCTTCTTTCTATCGGCGGATTATATAGTGAGGCTATAGAAACAATAAGTTTAGTGGATACAACAGCGCTGGATAGAACACAAAAGTTCGATTTTTACCTCTCTCTCTTCCGTATTCATACTTATTGGGCAGACTTCTGTAATGACCATACATACACTCCTGCGCATAGAGAAAAAGCTAAGCAGGCTTTGATTAAAGCAATGGATTATTGCGATGAAACCGCAAGAACTTACGAATACTACTATGGGGAATATTGCGTGTTTGTACTTAACGACCCCAAGAAAGCACGTTCTCATTATCTAAAAGCAGCTAGCCTCTTGCCCACTGACTCACGATTTTATGCTATGGCATGCTTTGCCTTGTCAGGAAGCTACGCCAATGAAGGGCGAACGGATCAGCAAGAAAGGTTTCTTCTATTGTCCAGCATTGCTGATGCAGAGAACTGTACGATGGAGAATTACGCCTTACAAACGCTTGCCATGTACATCTTTGAGCATGATAAAAACCGAATTGATCGAGCACAGGAGTATATTCAGAAGTCACTTGAAGATGCCCGTTTCTATAACAACAGACTACGTATTATAGAGATATCTAATAAGTTACCAGTCATTGTCAACAGCTATCAACAGACATTAAACACACGTAATCGAGTGCAGATGATTGCTATCATTGCCATCTCATTGCTCCTAATTTTCCTACTCGTAGCCATCACATATATTGTAAAACAGACCAAACGACTGCGTTTACAACAGCGAGAATTACAAAAGAACAATGATCGTTTGTCGGAACTTAACACTCGACAGAAAGGCTTAAACACACAGTTACATAAGCTAAATGCCCTATTAATAGACACAAATCGCAAACGGGAAGGATTGGCAAAGCTATATATTGACCTTTGTGCAAAGTACATTACAAGACTAAAACAGCAACAGACGCTGGTAAAAAGGAAGATAAAAGCAAACCAAACAAGCGAACTCTTGAGTCAACTCTCATCTGGTCGACTGTCCGAAGAGGATGCTTCTACATTCCTCTCACGCTTTGACAAGGCGTTTCTAGACCTCTATCCAACATTCACAAAGGAGTTAAACGCATTACTAAAAGCGGACTATCAGATAAAAAACACCCATTCCAACGAGCTAACAACAGACCAACGTATCATGGCACTCATACGCCTTGGCGTAAAAGAGAGTGCTGAGATAGCTGATTTACTGTTCTATTCTCCACAGACAATATACAACTATCGCTCTGCACTTAAAGCCAAAGCCATCGATAAAACGAACTTTGAAGCAGAAGTATCGAAACTTTGTAGCGTCATTGGAAACGACTAATTAGAAACAACAAACAGGTTAATAACATTATTAATATTCACTTTAAAACAAAAAGTATGACGACAAAAAGTATTAAAACAGTGGTTAGCTTGCTAGTAGCAGCTACCCTCATGAGTTCTTGTGTAGGTTCATTTGCCTTGTTCAACAAGCTTGCGCAGTGGAATAAACACGCCACTAAGTCAAAGTTTATCAATGAGATTATCTTCTTAGTAATATCTCCTGCATACGCATTCTGCGGTGCTGCGGATACGTTAGTACTCAACTCTATTGAGTTCTGGACCGGTGATAACCCTGTTGCCAATCGTGTTGGTAAGGTTCGAAACATCAAGGGTGACGATGGCTTAATGTACGCTGTTAAGTACTTGGAGAATGGTTATGAGATCACAAAACCCGATGGTCAGGTCTATTACTTCACGTACAATAAGCAAGAGAACACGTGGTATATGAATGCAGAAGGCAAAGAACAAAAGGTGATCCAGTTTAATGGTAATGGTTCTGTTAAGGCTTTCTTGAATAATGGTTTGACTGTTGATGTAACGCCAGATGCATCTGGTTTGTTAGAAGTTCAGCAGGCTCAAGCTGGTACAACATACTTCATGGCAAGACGATAAGTCGATTGTCTCGGTTGTATCAACATACACTATCATAGTATTCATTAGCCACTTTCCCCTCAAGGGATGGCTAGACGGTTTTTCAAGAGAGGCTCTCTTGATACTAAAGAAAGGCTCTTCTCCATGCAAGGAAACGCCCTTGTTAAATGGAGAAGACGCCTTTCTCTCTTTTTATATACGCATAGAACGGGGAATTAAAACCGACGATCTATCTTACAACAAACTTCTTTCCACCACGGATATAGATACCCGGTGCGAGCTGCGCATCCTTTGGCATACGCGCTCCTTGTAGGTTATAAACGTTTTCATCATCACTCTTTACAACATTAAGAGTTGATATTCCTGCTGTTGCATCATATACATATAACATTGGAGAAAGATTCCCAGAGCTTGCTGGTTTATATGCTCCAAATGACTTATATTGCGTTGAGTACTGTACGACGTGACCATCAGAACTTGTGATAACAAATGTTCCGTCGGCATTTGGAGTGACTGTCCATATAGTTGCCTTATCGGTTGAGTTGACTACATTAAAGTTCTTATGCGTACCATCCTGATAGAAGTAACGACCACTAGCATCCTTGATGTAGTAACCTCCCGCAGCCTGTTCCAATGTAAAGACTAGGTTTTCATCGGAAGTAAAGACAACCTCTTTCTTAGTTGTTACTACTGATCCATTTAGATAACCATAGCCCTTTTTGCCCTGAACGGTCTGACCGGCAAAGAGGTTCTCACCTACCTTCACAACAAGAAGGAACTGTGTTTTAACAGCAGGAACTGCCGTCGCTTTCACAAAAGTCTTACTCTCTTTCGGAGTTACTTGATCGTCTTCTCCACCCCCAGGAGTACCTGGCTCTTCACTTGGATTAGTTGGTGTGACGATTGCACCAGTATAACGTGCATCGTCAGAAGCCGTCGTTATAGACAGATCGGGGTTGAAAGCAACATCCACACTATCACCCCAAACATATTCAGCAAGGTTTGGATAGTCGATAAAGAGGTTACGGTTATTCTGTATCTTGGCTGCTGCATTATTGCGATCAATCTCTTGTTGGTCTACACGATCTTGCTTGCTCCACTTGAGGTAGAGCTTATAAGCCCACTCCCTAAGCGTTGGCCAGCTGTTATTCTCAAGGCTTTGTAAGCCTACGTTCACCCATTTTAGGTGCTGATAAGTGGTTGCCATGTACAGATAACTGCGTGCAAACTCGCCTTTGAAGCGGTTGCCCGGCTCCCACATCTTGATGAGTTGTCCATCTGCATAGCCTGTTCCTACCTTATCATAGCCTTCTCCAGCAGGCTTAGTAACCTTTACAACTACACCCATCGGGTAGTTGCTCTTATCGCTGTTAGCCTTTGCATCAGATGGATAGAGGTTATAAAGGTCGCACCAAGCATCATTCTTCTCTTTTCCCCACCAGCTCTTTGGGAACGAGTGTTCGATGTTCATGTCTGCAATAGCTACTCCGCTGTGGTCGACGAAGTAGAACTTCTTGTCGCTATAACGGTTGTAACATTCATTGTTTTTAGGGTCACGATCGGTGTACCAAAAGCCCCACCATGTACCATTGTTACCACTGCCATACTTCAAGACAGCCTTTTTGTCCATCAGAGTGTGCAGTGCACTCTTTAGTTCCTCCTTCTTTAGTCCTTTTAAAGAAGCGGCATACTGTTTAAGACTTTGACGATCGATGGCATTCGCCGACATAGAGAGTCCTATCAATGTCGTGGCGACGACCATTTTAAATAACCTGTTCATAGTTCTTATTGGTTTATTTTGATGAATAATGATAACTACTTTTTTACGAGGAGATCATCGTTGTTTATCACTCACACCTTCGCACATAAGAGTAAGAGATGATTGTTATTTGCATCAGTAGTAGCGAAGAGATAATCTGTTCCTCCTTCTTTTATCTTGAGTTTCTTACGCAAGTCTGCAACGCTCATAGGGAAGTTGCGCACGGCAAGATTAGCTTTCTTAATAGCTGATAAGGTGTGACGTAACTCCTTCTTATTAAATGATGAGACGGCTACAAGACGGAAACTGCGACCAGGGAAGTGCTCTATAAGACTATTGGAGACAAATAAATGAGAATTTGCACTTAGTGCAGAAACCCCATAACGACGACTGATTAGGGCAAAGCAACCGGCTTTCATCAGTGAAGCATTAGGCTCATAGAGATATTGACCAGTTGTTGGTGGGGTTGAAAGAATGCTCGGTAAGATGCCTGCTGTCTCTTCTTTATAATAGGAAACGACCTCATTATCATTCATGCAAACGATGCGGAGTTTAGGTATTGAGGCTGCTGTAGTGTCTAACTGGGGCTCTTCTTTCTGCAAAACAATCAATAACTCCTTACATTCATTGCGCACAGAGAGGATGTGAACCTCACGTATAACGTTACCAATAACGTTTAGTTCGTTTACAGCTCGGTGCCAATCAAGCATTGGCGAGAGCTTCAGAACAATGGTGTCTGCCTTCTCTAGGAGTTCCTTCTCTAGTGTCAATACGTCAGGAGAACAGTCTTCTATCAATACTGTCTTACCTCCTTGCTCATTACGACGTGCTGGATCGAGGAAGATAACATTGGCAGGTTGCATTTGATGGAGGTATTCTGTACCATCTGTATTGACCACTTCTACGTGACTCAAACCTAACACCTTGAAGTTATGTTGTGCTACCTTGCATAGCTGTTCTTGCTGTTCTACGTAGGTGGCATGGGTGAAGTTGCGTGCTATAAACGAGAAGTCGACACCGAAACCACCCGTGAGATCAACAAAACGAGTAGATGAAGAAGGAGCATGAGAGCCACTCAGTTCCTCTAATAAGTTAGCTTTATACAATGCAGTCTGCTCACTTGAGCACTGCTCCATAGATAGATGTGGCGGATAGATAATATCCTCTTGTGCAGCCCATGAGGGCAACTTGGTGCGCGCCTTCAGCCATCCTGTGAGCTGATTAAGCAAGAAGGGCATATCAATGTCAGGATAGTTATGCGCTTGAAGAGCTAAGAGTCTCACACCAGTACCATCTCCAAGTGGAGAGGGAAGTGGTATGTTGTGTTTATCGAGGGTTTCTCGTACGTATTTAGGCAGTGGAAACTTTCCTTGTTGTAGCGTATTCCTTTGCTGTTTTACCATCTCTTTTTGTTCTTACTTATACACCTTTCCCTTTCCATCTAACAATAGCCAATGATACTATCTACTCCCCTCTCCATTCGGAGAGGGGGCGGGGGTGAGGCTTGTTGGGGCTTTTGTTGAGGCTTTTCTATCGAACCACTCTCAAGTTACTCTTCGCCCATTCCCTCGTACAAAGGTTGAAGTGCCACCATTCAGTGCGTATTGGCATGAAGCCTGCAGCGGTCATAACTTCTCGAAGTAAGCGTCGGTTGGCAAGTGCCTCACGTGAGATAATACCCCGAGCAAGTAATCCTTGTTCCTTATCTATATGACTTGCAGCACCCATGTGATCAACCTTTGCTCCCATAGGGATTGTGTCTATATGGCAACGTGCAGCCCCCTCACGCCATGTGGCATCGTTCCATGAAGCCTTACAAATACTGATATCCACTGCCATCCCATAGTTGTGCATACCTCCACCATGCGCTGGGTTAGACACATAGAAGTATTTGGATGTGTTCTTCACAGCATCCCACATCGTCTGCTGAACGCTCATTGGGCGTGTAGCATCAAATATACATAAACTCAAATCAGGTCTGCGACGCTTCAATTCTGCTTGTGCCTTACGTAGAGCCTCCGCACAACGAGGGAGGATATAAGCATCACGAAGATCGTGATAGAGCTGTCGATTACAGAAGTTATCGGTGCGTGCATACATTAAAGCGACCTTTATTGAGGGCACAACATGCTTAATATTCACCAAACCTTGCCTCTCCATAGATTGACCAGCAGCCAAGCGACGATCCGTAGCAGGCTTCTGTGCATATATAGAAGTGGTGGAAAGGAATAGTGCTAGTAGTGCGTAATAGATTTGCTTCATTCTGTTCTTTTCTTTTATAAACCATTGATAAGAATAAAAACAAGGGCAGGTTCTATGCTTTCTTACAACCATGATTGATTGAAGGAATACATAGAACTTGCCCTGTTGTTATTTCTATCACTGTGGAAATAGCGTTTATATCTTATTTCAAAGCAGCTTTCTTTTGTTTTACATAGTCACCGAATACACGGTCGAGTTCAGCTCTTTGCTCAGAGTCGAGTGTATCATTGGCTTGAATAAGTCCATGATAATAACTCTTGATTGCCTTCGACAACTTTGCTTTATCGGCTGAGTTCTTATCAAAGATGTTATCCAAATCGTGATAGAGAGCGGGCTTCATTGTGTTGAGGAAAGCGAGTTTCCCTGTCATTGGAGCCGCATTATGGGTGCTGTCGTTGGTCTGCTCGTTAGGAGAAGTAACCTTTACGCTATCTTCGGGAGCTGTTTCCTCATCCGACTTAAAGACAGATGAGACATCTATCTTGCCCATTTGATTGAGCAAAGCACCACCATAATTATATGTCAGAACGCCCAGAACTATCACAACCACAGCAATCACAGCCACCATAATGGTGCCTTTACCTATTGTAGGCATGGTGAATGACGACCCTTCATGATTGAGATCGGCTAGGAACTCATCGATGTTTGCATAACGATCACTGCGCTTGAAGGCACAACAACGCTTAATGACATCACTATAAGCAAGCGTTAGCCCCATCACTTTCATTATCGTTCCGAGCGAATAGATATCAGCTGTTCCGTCGGCAGTCATCGTTTCGTCTTTCAGTTCTGGCGCCATGAAGCGTGTTGTGTCAGCGGTTGCTTTAACGTCATCAAGCGACAAAACACTGAAATCAATCAACTTCACGTAATTACCTTGAGCAGTGATAAGAATATTAGAAGGCTTGAGGTTGCGATGAGCGATACCCTGGTTATGAGCATATCGGAGCGCATCTGCTATCTGATTCACAATAGCTATCTTCTCATCGTCAGTGTGTTGTTCTTTAAGATAGGCCTGCAGTGTGCGACCTTCAATAAACTCTTCTTCAATACAAAGCCCATAGCCGTCAACATCCACAAGTCCTTGATAACGCACAATACCCGTGTGGTTCAATCGTTGACATTGTTTGAACTCACGCTTCAAGGCATTTCTTAGTAGGGTTCGCTTGCTATTCTCTTCCTTTAAACCTTTGAGGATGACGGTCTGCTCGCCCTTACGACATTTCACAATTAGGCTATATCCGTGTGAAGGAATAACCTCGTAATCTGTGTAACTAGCTTTCAAAGGAGCCTCAGCTGTCAATGAAGACTGGTTGGATGTATTGTTCTTATCTGTCATGAATATCTATCGCACTTAAATAACTTAATATGTATCTCTGTGCGCAAAATTAGCAAAAAAAATTGATATAGGGCATAGTTACAGGCTTTTAAGCATAAATAGATGTTAAGCAGGTAAGCATCAGTAGCAATATTGGACATCATCAAACAGAACCCAACGGCTTATTTTGTATCCAATCATTACCAGCTGTTCTCATTAGCAAGATATACTCTGATGTGCCTTTTGCGATACTAGATGAAATACTTACCTTTGCGCTGCAATTAGGTAGCAAATAATTAACAGAATTATAATTAAGCAATGGAAAAGAAAGTAATCATCCTCACTGGAGCAAGTAGTGGTATAGGTTATCAGACGGCAGAGATGCTTGCGAAGCAAGGACATATAGTATATGGTGCAGCACGAAGAGTTGAGAAGATGGATGCACTAAAGCAGTTCGGTGTGAAGACATTGCAGATGGATGTAACCATAGAAGAGAGTGTTAATAAAGCTGTTGATACTGTTATCACAGCTGAAGGGCGCATTGACGTATTGGTCAACAATGCTGGCTATGGCTCGTTTGGTGCCATTGAGGATGTCAGCATAGCGGAGGCACGCAATCAATTCGACGTTAATATCTTTGGTGTTGCTATGTTAACGAAGAAGGTATTACCCCACATGCGCAAGCAACATAGCGGTACAATCATCAACATCAGTTCGATGGGCGGGCGTCTGACTATCTATTTCGGTGCATGGTATCATGCGACGAAGTATGCCCTTGAAGCATTCAGTGACGCTTTGAGAATGGAGACGAAAGGATTCGGAATCAACGTTGCTATCATCGAACCGGGTGGTATCAAGACGCCTTGGGGCTTCATTGCTGCCGACCACTTAGAGGAGAGCTCAAAGGGAGGAGCATACGAGGAGCAGGCGAAGAAGACGGCTGAAGGTCTGCGAAAGCTGTATAGTGGTAACATAATGAGCAGCCCAGAAGTAATTGCAAAGGTTATCAGTCGTGCCACAAATGCACGTCGTCCGAAGGCACGATACCTCATTGGTTTTGGTGCAAAACCCCTCGTATTCTTACATACAATATTACCAACTCGCTGGTTCGATTTCATTATGATGCACGCAAGTTAAGCAGGAGTAAAGGTCATCATAAATACTATATAAACCACGTTATGAGCTTATCTCACCCAGTATCATCCTTATGATACTGGAGTATCATACGTGTGATACTCGATTATCACATACGTGACAATTGATTATACAATGCGTGACAATTCATTGTACAATAACGTTACAACTCATTGTACAGCGCATTACAACTCATTGACAATGCGTCATCTGATGGTTTCAGAGCTGTTTCAATCCTATTATATAACGAAAGAGGATATGTCCAGGAAGCCCCGACATATCCTCTTAATTATGTTTGCGTTAGTGATTTACTAACGACTATCTCGAATTAATCAGCAAACTTTGCCTTGATGAATTCACGATTCAAACGAGCGATGTTAGCAATCTTCTCGTTCTTAGGACATACTGCCTCGCAAGCACGAGTGTTGGTACAGTTACCGAAACCAACCTCATCCATCTTAGCGACCATAGCCTTTGCACGCTTTGCAGCCTCAGGCTTACCCTGTGGCAAGAGAGCCAACTGACTAACCTTAGATGATACGAAGAGCATGGCAGAACCATTCTTACAAGCTGCAACACAAGCACCACAACCGATACATGTTGCGCAGTCCATAGCCTCATCAGCATTGTCCTTAGAGATAAGAATAGCGTTTGCATCCTGTGCCTGACCAGTGCGGATTGTTGTGTAACCACCAGCCTGAATAATCTTATCGAAGGCTGTGCGGTCTACCATACAGTCCTTGATAACAGGGAAACCAGCCGAACGCCATGGCTCAACAGTGATTACATCACCATCGTTGAAACGGCGCATGTAGAGCTGACAAGTTGTTGCACCACGCTCTGTCTTACCATGTGGAGTACCATTAATATATAGTGAGCACATACCGCAGATACCCTCGCGGCAGTCGTGATCGAAGACGAATGGTTCATCACCAGCCTCTATCAACTCCTCATTAAGGATGTCGAGCATCTCAAGGAAAGAGGTGTCATCTGGGATATTCTTCATCTCATGTGTATCGAAATGACCCTGATCTTGTGGGCCGTTCTGCTTCCAA
>QWCW01000106.1_pt1 | contig 43264 bp, 30 predicted proteins | sample 1972691 | NCBI WGS metagenome assembly QWCW01 (sample SAMN09866698, study PRJNA288562) | Human oral metagenome isolate pre2_saliva, whole genome shotgun sequencing... | reverse complement strand
TTGGATTGACCAAAGATAAAGTGCAAAAAGATGCAAAGAATCGAATAATTCTTTGCAGTACTTCGTTCACTTGATATGTCATTGCTAATTGTTTCACGGTGGCAAAGGTAAGAAGATAAAATGAAAGGAGCAAGGAAAAGAAGAAAAAAGTCTCATCCCCACCTCTTTTCTTGTTGCGGGGATGAGACTGATTAGGGATAAAAGGCTCCCAGTTTACAAACTAAGTAACTCTATTACCTTTTCAACAGCAGCACTAACTCCTTCGGCATCTTTACCACCTGCTTGTGCATAATGTGGCTGACCGCCACCGCCACCCTTAATGAGTTTGGCAGCTTCACGAATTACTTTTCCTGCATTTAAATCGTGCTCTTTCACCATATCATCACTGAGCATGATTGAAAGCTGTGGACGATTCTCATGTACGGAACCTAATACGCAAACGAGATTCTCTGGTAATGCTTCACGAACCTTGAAGACAATATCCTTAGCAGAAGCAGGATCTACTGGGAGCACTGCCTTAATGACATGTACACCATTCAATGTTTCTGCACGTTCTACCAATGATTTCGCTGCACGATCAACTGCTTGCGCACGGAAACGCTCAACCTCCTTCTTCATCGCATCATTCTCTTCAACAAACTTGGTGAGAACTGCCTTAAGATCCTTAGCATTGTTGAACATTGCCTTCAAGTCGCGCAAGGTATCTTCAAGTGCATAGATTGCATTCTCGCAAGTTTCGCCAGTCATTGCTTCAATACGACGAACGCCAGCAGCAACGCTACTTTCACCTACAATCTTAAAGAAACCGATGCGACCTGTAGATTTAGCATGAATACCACCACAGAACTCGCAACTTGGACCGAAGCGTACAACACGAACCTTGTCGCCATATTTCTCACCGAAGAGAGCAACTGCACCCATTTCCTTTGCTTCCTCCATTGGTGTATCACGATGCTCGTCAAGAAGATAATCCTTACGAATCATCTCGTTGACAAGTTTCTCTACTTGGCGAAGTTCCTCATCGGTTATCTTCTGGAAGTGAGAAACATCGAAACGGAGCGTGTCAGGACTTACGTAAGAACCTTTCTGCTCGGCATGCTCACCAAGAACTTGCTTCAAAGCATAATCAAGCAAGTGGGTTGCAGTATGATTAGCTGCCGACGCATCACGCTTATCTGTATCAATACATGCCATGAATTCTGCCTCAACATCCTTTGGCAATTCCTTGACAATATGGATGCTTTGGTTGTTCTCACGCTTGGTATCAATGACATTGATAGTCTCATCCTCGTTGACAAGCACACCTTGATCGCCTACCTGTCCACCCATCTCACCATAGAACGGGGTATAATCGAGTACAATCTCATAGAAACTATTCTTCTTCTGTGTCACCTTACGATAACGGAGAATATGACATTCGTACTCTGTATAATCGTAACCAACGAATTCCTGTTCGCCTTCACGTACAATCTCCCAGTCACCATTCTCAACAACAGCAGCATTGCGAGCACGTGCCTTCTGCTGTTCCATCTCTTCATTGAATTGCTTCTCATCAACGGTATAACCATTCTCACCGCAGATAAGTTCGGTCAAGTCAAGTGGGAAACCGTATGTATCAAACAAGCGGAAGGCTTCCTTACCATCAAGTTCGGTCTTGCCATGTGCCTTCAATTCATCCATTGCACCATTGAGCAATGTGATACCCTTATCCAATGTGCGCAAGAAAGAATCTTCCTCTTCCTTCATCACACGACCAATCAGTTCACGTTGTGCTGTAAGTTCAGGATATGCAACGCCCATCTCATGTACCAAAACATTGATTAGCTTATACATGAAAGCCTCCTTCTGATCAAGGAAAGTGTAAGCATAACGCACAGCACGACGAAGGATACGACGGATAACATAACCAGCCTTTGCATTGCTTGGCAACTGACCATCAGCAATAGAGAAAGCAACGGCACGCAAGTGATCGGCAACAACACGCATTGCGATGTCTACCTTCTGCTCATCGTTGATGCCTTCGCCATTAGGACCTTCTGGGAAAGTGTGGTTATACTTCTTACCAGAGAGGCGCTCGATCTCTTCTATTACTGGTGTGAAGATATCGGTATCATAGTTAGAGTTCTTACCTTGCATCAAGCGAACCAAACGCTCGAAGCCCATACCCGTATCAATAACGTGCATCTTCAATGGCTCAAGGCTACCATCAGCCTTACGATTGAACTGCATGAAGACGATGTTCCATATCTCAATTACCTGTGGATGATCCTTATTAACAAGTTCCTCTCCAGGCACCTTAGCTTTCTCTTCCTCTGAACGGAAGTCGATATGAATCTCCGAACAAGGACCGCAAGGACCCGTGTCACCCATTTCCCAGAAGTTATCATGCTTATTACCATTGACGATATGGTTCTTTGGGAAATGCTTCTCCCAGTAGCTTGCAGCCTCATCATCACGTGAGATACCTTCTGCCTTATCACCTTCAAAAACCGTTACATAAAGGTCCTTTGGATCAAGATGCAACACATCTACAAGATATTCATAAGCGTAATCAATAGCACCTTCCTTGAAGTAATCGCCAAAGCTCCAGTTACCCAACATCTCAAACATAGTATGGTGACTGAGAGCAGCATCACGCCCCACTTCTTCCAAGTCGTTATGCTTACCACTAACACGCAAACACTTCTGTGAGTCAGTACGTCGGCGTGGCTCTGGTTCCTTTGTTCCAAGGATAATATCTTTCCACTGGTTCATACCAGCATTCGTAAACATCAGCGTAGGGTCGTCCTTGATAACCATTGGGGCAGACGGTACGATAACATGTCCCTTCGACTCAAAGAACTTCAAATAGGAGTCGCGGATTTCATTTGCTGTCATCATCTTTATTATATATTTAATTCAATTTTCTACCTAAAAGTGTTGCAAAGATACTGACTTTTGCGTATTTTTGCAAGCAATTAGGCTGCTGAATACACAAAATCTTATTTACCATCGTGGGAGTGTAAAGGTGTTTCATCAGCATAACCACATAAACAACTGAATTAAAAGAAACGAGATATGGCAGAGAATCCGCATAAATTGTATTATTCAATAAAGGAAGTAGCGCAACAAATAAACGTTTCGGAGAGTCTGCTGAGATATTGGGAGACTGAATTTCCACACCTTCGTCCTAAGACAACAGGCAATCGTGTGCGCCAATATACGGAGAAAGATATCGAACAAATAAAGGTTATCTACAACCTTGTGAAGGTGCGTGGTTTCAAGATTGCAGCTGCCCGCAAGATGTTACAAGAGAACCGCAATGGTGTTGAAAAGAGTCAGAAGGTTATGGAAACGCTCTTCTCTGTTCGCGACCAACTGAAGGACTTGAAGAAACAACTCGATGGCTTGGTGTAAAGTCAGCCATACCTGAAAGGCATAGCCCTTATTCGTTCTGAAAGAAATACTCATATACAGCATAGGGACAGACGATTTCGTCTGTCCCTATGACGTTTGTAACCCAACTATGTGAACGCTCTCTTACTTCTTCCTCGACAATGAGGCGCGCTTCACTTCAAAGTCGGCTGTGGTATTGTTATCGTCTACATACTTCTTTCCATCCCACTTCCTTTGCAATGAAAGACCAGAATAAATGGGGTAATCGCCCTTCTTCATACTTGTTGTTTCGGCATAGTTCTTCTTGAATTCCTCTGGTGTCCAAGGGAGTTTTATCAAGGCTATACCGTTGCTTTCAGACACACGAGAGAAGTCATAAGAAGATCCGATATTACCGCTGGCGTCGGTAGATGTGAGGATAGCACACATATCAGGTACGTTCGGATTGTTCTTCTGTCCGGGGTCATAGTTGATGTTTGTCCATTCAAAGTCGGCTTTACTCAAGTCCAGGAAGTCATCCAGCCCACCATACATACTCAAGTCCTCGCCTTCCAGTTCTGACTCAAACTGCGCCTTATGGTCAATCGCATACTTAGCCACAATGATGGTCTGACCAGGCTTTACGGGATAATCCGCACCCTTACCAGGGAAATAAGAGATGCCCGATGCACCATAATAACGATTGACAAAGTCGTCTTTCGGAGCAAACTGAATCGCCCTACTAGGGTCGATAGCATTGACACACAACGCCAGTCCGTCCAAATACTTCACCTCATTGGTCGGATTAAAGATAGCAATGTATTGGTCATCATTATACATCTGATTCTGATTCTTCATACCCCATGCCCTGACATCACGATACCAGTAATGCCCAACGTAAAACACTTCTTTTATGATCAGATGGTCTAACTTCGTCTTAGAAGTAGACTGTTTCACCGGCATTTCATTACGTGTACAACTGCCGAAACATGTGAGTATCACGCTCAACAGCAGGTAGGTTATTATCTTCTTATGTATCATCTCATTCAATTATCTTATCTGTTTATACTCTTTAAATATATTGTTTGCAACATTACCAGCGAATGGTACTTAGCGTTCCATGTATTGAAACCCTGCGTTCCATGTATTGAAACGGTGCGTTCCATATATTGAAACCCTGCGTTTCATGTATTGAAACTGTGAGTCTCATAGGCTGGGACGATTGGCGCATAGCATTTCCTCCGATTCAACCTCTTACTATAAGAACCAGTTACCAAAGCCAGCTCCACCTCCAATACCATGTGTTTGCACATTCTGAGCAGCCTCCATCGCATCCGCCGAGGCGAGTCCTATCTCATGCCCCATATAGAAGTATAACGGGTCGTTAGGGTCGATTGTCGTTGGATCAGTATCGAAGCTACTGCAAAAGACCTTAATAGGTATGTTGAAGCGGAATAGTTCCTTCCACTCAGAATCAGCCCCGTATTCCTTCGGTTCATCAGGGTTATAAGCCTCCGAACAGATGAATGGGCTACGGAACACATAGGTGGAATGGCGGTTGAGATACTCCTCTTTAGGAATGAGCGCCTTCTTGCCCTTCGGACACTTCATCACGCGCACCGACAGATAGAACTTCGGAAGGAGATAAGACGGACGAGTATATCGCCCAGCCTCACCTGTTGCGGGGTCCTGCCTACGGGTTATCTCCAAAGGCCACTCCTGATGTAAGGCATCGTTCTCATCGGCATCTATATCGAAATTGAAGTGCCCCTTGAGTCCTACTCTATCCTGATCATAAGGTGCAACAGCCCAATCGGCATCCTCACGAGTGAGTGGTGGTAGCAGTCGCTGATTGAATAACTCACGTGCACCATCAGCCATTGCGTCTTGAATCCACGTATCACGATAGGTATATTCGAATATCTTTGGCGTCAGTGCCGCACGCTCTTTCCATGTCGATGTATTGGCAAAGAGCGGTGAAGGCACTGGGGTAGTATCTATCGTTCCGCCCTTCTTCCAATCGCCAAACTTATCCCTCTTAGGCTTCCACGTGCCTCGGCAATCCATCACTTCATACGGGTTTCCCTTGTCATCCACCTCACTCACGGTGAAGAATATCTGATATTCATCCGAGTGATTGAGTATCTCGTCATTCATGAGCTTGCCCTCCTTATTGAAGAAATAGAGGCACAATCCCCATCGCTTCAGCTTTCCGCCAATGATACGAATATAGTCAGGACCTTGCTTCCCATCGTTCTGTTCGAGATAGGTCACCGTACTCTTCCGTTGAACCTCTACCGTTGGCCACTTGCCCGCATTGTTATGTATGAGCACAAACTCCTCTTGCTTCCATGGAGCATTCTGATAAACAAAGTTGCCGTGCATCATGCCATCACCATGCGAGTGACCTTCCTTGAACATGGCAAGGCATGTAGCCCAATCCTTAAAGGCTCCATCTGCATCAGGATTAGCCATTTCGCCCGATACTTTCACATTCGATAAGCTATCAACATAACGATCGGCACCACTGTGCGCAACGCCTTTCGCCGCTAGTGGATTATCGTTATAATCAACATGCACATTGCCAAAGACGAAGTCGTCACATGACGTACACAAGCCTAGAACAGCAACGAGCAGGAGAATACTCTTGATTATCTTTTTCATTACTATTAGTCCTTTCTTCTTTTACATCAATACTATGTTCTGTCTATATTGCGTGAAGTAATCCTGTGGATGGGTCAACATCCGCCACAGCTGCACCTTCTCTACACCTGAATAGAAACGCTTCACGTCTTCATAACACTTCTCTTCGCCATCCTTCACATCAGCGATAATGCGCACTGACAAGGGATAATCAATATCGAAACTATCCCATCCTGGCTGTATCTCATTGAATGCCCAGAGGAAAGCACCCTCACTATTATTCGTGTTGCAATACTTCGCTGGCTTCTCAGACTCGCCTGTGTGCTGTTGTCCCTTATTCAATATATGACAAATGCGAACCTGTAATTGGAATGCAACATTAGCCCGATGGAACTGCATAACGCCCTTAAAACCGAGCCTGTCTAAGTCCGATCCAACATCCAGACTGCGCTTCTGTCGTAACAGCCCCACGGTGTGTCCGTAGCGTTGTCGGGGCGACTCGGTATCGGGATCGATAAAGTCATCGTTATAAACTTCGGTGAATAGCTTGCCAAGCTCCTCCTCCACAGGGTCGGTGTCACGGTATTCATAGGTGAAGAGTTCCGGTGTTATCTTGTTCAGGAGGGTCTGGTCTATTGTCTTGTAGAGCCTATAACTCTTCCCATCAAAGGTATGAGGCTTCAAGGCATCAGGCTTACCTGATAGTTCAATAGCCTTCCAAGCGAGGTCTGGCTGATAGCTCACTTCATTCTTACCGAGCTGGAAGTTCTCTGGAGCAAAGATGTTCGACGTAGAGAACTTACTAGCCATCTCCGCTGCACCAGCTTTCTCCCTAAAGGTGTATCGGTCGTAATACGTGGGTGAATCAGCCAACGAACGTGGATAAGCCAACTGTATTCCTTTCTTGCGTTCGGCGTTTCCTGTACCCGTAGAGACCTCTTGATCCAATGACGAGTTACCTACTCCAAAGAAGTGTTGATGCACCAGTAAGGTGGCGTTATCCTCGTCTGGTATGTTGTAACCTTCCTTATCTTTCGTGAAAGGATAGCCCGAGAATTGATGATTGATAAGCATTCCGTTGCGGTCATAATACTTGAGTTCTAAACCGTAATAGATATTGTCTGACGCTATTACATCAAAGCAATTACGCTCGGTAGTAATGGTCATCTGCCCATCATCATCACGTGTGATATCAATCTCCTGCATAATGGGTAACATTGTTTCCGGACTAACCACATGATAGGTATTATAGGCTGTGAGCGAGTCATTACCATCTGGTCCGACACCAATCATACCCCCTTTATACCCCATTCTAAGGATGGCGTGGACAGCATAAATCTGTTCATGTCCCTTCACATCACGCTCTATTGATGAGGGCGGAGCCTGTACTATCTTCTTGAAGAAGTCGTCTACTTGATCGTTGGAACAACTCCCGAACAGGAGTCCCGTTAGCATTATGGCAAGTAGCGATAGTATGTTTCTATTTCGTTTCATATACTTTTCGATTGATTAGAACTTAAACAATGTACGTAAGGAGAAGTTGGCTCCACGCTCATGGGCGTAGTAACGGAACCGATCAGTGTACTCCTTATATAATGCGTTAAGGATGTTTTCACCCACAAGCATAAACTTCAATTCTCTTCGTTGCTGTAGTTTGATGCGCAACTCGGCTGTACCATTCAAAAGGAAGTAGGCAGGTGGCGAGTCAGGAACTAAATCCTTATCAGGGTCAAAGCGGGTTTGCTTTGTCACATAAATACCCGATAACGACAACGAACCATGATATTTATCATCCTTCGTAAGTCCTCGCTCGTAGGTAGATGATAGTCCGTAACGATCGGAAGGCATAAAAGGTAGCCAGTCGTTATGCGTCAGATTGCGTGCGAACATCCATTCGCCTTTACCCACAAAGGTGAGTCCTTGCAAAGGTTTAAGCGTTGCCTCGATATCACCACCGTATAGTTTCACATCGTCCTGATCGTAGATGAACTTAGGATACTTACCACTCGGATGATTATGGAAGCGGTCTTTGCCTTCGCCAATGTGGTCATAGATGTAGCTATTAATGCGCTGTAAGAAGAAGCTCGGCTCTACTGACAACCACGCATTGCGGTATCTTGTACCTACCACGAGTTTGTATCCTCGCTCGCTGGCAAGATTCTTATTGCCCACTACCCAGTAAGAACCATCCTGCAAGCCAATGGCATATAACTCGTTAATATCAGGTGGTCTCCATGACCAACCAATGTTAGCTCGAATGTCCCAAAGGTCTGTCAACTGGTAATGAGACGCCAAACTCATGGTGAAGTTACTATACAGCTTGAAGTCATCATAGTAAGTGTAATTACTCAAACTACTATACCCATTCACCGACATCACACGGAAGTCATAACGCATACCCAAGGCACATTGCAATCGACCGAACTCTGCCTTATGCAAGAAGTAACCACCCATTGAGAGGGCAGCGAAGTTCGGAACGAAGGCTGGTTGTTTAGTTCCTGGATAGTTGAAGTTCGTTTGATAGGTATTAGATAAGCCTGCATCTGTGGTCATGTTCCATCGTTTCCACTTAGCATGCCAGAGCACATCAAACTTATAAGTCTTCAATATCAAGTCCTGAACAGGTATCCAACTCCATTGCACCTTCTTCCTGTTTTCAAACTCCTGACGCAAGTTCTCTTGGAAAGAAAGGGTGAAGTCGAGACGGTGATAAGCGTTAATATCCCACTTCAATTCGCCTTTCAGCGTTACATGTTGTGACTGCTGGAAGGGCGGCTTAATGCTATATGAGAAGGGCTTAACGGTCTCTGGATCTGGACGTCCATACTCGAAGCGTTTGAGGAGTTGGTTCAAATCGGATATCTTACTAGCATAATAGATTCCACTTCGTTGGTAATAAATACTCGAGAAGAGCGTCGCTGTCACCTTTCTCCCTTGATATCCTGCAAGCGCAGAGAGGCTTATTGTGTTATAACCAGTATTGTTTAAGACGTAATCGGCAGTGCGATAATCACCGCCTTTTGTGTACATTCCATGCAGGCGCAGACCGATGTTCTTGCGCCCAGCTTCTATACTACCTGAACCGCTAAAGCCCCTTGCGTTGGTGTCATATCCCATATTAACATTACCGCTCACCATGGTCTTCTTGTTTCCATAAGGTAGTGGCGCATCATTCAAGAGAACAACTCCGCCCATCGCACCAAAGCCATAACGAATACACTCGGCACCCTTGACTACCTCAACCATACTCGATCCCGTATAGTCTAACTCGGGTGCATGATCGGCTCCCCAGCTCTGACTTTCGAGTCGAACTCCATTGTTCATCAATAGGATTCGACTACTATGCATACCTTGAATCACAGGTTTGGCGATTGTGTTTCCCGTGCTAATTGAACTCACACCAGGCACTGTCTCAAGTAGTTTGGCTAGTGAGGTTGCACCGCCTTTCTCTAATGCCTCTTGACTAATTGATGCCGATTGTTGCAAGACAGTGGTATGTCCTTTCAAGGCTGTAATCGTCACATTATCCAACTGCTTAGAGTCGTCTTTCATCGTCAAGACCACTTGTCCGTCTGATGGAACAACTATCAAGCGTGACAAGTTCTTGTAACCTAAATAAGAGACCGAAACCTTTATGCGAGTTACAGGATGTTTGAACTTAGCCACACAACGACCATTAATATCCGTGACAACGGGAGTTGACAAGCCTTCGCAATGTATCACAGCTCCAACGAGGGGCTCTTGAGATTGTTCAGCAACTACGGAAAAGGTGATTGAAGAACCTTCATTCTTATCATCATCACCAACATGTTCCCTCCCATGCGCCGTTATCGAGGCTAAGAGTGGAGGCGAGAAAAGTAACAAAGAAGACATTAGGATTGTAGATGACAATAATCTAACATGCCTTCCAAAGTTCATCTTTAATTTAATCATATATTATCAGATTGTGAGTAGTTTATCACTTAAGTTTATGCTATATCCCCATTCTTTCTGATGGAAATAAGTATTATTTAGGGTGCTACTCAGTTCATAAATTAAGCTTAGAGATCTATTGGCTATTGCCTACAGGTCCGCAGATTCGTAGATGTTTGTTTGTAGATGAAGTCCTATTCAGTACTTTATTCTATACAACACCTTAATCGTTTGCAAAGGTATAGATATTTATTTATTACTGCAATACTTACTTTTAGCGATTTACATATTACTTATTTTTGGGTAAGAACATGGTTATTTCAACTACCAAACACTATTTTATGGTATGTTAGATATAGGATTTTAGGGTGGAGAAGTTCGTGTCTTTCGTATTCTAACATATTGAGTTACGTGAGACATGACAATGAGGAGAAAAGAAAGAAACGCCCTTCTTCATAGAAGGAAGGCGTTTCTTTGCAACGAAGAGAGGCTTTCTTCAAAACGAAGAAAGCCTCCCCTTTACTTGTATCCATTAGTCACTTCTTCCCTACAAGGAAGCTATATGGTGACTTCTGGAAACCTTCTTACCTATAAAACAGATTGTACTTCTTGTACACCTTTTATATTCTTCATACTCTCAACAATCACTTCTACATCATTGCGATCATGTACTTGCATCTCTATTGTACCATCAAATATGCCATTATCACTCGTGATTGTGATCTTACGAATATTGATTCCTAACTGATCAGAAAGCACATCGGAAATATCGTGTAACATACCGCTTCTGTCAATACCACGTATCTGTATGGCTGCTTCAAAGAATAGACTACGATGCATATCCCACTTTGCATCCAATATACGAGTACCATAACTGGCTTTCAATTTAGCTGCTACTGGACATGAGCGCTTGTGTATCTCAATGTGATTCTTATTATCGATATATCCCAAGATATCGTCCCCTGGTATGGCATGACAGCAATGTGGGAAGACATAACGATAGATATTATCCTCATTGATGAAGATTGGCTTCTTCTTATTTAAATCCTTTGTTACAACAATCAAACCTTCAGAATGTTCCGAGTCATCCGTGTTCACGGCTTGCATCTCCTTCTTTCCACTTGTCTTCAAGAATGGCACATAACGACGCCAACCACGCCCTTCTGTAGGCTTCTCAGACTTATTCTTCCCTCGAAGTTCATTAAGATCTGTATCTCCAAGTATGACTGTTTTATCTCCAATAGATAGGAAGAGACTATCGTGCTTCTTAAGGTCGTGCAACTCACAAAGCCTATCTAATACAGCCGTTGTCATCTCTAAGTCGTTTGCTCTCAACCATTGCAACAGTCGCTCTTCACCATTCTTCTGCACCTCACGACTCTCCCTACGGAGGATTGCTTGTATCTTTGCTTTTGCCTTAGCTGTCGATACGAAGTTAATCCAAGAGGGGTCAACATGCTGTGACATAGACGTGAGTATCTCAACCTGATCACCACTTTGTAACTTATGACTAAGCGGTACTAGCTTGTGATTAACCTTTGCCCCAATGCAGTGACTACCAAGGAATGTGTGTATCTGAAAGGCAAAGTCGAGTGCAGTACAGCCTGCTGGCATTGTTTTAATCTCGCCTTTTGGAGTAAAGACAAATATCTCTGAGGCAAAGAGATTGAGCTTAATAGCATCTAAGAAGTCCATTGCATCAGGTTGAGGATCATCCAGAATCTCCTTGATTGTACTAAGCCATTCATTCAATTCACCCTCATCTTCAGTTATTTCTCCACCATCCTTATACTTCCAGTGGGCTGCAAATCCTTGTTCAGCAAGCTCGTTCATGTGTTCAGAACGAATCTGCACCTCTATCCATCGACCCTTTGCTGACATCAAAGTGACGTGTAATGCCTGGTAACCATTAGCCTTTGGATGGTTCACCCAGTCACGAAGTCGATCGGGATGACTCTTGTATATCTGACTGATGGCGACGTAGATTTGGAAGCAGTTATTGATTTCTTCTTCCTTAGACTTAGGCTTATAGATGATTCGAACAGCAAGGATATCATAGATCTCTTCGAATGTTACATGTTTATTCTGCATCTTACACCAAATGGAGTAAGGACTCTTCACACGTGCTTTCAACTCATATTCAAAGCCCATCTTATCGAGTTCTTTGCGGATAGGAGCAGTAAACTCATCAAAGAGAGTGTCGCGTTGTGCTTGCGTAGAAGCCAACTTCTTCTCAATAGAAGCGTATGCGTCAGGGTGCTCATAACGGAAACTAAGATCCTCTAATTCGGTCTTTATCTTATTAAGACCTAGTCGATTCGCAAGCGGCGCATAGATATAGAGCGTTTCACCAGCAATCTTGTATTGTTTGTTAGCAGGCTGTGAAGCAAGGGTGCGCATATTGTGTAAGCGGTCACAAATCTTAATGAGTATGACTCGAATGTCGTCACTCATCGTCAATAAGAGCTTCTTGAAATTCTCTGCTTGAGCGGAGGCTTGCTCTCCAAAAATGCCTCCAGAAATCTTTGTCAGACCATCAACTATCTGCGCAATCTTCGATCCGAAGATGTTTTCAATATCCTCTACTGTATAGTCTGTATCCTCTACAACATCATGTAATAAGGCTGCACTAATGCTCGTTGCACCAAGTCCCATCTCTTCACAAGCTATCTGAGCAACAGCGATTGGGTGCAAGATATATGGTTCACCTGACAATCGGCGAACACCTTTATGAGCCTGTCGTGCGAAGTTGAAAGCCTTAGTTATGATGTCAACCTTCTTACGATGACGAGAGGCAAGATAGGTATCTAGAAGATGTTGAAAGGCTTCATCAACCATCTTCTCATAATCAATCACTTTTTCTTCTGTTCGTTCCTTGTCTTTATCCATAGTGCATCCTTTCCTATATATAATAAGGTGAAAGACTTGTTTAGTGCATCATTACGCCCTGTCTATGTAGTGCGGTTGTTTGGTTCGTGTTAGTAGCAACGACATTAGGGTTGGTTTTCTCGAATGATGCCTCATCTTGATATATAAGTTCTTTACTATCGTTAAACTTCTCAATCATATCTACTGGCAATCTTAAATTAGCCATTCCGTAAGTGGAAAAGGCTTTCACTACACCCAACTTGTACTGCGGATTAAGTGTTTTAATCTTATCTAATTCAATCCCCAAAACGTCTGCCACTTTCGCTAATGTGACGTCTTTCTCTATCACAACGGTATCACATTGAGCTGGAAGATTGGTTGGAAGTGGTGTTATATTATAATCGCCATAATAATTCATCACGTAGTTTACGGCTATAAAAGCAGGCACATAACCTCTTGTCTCTTTAGGGAGATAACGATAAACTGCCCAAAAGTCAGATCCACCACCAGCCTTAGCAATAGCACTACTCACACGTCCTGGACCACAATTATAAGCTGCCAAAGCTAGAGTCCAGTCTCCGAAGCGATTGTAAAGATCGCTTAGCAAGCGTGCAGCAGCATAGGATGACTTCTCAGGATCACGCCTTTCATCAATGTAATTATCAATCTGAAGGTTATATTGTTTACCCGTAGTTGTCATGAACTGCCATAGTCCTGCGGCTCCAACTCGCGATGTTGCATTAGGGTTAAGACCTGATTCTATAATAGGAAGATACTTCAGTTCTTGTGGTAGACCATAGCTACGCAAGGCCTTTTCAAAGAATGGGTTGTAATAGCTTGCACGCCCAAGTAAGTAACTCGTAGACTTCCGTCCAGCCTTTGTGTACCTATCAATATATCGTTTCACTTCGTCATTACAAGTCAATGTCATCACTTCTGAAAGGCTACGCATCTTACGTTCAATACCTTCCAAACCTTCTTCCAAATCCCCGATAGTGCCTTTCTCTGTTGTTTCCTCACTATTCACGCCCTGAAGTTTACCACTTTCATAGAACTTATCATCTGAGTAGTCAACATCAACATAACCAGTCAATGAGCCATCAGCAGTTGGTATTACAACATTTAGACTCTTACCATGATTGTCTATAACAGTTTGACTCTGCGCGTGTAAACTAGCAGTTGTCACCAGTGTAATTAATAGTGCAACGAAATATCTCTTATGCTTCATTACGTCTTATTTAGTTAACGCAAATACAGTGCGTCACTGCTTAGAATGTCAAACTACAGCCTAGTCCTATTGCCGAAGAACGGAAGGGATGATTTGGCGTAGCGATACTCTTATCTTGAATGACTGTCGGTGCAATGTGCAACGAGAGGTCATCTGAAATATTAAAATCTGATAGAGAGGCATCTACGTAAGCATCAATAACAGATAAAGCATAGACTGCCACGGTTGCAAAGATGCTCAAATCGCGCCAACGACGATAGCGATCTTTACGTTGTTTGAATATGTTTTTATAGCGTTCTTCATTAGCAGATGTAATCGTTGTACCCAAATGCAAGAAGCTATTATAGCTCTGGGTCGTAGGGTCATTATCAACAAGATCGACATATGCCTGTGCATAGTCATGATACATCTGATTATTCCATGTCATTGCGTAAATACACCCAACAATACCGCCATAGAATATTGGGAGCTTCCAATACTTACGATTATAAACCTGCCCAGCACCAGGTAATACCAATGCTAACCACAGTGCTCTCTTAGGATTAGGACGCCACTTTGCCCAATCACGACCTTGTCGCTTCACAAGACTAAGGCTATCCTTACGCACAACGGAAGTAAGACGTCCTTCATCATCTGGTGTTAATATCGCTCTTTCCTCCACATACTTTTCTTGTGAATTAGGAACTTTAACTACGGAGGAATCGCCTGGATAGATTACTTTTATCGTATCATCAGAGACATTCTGAGCCTGCATACCCATTGAACAAACGAGCATCCCTACTGCTAATATCCCCCTACGAATTATATTCTTAACCATCATCACTATCCGTCTTTATTAACTAATACCTGTAAAGAAGTACTTTACTTCATTTTATCCATAACTTCCATTATATGCTCCAATTCTTCTTCTGAAGCAAACGGAATACTTATCTTTCCCTTTCCACTCGCATTGCAACTCATCTGAACCTTTGTGTTAAAGAAAGAGGAAAGGCGTTGTTTGAGGATATTAAACTCTTCGGGAAGACGCGTTCGGGCTGCTATTTTCTTCTTGGCAGACTGTATGTCTTCCCCACTATTAAGCTGTTGACATAGTTCCTCAACCTTTCTAACACTATAACCATTCTTTAGAATCTCACGATAAAGCTTCAGTTGTAATGCCGGACTATCTAATGATAACAATGCACGAGCATGCCCCATGTCTACTTCCTTCTTCTGTAATGCCATCTGCACTTGCGCTGGAAGTTTTAAAAGACGAAGATAGTTAGCTATAGCGGCACGGCTCTTTCCCACACGCTCAGCTACCCTCTCTTGTGTCATACCACTCTTCTCCAACAAGTGCTCATAGGCAAGTGCAATCTCAATAGCATTCAGGTCTTCACGTTGGATATTCTCAACCAACGCCAATTCCATCACACTTTCGTCCTTAATCGTTCGAATATAAGCAGGTATAGCTGTTAGTCCAGCCAACTGGCTTGCACGCCAACGTCGCTCACCAGCGATTATCTGGAAGCGGCTATCAGCTATCTGTCTCAAGGTGATTGGTTGTACTAATCCAAGCTCACGAATACTATTTGCCAACTCCTCCAAAGCGACTGGATCAAACTCACGACGTGGTTGATTAGGATTCGCTTCTATCTGATCTAAGGCTATCTCATTAATCGTTGAGCTGCCTTGTGTACTAACAGTATCAGTAGAAATCAATGCGTCAAGCCCACGACCCAACGCATTTGTCTTTGCATTTCGATTGTATTTCTTATGTACAGCCATTCCTTATTTCTTATTCTTTTCGATGATTTCTTTTGCCAGATTAAGGTGATTCTTTGCACCAGTAGAGTCTGCATCATAGAGGATAACAGGTAATCCATGACTCGGACTCTCGGATAACTTCACGTTACGTTGTATGACTGAACGGAACACCAGTTCCTGGAAATGACGCTTAACTTCATCATATATCTGTCGAGCTAACCGAAGACGACTATCATACATTGTCAATAAGAAGCCTTCTATCTCGAGCTTCGGATTAAGCTTACTCTTAATAATTTTGATTGTATTCAGCAGTTTGCTAATACCTTCCAAAGCGAAGTATTCACACTGAACAGGTATGATTACGGAATCAGCTGCAGTCAAGGCATTGACCGTAATGAGCCCTAATGACGGACTACAGTCTATCAGAATGTAATCATAATCATCACGAATCTCAGCAAGCAAATTGCTCATTACCTTCTCACGCCCGCTGAGTTTCAACATCTCAATCTCGGCTCCGACAAGGTCAATATGGCTGGGCACAATATCAAGTCCATCAATATCAGTTGTGTAGATAGCGTCTCTTATATCGGCATGGTCAATGATACATTCATAAATAGAACAGTCCACTTCCTTTATATCTACACCCAAACCACTTGACGCATTAGCCTGTGGATCGGCATCGATAACCAACACGCTCTTCTCTAAAGTAGCAAGAGAAGCCGCTAAATTGATGGTGGTTGTAGTCTTTCCAACACCGCCTTTTTGATTGGCGAGAGCGATAATCTTTCCCATTTCTCTATATAATCCAAATACGTTTATTAGGCTACAAAGATACACAAATTATGTGAGACAGGTATGCTTTATAAACCTTTTTTCGTACTTTTGCACTGAAACAAAAGTGAAACAATGGAATTTAATAGACCCCTCATACTCGTCTCTAACGATGATGGATACCACTCGAATGGTATTCGCACGTTGGTTTCTTTCCTCACAGACTTTGCTGATGTGGTTGTTTGTGCACCTGAATCGGGACGCTCGGGATTCTCATGTGCCTTCTCGGTAACTGATTATTTGTTATTGAAACAACGTCATAACATTCCTAATTGTGAGGTATGGTCATGTACAGGAACGCCTGTTGATTGCGTTAAACTTGCATTAGATCAGTTACTCAAAGAGCGTAAACCAGATTTAATCCTTAGTGGCATCAACCATGGCGACAACTCTTCTGTGAATAATCACTACAGTGGTACGATGGGAGTAGCCTATGAGGGATGTATGAAATATATTCCTTCTATTGCCTTCTCAAGCTGTGACTATAACACAGAAGCTGACCTCTCTTACCTCAAGGATTACGTAAGAAAGATTGTAAAGAAGGTTCTCACCGATGGACTCCCTAAGGGCGTATGCTTGAATGTAAACTTCCCAAAGGTGGAGAAGTTCGCTGGCTTGAAAGTTTGCCGTATGGGATTCGGTAGTTGGACACGGGAGGTTGAACGTTGCAAACACCCTCGTGGCTTCGATTACTATTGGCTAACTGGGCATTATCAAAACGATGAACCCGATGCCACCGACACGGATCAATGGGCTTTAAAACACGGCTATGTATCGGTTACGCCAACACGTATTGACGTCACAGACTACGATATGATTGAGAAGATGAACACGTGGAATACCCTCTAAACACTTGATATATGAAGTATTACTTGATTGTTGGTGAGGCCTCTGGTGATCTGCATGCTTCACGACTGATGCAGTCTTTGATGCAGTATGACCCTGCTGCAGAGTTCCGCTTCTTGGGTGGAGATCTAATGCAGAGAGTGGGTGGAACAAGGGTTAAACATTATCGGGAACTTGCCTACATGGGCTTTGTGCCGGTTCTACTCCACCTACCCACTATCTTCAAGAACATGAAGATGTGCAAGGAAGACATCGTACGTTGGCAACCCGACGTAGTAATCCTCATCGACTATCCAGGCTTCAATCTTAGTATTGCCAAATATGTAAAGAAGAATACAAACATACCTGTCTTCTATTACATCTCACCGAAGATATGGGCATGGAAGGAGTGGAGAATCAAAGCTATTAAGCGTGATGTGAAGGAGATGTTCTCTATTCTTCCGTTTGAGATACCCTTCTATGAGAAGAAACATCACTACAAAATACATTACGTTGGCAACCCCACTAAGGAGGAAGTAGATAACTTCCAACATGTTTACACAGAGTCGAAAGACGAGTTCTGTCAGCGTAATAACTTATCCTCGAAACCGATTATTGCGATCCTTGCAGGCAGTAGGAAACAAGAGATAAAGGATAATCTTCCGTCAATGCTTGAGGCTGCACGCCACTTTGAAGACTATCAAATGGTGATTGCGGCAGCCCCTTCTATCGAGAAATCATACTATAAGAAATATCTCGGAGATAGTGAAGCTAAGATGGTGGAGTTGCAGACTTACGAGTTACTCACCCACTCCACAGCGGCGTTAGTAACAAGTGGAACCGCAACACTTGAGACCGCTTTACTCAACGTTCCGCAAGTGGTTTGCTATGAGACGCCCGTTCCGAAGCTCATTCGTTTCGCTTTCAAGCATATTATTAAGGTGCGTTTCATCTCCCTCGTCAACCTCATTGCTGATAAAGAAATCGTACAGGAATTACTCGCCGACCGCTTTTCTATTTACAATATAGCCAATGAGTTATATCGAATCTTACCCGGTCAGCCCGCTCGTGAGCGCATGCTTGCCGATTATCAAATCGTCCGCGAACGCTTAGGAGATGCTGTTGCGCCAGATAATGCAGCGAGGATAATGGTTGGGAAGCTAACCAGCAGCATTGCACAAGTAGGCTTTTCTGTGACAAACAACAGTGAGTAACAGATATAACAAGACATAACCTCACTAACAAAGGACTATAAAGAACAAGATAAGAGACGCCTTCTTCCATTGGAAGAGGGCGTCTCTTTGATGTAAGGAGAGGCTCTCCTTGTATCAAGAAGGGCGTCCCGTCAATCAGAAGGGATATGCCTCAGCGAATTATACAGCCTTGTATAATTGATTGTCACGTACGTGATAATGGATTATACAGCGGTGTATAATTGAGTATCATCTACGTGATAACGGATTATACAAGGCGTGTATAATCACGCAAGCTATACCTATTACAAAATGATAGTACGCTTACAATACAAGTAGAAACCTAGTTTTAACTCCCTTTCTCTTATGTATAATAGGCAAAGATACCTATTGATTGAAGAGTAAAAACATACTGACAACGCACTTACAACAAGATATTTAGCACGTCATCTACTATCTGCTCATCCTGTAAATGGTTATCAGACAATAGCTGTTGAAGGTCGAAACGATCGTAGAGATCCTTCTTTACGCCGCCAACAAGTACCTTCATATCAGTAGGACCATAGTAAGATGCAATGCGCTCACCGAATCCTCCATCCTTACAACCATCCTCCAATGTCACAACCAACTCGTGGTCATCCTTCAAAGCATTCAATGTATTCGCATCAACAGCATTCAGATAACGAGGATTGATGAGGGTTGCATCAATCCCTTTATCAGCCAATAAGCGAGCTACATTCTCACCTTTTTGATAGAAAGAACCTGCTGCAATGATAGCAACCTTCGAGCCTTTGTGCATGACCTTATACTTTGGTTCATAGTCATACATGGTATCAACAGCCTCTGAAGTATGGTTAACTCCGTTGGTCGGAATACGCAAGGCGATAGGCTTCTTATCCTGTTGGATAGCCCAACGAAGCATTGCGAAATATTCCTCACAGGTAGTTGGAGCAAGATAAATAAGGTTGGGTATGCTGCAAAGCATTGGTATATCGAAAAGGCAGATATGCGTAATATCATTCATAGATGCCGTGCCACCCCATGCTACATTGATAACTGCTGGGTTAGAGTTAATGCAGAGATCCTGTGCAATCTGGTCGTAGGTGCGCTGGATAAACGTACTAAAGACTGTCCATACAGGATGTAGTCCGCCCTTTGCCATACCAGATATCATTGCTACAGCTTGCTCTTCGGCAATACCCACATCGACATGTTGTTTGCCTGCTTTTATACGTTTCTCTGGTGTAAACCCTGCTACAGATGGGGTACCAGAGGTAACAGCAACAAGCATCTTATCCGTCTTCATCTCCTCTAACATCCAATCGCTAAGGAGTTGCTCATAGGTCTCATACGCTGGAGATGATGGGCGACTGCCATCCTCGATATTGAAAGGCATACCATAATGCCATGCCTCTTTATTGGCTACAGCAGGTGCGAAACCATGTCCTTTCTCTGTGTGGATATGTACGACAGTAGGCTTATCTGTCCCCTTCACACTGCGGAATAACTCTATTAACTTAGCAACATCATTGCCATCCTCAAGGTACTTATATTCAAATCCCCACGCCTTGAACCAGTTGTGCTCACAGGTTCCGTGGCTCTCACGCAAGGCACGTAAGTTCTTGTAGATACCGCCATGATTCTCTGCAATAGACATCTCATTATCATTAACAACGATGATGATTCCTGTGCCAAGTTCGGATGCTTCATCCAATCCCTCAAATGCTTCACCACCTGAAAGGGAGCCATCTCCTATGACAGCAATGATATTCTCGTTCGTACCCTTTATGTCACGTGCCTTCTGAAGACCTGTTGCAAGACTCACAGAGGTGGATGTGTGTCCCACTTCAAAGTTGTCATATTCAGGACATTCAGTAGGTGATGAGTATCCACTGATGGCATCCATCGCCTCCAAATCACCTAAGAAACCAGACGCACGACCTGTTAGAACCTTATGTGGATAGCTTTGGTGGCTCACATCAAAGACTAGTTTATCCTTCGGAGTATCGAATACATAATGCAAAGCAACCGTTGCCTCTACGAAACCGAGGTTCGGACCAACGTGCCCACCATGCTTACTAACACGATTCAATACCGCTTGACGAGTTTCATCCGCTACAATCTTTAATGCTTCGATACTTAGTGGTTTTAAGTCGGCTGGCGACTTGATCTTCTCAATGTACATGTTATTTGCTTTATAAATGGTTGTTATCTTGTGTGCACAAAGGTACTAATACTATCTAAGCATCAGCCTACCGATATCTTAAATAATCCTATCCACCACCTTTTTCTTACGCTTCCTCCACCTGTGTCTTCGGCCAATTAACGAGATAAAGGTGCTCCGTGGCACGGGTGAATGCTGTATAGAGCCAGTGGATATAGTCGGGAGTTAGCATCTCATCAGTCATATAGCCTTGATCAAGATAGATGTGCGCCCACTGCCCACCTTGTGCTTTATGACAGGTAATAGCATATCCGAACTTCACTTGCAAAGCGTTGTAATAATCATCCTCACGTATCTTCTTCATACGATCAGACTTCAGTGGTACGTCGGCATAATCTGCCAGTACTTGTTGAAAGAGTTGTTCGTTCTGTTCATGCGTTAGTGCTGGTGCTTCCGTTGTGAGCGTATCAAGGATGACTATCATATCCTCTTCGGTATTGTCGTAATCGGGGAATGATAAGGTAACATCGGCAAAGCGGAATCCATAAAGCTCCCGCACATTGCGCACACTACGCACGATAGCACGGTCGCCATTGGCAATGAAGCCCCCTTCAATCCCCCTGAAAGAAGTGAGACCTTTGTTAGAAGTCGCCTTACCTTGCATTCCCTCCCCTGCTGCTTGGGCTTCCCCCCTTTCGGGGGGATTGTGGGGGGCTTTATATTTATTCTTCACCACCATCAACATATCGCCCGTTGTCAATTCCTCTTCACGCCCTAATACCATATTACGAATACCCTGATTGAAGATATTGGCACGCTTATTCGACCGTGTGATAACCATGGTTTCATCTATTCCTACTTCTGCATAACTCGTTGAAAGGCTTTCTATGAGTTCATCGCCAGGTACGATTGATATGTCAGCAAAGCCTTTGAAGCGAATCTTGGGTAGTGCTGTTGCTTGGTCGTGGGTAATCATTTGCCGAATGATAGTAGCATTATAAAGGATACCAGAGTCTTGGCTCTGACGGAGAACTTCATTCAAATCACACTCATAGACCTTCAAGCCATAAGCAGCTAACACGTCAGTACGCAAGGCGGGACTCTCGGCTTCACCCACAGGGGGCAACTGCGCCTTATCACCAATCAGCAACATTCGGCAGTTGCGTTCGTTATAAACAAACTGAATGAGGTCGTCTAACAAGCAACCACTCCCAAAGGTGGAGTTCACGGAGGTTAGACTTATCATCGAGGCTTCGTCTATCATGAACAAACGATTACGATAGAGATTCGCATTAAGGTTGAACTTTCCATCCAATCCAGCGAACGTTCGCTCTCGATAGATACTTCGATGAATGGTAGCAGCAGGTTGACCAGAGTTTAAAGAGAATACTTTTGCTGCACGACCAGTAGGTGCAAGAAGGCTTATCTTGTATTGCAAGTTCAAGAGCGTGCGCACAATAACACTTGCTAAGGAGGTTTTGCCCGTACCAGCACTACCTCGGAGTATCATCACGCAACGCTCATCGCTATCAGTCATGAAGCGTTCGAAGACATCAAGGGCATACATCTGGTCGTCGGTCGGATCGAACGGGAAGTTGCGAAGTATTTGATACATTAAACTATCATACATGTGTCTTACCTTTTATATTACCACTCTGAAATATCGGCTTGGCACTCTACACGCTGCTCAACATCGTTGGGCAACTTTGGAAAGAAGTCTATCCCAGTTATACGCTCCACATCATCAACAGTGTTCACATACTCCATCTTCTTATGTCCCTTAGCCGATGTATTACGACAAACGAATCCAATTGCTTTTGGAGTAGGCTTCAGCCGCAAGATAACCTTATAGAAGGCTTCAGGTACTTGCACCTTATTATTACCAATACGCTTGTGTGGCTGCTTGAAATAGATCGGTCCGCAAACAATAAAGACATCGCCATAACGCTTCGCCCACGTGCGACATTGCTCTTCTATTGAGTTCCATAACCCACTATTTAAAGCATGATCTTGCGGACAAACATTTGTCATCAGGAAACTTTGTACCATCGCCGTCTCACTCCATCTATTGTCACCAGCAGGACACATGTGCCCTCGGTCATAGCCTGAACGCATATAATCGTAAGTATCCACACGAGGTTCTGGTACATCATCATCTGCATGGAACTGTACGCCATTACGCTTTACAGCACCATCAACATGATTAGCAGTGAGGTGCCATGCCACCCAGCTTGGTGTCTTCGTATCTATATTGTAGGATGCGGTGTAGCCTTCTCTATAAAGCAAAATAGACGGTACTCTCGCCTTCCCCTGCGGTATTTCTAATCCATTCTTAGCCTTAACATTAGCGGAAGAACTAGTCTCTTCTTCTGTTGCATTATCCTCATTCGTATTGTTCTTATCCGCCTGCTCTGCACTTTGAACATCTTTGAAAGTGTGCTCCAAAGCTGACAAACTAACTCTTCCTTTGCCCGACTGACATGAAATAGCCAGCAATGATAAGGCGAAGATAGAGTTTCTTACAAATATATGTTTCATCGTTTGCTTACTCATTAATCATCTATTAGAACGGCAAAGATACAATATTCTTATTACATCACACTCCTTTTCACCTAATTAACAGCTGTCCTTCTCCCCTTATCTTCTTTTCATTGAAATGTAACTTATCCTATTTTCCTCTTTTAAGTTGAACCCTCTTCGTACTTTAAGTTAAAGTCCTCAAGACGTCTAAGTTTATGTCCTTTGCTACTTTAAGTTAAAGTATGAAAGGATGATAACTATATGGTGGAATGTAACGATGGTGGCGATGGTAGGAACACGTATTACTTATAATATCATGCACCTATATTAGTCTGTCTTTAGAACATATTACTTATAACATGAGCCCCATCAACTACTCCGTCTTAAAAGCACATTCCATTATCTGAAGGAGACTTATTTTTACTCTATTATGCACTTTTGAGTAGGGTTTCAAGGCTCGATGTTTTTAGAAGTTTTATTTGCTTATATTCTAAAAAAAACGTACTTTTGCCACCACTCACGTAGTAAGAAATTCTAAATCACACATTTATATCTATGAGTTTGAAAATCGTTGTACTTGCTAAGCAGGTACCAGACACAAGAAACGTGGGTAAAGATGCGATGACAGCTGAGGGCACGGTGAATCGTGCAGCACTGCCAGCGATCTTCAACCCAGAAGACCTAAACGCTTTAGAGCAGGCCTTACGACTGAAGGATCAAGACCCAGATGCCTCTGTTGGTATTTTGACTATGGGTCCTCCACGTGCTGGAGAAATTATCCGACAAGGACTTTATCGTGGTGCAGATACCGGTTGGTTACTTACCGATCGCAAGTTTGCTGGTGCCGACACCTTGGCTACCTCTTACGCTTTGGCTACTGCCGTAAAGAAGATTGGAGATGTAGACATTATCATTGGTGGTCGTCAAGCTATTGATGGCGATACGGCACAGGTGGGTCCACAGGTTGCACAGAAGTTAGGTCTTAATCAGGTTACTTACGCTGAAGAGATTCTAAAGGTGGAAGACGGAAAGGCAACTATTCGCCGTCATATTGATGGTGGTGTTGAAACAGTCGTAGCCCCCTTGCCAGTGCTGATTACTGTTAATGGTTCTGCAGCTCCAGCTCGCCCATGTAATGCTAAGTTCGTTATGAAGTACAAATACGCTACATGTCCTATGGAGCGCAAGGGTAATGAGCCTTGGGCTAACCTCTACGAAGAGCGTCCTTACCTCACTTTGAACCAATGGTCAGTTGCTGACGTTGATGGAGATGAGGCTCAATGCGGTCTTAGCGGTTCGCCAACAAAGGTGAAAGCAGTGCAGAACATTGTCTTCCAAGCTAAGGAGAGTCAGACGCTAACAGGCTCTGATGAGGATATTGAAGGACTTGTTAAGGAACTATTAGGAGAGAAGATAATTGGGTAAGACCTATGAACAACGTATTTGTATATTGCGAAATAGAAGAGACCACCGTACAGGAGGTTTCGCAGGAGCTATTGACTAAGGGTCGTAAGCTCGCTAATGAATTGGGTGTTGAGTTACATGCCATTGTTGCTGGTAGTGGCATTAAAGGGAAGGTGGAAGACCAGATTCTGCCTTACGGAGTAGACAAGCTCTTTGTCTTTGATGGTGAGGGACTATTCCCTTACACATCTGCACCCCACACGGACATCCTTGTTTATCTCTTCAAAGAGGAGAAGCCACAGATTTGTTTGATGGGTGCAACGGTGATTGGTCGTGACCTCGGTCCTCGTGTATCATCATCATTGACTAGTGGTCTGACTGCCGATTGTACACAACTAGAGATTGGTGACTACGATGACAAGAAAGCTGGCAAGCATTATGAGAATCTGCTTTATCAGATTCGCCCTGCTTTCGGTGGTAACATCGTAGCGACGATTGTCAACCCAGACCACCGTCCACAGATGGCAACGGTTCGTTCTGGTGTAATGCAGAAAGCACTCTATGAGGGTAAGGCAAAGAATGAGGTTGTCTATCCAGATGTTGCTAAATATGTGCCCGAAGTAGACTATGTTGTGAAGGTTATCGACCGCCATGTCGAACCAGCACAGAACAACCTGAAGGGTTCTCCTATCGTTGTTGCTGGTGGATATGGTGTTGGTTCAAAGGAAGGTTTCGACTTGTTATTCAAGCTCGCAAAGGAACTTCATGGTGAGGTTGGTGCCAGCCGTGCTGCTGTTGATGCTGGTTGGGTAGACCACGATCGCCAGATAGGACAGACAGGTGTAACCGTTCACCCTAAAGTATACATCGCTTGTGGTATCTCTGGACAGATTCAACACATTGCAGGAATGCAAGACAGCGGTATCATCATATCTATTAACAACGACCCAGACGCCCCTATCAATGCCATTGCCGACTATGTCATCAATGGAACTGTTGAGGAGGTTGTGCCTAAGTTGATAAAGTATTATAAGCAGAATAGTAAGTAAGGAAAATGGCAAATTATTATACTGACCACCCAGAGATAGCGTTTCACTTGAATCATCCATTGATGAAACGCATTGTAGAATTGAAGGAGCGTAACTACGCTGATGCCGCTACACACGCTGATGCACCAGTAAACTACGAGGACGCTATTGAGAATTACAAGCGTATCCTTGATATTACGGGAGATATCACAGCGAACATCATCGCACCTAACTCTGAAGCTGTCGATCAAGAAGGTCCACACCTCATTGATAACCGCATGCACTATGCAAGTAAGACGCTTGAGAACATACAAGCCACTCGTCAAGCTGGTTTATGGGGCGTATCAATGCCACGCCAATATGGTGGCTTGAACCTTCCTAACGTCGTATTCTCTATGTTATCAGAGCTTATTGCAGCTGCTGATGCTGGCTTCCAAAACATTTGGTCACTGCAGTCATGTATCGACACGCTCTACGAGTTCGGTAATGACGACCAACGCCAACGCTATATCCCACGCATTTGTGCAGGCGAAACCATGTCAATGGACCTCACCGAACCAGATGCTGGTTCCGACCTCCAGCGCGTTATGCTCAAGGCTACCTTCGATGAGAAGGAGAACTGCTGGCGACTGAATGGTGTGAAGCGATTCATTACCAATGGTGATTCTGATATCCACCTCGTCCTCGCCAGATCGGAAGAGGGCACACGAGACGGACGTGGCTTGTCTATGTTCATATACGATAAGCGCAATGGTGGCGTTGACGTGCGTCACATCGAGAACAAGCTCGGTATACATGGTTCGCCTACTTGCGAGCTTGTTTACAAGAATGCAAAAGCAGAACTATGTGGCAACACACGCATGGGACTCATCAAATACGTTATGGCATTGATGAATGGTGCTCGACTCGGCATAGCCGCTCAGTCAGTGGGTCTTGAGCAAGAGGCTTACAACGAGGGATTGGCATACGCAAAGGAACGTGCGCAGTTCGGCAAGAAAATCATAACTTTCCCTGCGGTTTACGATATGCTCTCTCGCATGAAAGCGAAGCTCGACGCAGGGCGTTCGCTATTGTATCAGACGGCTCGTTACGTTGATATCTACAAGGCATTGGAGGATATTGCTCGTGACCAGAAGCTCACTCCAGAGGAGCGTCAAGAGATGAAGAAGTACACAAGACTGGCTGACGCTTTCACTCCGCTCGCCAAGGGTATCAACTCTGAATACGCTAACCAGACTGCTTACGATGCTATCTCTATCCATGGAGGCTCTGGCTTCATCATGGAGTACAAGTGCCAGCGCTTGTATCGTGATGCGCGTATCTTCTCAATCTATGAGGGTACAACGCAACTCCAGGTAGTAGCAGCTATTCGTTACATCACCAACGGCACTTATCTTTCTATTATGAAGGAGATGCTCGAGGGCGAACTCGCTTGCGACTGCATGAAGGCTTTGCGCGATCGTGTTGCCCGTCTCGTTGAGCTTTATGAGGAGTCAATCGAGAGAGTAAATGCTTACGATAACCAAGATATCCACGACTTCCTTGCTCGCCGTCTGTACAATATGACAGCCGATATCATTGGTTCGCTACTCTTGATAGAAGATGCTTCTAAGGCACCAGAGTTATTCAAGAAGTCGGCTAATGTATTCGTTCGCATGGCAGAGGAAGAGGTGATTGGTCATGCTTCTTACATCAAGTCATTCGACCCAGCAGACCTTGCTAACTTCAAGGCTACGGACGATGAACCTGCTGAAGCATAACGATTAACACACAAGAAACGTCTAACGGGAGGATGTGTCATTACATTTTCGACACATCCTCCTTATCTTTATTATATAACTAAACACACACTATGACCCAAGAGGAATACAATCAATTAAACGATGATTACACGCACTGCGCTGGTACGAACTGCCCAAAAGCTAACAGTTGTTTGCACCACACAGCCTACACCATGCTCCACACGAACACACATGAGCATTACACCCTAGCTAATCCACAGGTGATAACGGGCAAGCAGCCCTGCCCTATCTATGAGGCGGATCGCAAAGAACGTTTCGCATGGGGCATCTCACGCATATATGATAATGTGCGGACGGCCGACCTTCGTGGCGTAAAGCTCAATGTCATATCGTGCTTTGGGGCTTCTGTCTACTATAAGATAAAGCAACAGCGACGTGCTATATCCGAAGAAGAACAGCAAGATATTCGTTTAGCATTTACAGAAATGGGATACGATGGTAATACCATAGAGTTCGACCATTATGAGGAACAATATCCTGCTATCATGAGAATCGTAAAGTATTAATTTCTATAACAGCATAATAACATTGCCAGCAAACAAGCTCCAAGATAATGAAAGAACTATCCAAACACCCAACAAATAGAGTTAAATCAGTTCTACTGTTATATCTTCTTTTCTTTGTTTCAATGTGTGGGTATTCCGAAACAGCAGACACACTATCTGTTATCAGCAACGATAGCTTACAAACCGAACAAAATACAATTATCCAACCATCGCTTCAGACTAAGATGGATAACTTCAAACAGCGACGCTGGTTTCAAGCTACCTATCTAGGCGTCCCAATGATAGCTATGGGGTTACTCGAAAAACATTTCGACGATAAGTTCCGAGTACTAAGGAATGACTTCATGCCTAAATTCGACTATAAACTCGACAATTACACACAGATAGCACCAGCGGCTGTCATGCTCGGCTTGAAGGCAGCAGGAGTGCCAAGCAGGTCCTCATGGGGAAGGATGATTATGAGCGATGCTATCACCATTACTTTGATGACAGGGGTGGTACAAGGACTCAAATATACAACCAATGTAACCCGACCTGATGGAAGCAATAAACAGAGCTTTCCCTCAGGACATACTGCGACCGCCTTTATGACTGCCACTATGCTATCCAAGGAGTATGGGCACATCTCTCCATGGGTGAGTGTTGGGGCATATACCATAGCAACTGCAACAGGACTAATGCGTATGGCGAATAACAAGCATTGGCTCAGTGATGTCATGGTTGGAGCTGGCTTTGGTATTCTGTCAACAGAGTTCGGATATTGGATAACTGATGCTTTCATGAAAGGTAGGGGATTAAACTTCCAAAAGTTACAAGAGGAGGAACAACTAGGACGTAGCAACCCTTCATTCTTCAACCTCTATATGGGCTTTAATGTCCCTCTAAGTAAGTTTGATATCAATAATAACACAACCTTTCAAACATCAGTGGGAACCGTCCTTGGTGTTGAAGGAGCCTACTTCTTCAATCAGTATATAGGTATTGGTGGGCGTTCAACTTTCTCAAACATACAGCTTATCATTAACGACACTGAAACACAAGACAACACGTTCAACTTCGATAACTTCAGCATTGGACCTTATTTCTCGCTTCCACTAACGCTTAGATGGACGCTTGATACAAAGCTGCTAGCAACGTTTACCTATTATTACAATACAATAATCAATAATATAAATATTCCGAAAAATACTGGATGGGGCATTGGAACAGGTTTAGGTATTAACTATCATATAAGAAAGCATTTCGCCTTCGGCTTATTTGCCGATCACAATATACAGCCACCATACAGCATAAAGAACAAAGAGTACATTCACACACTGACTATTGGTACCAAAGCTGCCATGAGATTCTAAGGTTTACACTATAAAACAGCTACATCCAATTAGTTGGATGGTATCATCCAATTAGTTGGATGATGTTGTCCAATTAGTTGGATGCATTCGTCCAATTAGTTGGATGATGTCGTCCAATTAGTTGGATGCATTCGTCCAATTAGTTGGATGCCTCCGTCCAATTAACTAGATAGTGCTGTCAAATTAGTTGAATAACATTATCTGCCTCATTTAAAAACATATATAAGAACTCTCATTAATAGGAATCCATAACAACAGATTAGTTGCTTTTCTTCTAACAAAATTGTCTATTAGGTTGCCTTCATTAGCTGTTTTGAACCGCCTTTCACAGCTCTTCCCTCAAAAGAAGTTATTAGAACCAATAATCTATAACAACCTCAAGAGCGAAATAAAACATACGCCTTTATGGTGATATGCGAAATTATCTCTATCTTTGCAGCACGTAATTAAAAAGAAAGAATATGAAGAGATATATGCAAGCAAGCCTATTATTGATGGGCTTCCTATTGGTTCAATCAACCGCAGCAATGGCGCAATGCCCTATCAAGGAACGGATTATGAATGGTGAGGGAGAGGCTGATTCGACATCGCAAGTAAGATCTGCTCCTGCACTGGCAAGCTACACGTTGGTTATCTTCTTCGATAAGAAGAAGGGCAGCAAACCACTGATGAAGGCGATCAAGACGAGCGCATGTACGGTGCTCTACAAATACAAGGAATCTAACGGAGTAGCGATTAAGGTGCGCGAAGGATGGGATATTGACAAAGCCATAGCCTACTTCAAAGGCGTGAAGGGCGTTCTAAGTATAGGCGTGAATGGTATCATGCAGCCCGAATAGGCATCTGTAACGTTCCAACAAACAATAAGGTCAGGCTAAAACATAGCCTAACCTTTCTTTGTTAGATGGTAGATAGCATGCAATTAGATGATGGATAGCACGTGATAAGATGGTAAGAGGACACGTGATTAGATAGTAAGCAAGTGCATAATCACTTCTTCTTTGGATTGACATTGAACTTCCATGCGAGCGAGAACATCACATATCGGGGAATACTGTTGTGCCAAGTCTCCACGCGCCCTTGCTCATTAGCGGCATAGCTTGTACTCCTCAACTGATGAAGAATATCGAACGCCTGCAACTTAGCCAACAAATGATTGTTGAAGAAAGAACGTGTGAGTTGTGCGTTCCAGAGCCAGTCTGATGTGTTCATTTCTGCTTGCTGATAGCCTCGACGCATAAAGACTGTTATGTCTGTGACCAACTGGAAATGCCAAGGAAGTGCTAAGGTCGTATTCAGTCCCACGTTATAGTCGCCTGCATGAATTGCCTCGAAGCCTGTGCGCTTGCTAGTGATTGAATAGTACTTCACGCCTCCGTGCAAAGCAACCTCTGCATTGTCATTGGCTCGATAATTCAACTTCAATGTGTTATCGAGTATCACATTCCCCACTATGCTACGCTCGTTTCCCGTGCTACCCAGCGTCTGTGCCATATCCACCGAGTGCCTATATTCTGCTGCAAAGTTGTTATCAATCGTCAACCGATTGTTCTTATCCAATGCACGTGTGAAGTTGAAACTACCATTAATATGCCAGTTACCATTCACACTAACGGGTAGGATGTGCGACACGGAGGTCGTTTTATCATATTGCAGACCGTATGCTACAGCGTTATCCGTCTGATTATAGCTCGCACTTAGGCTGATACTCTGTTGGTGCTGACCACGGAATGTCACATTACCCGTCACATAGTACTTATGAATATCACGCAACTTACTATTGCCCTCACGCACATATAGCGGATTGCTGTCGTCTCGATAAGTAGTAAGAAGCGTCATCTCAGGGAAGTCCGAACTCATCCCCATGCGCACAGACCATTGACCTTGTTTCTCCAAAGAGAGCATAGGTTCGAAGAATGTCCGCTGTCGACTGATGTGCTGCATCCCCATTCGTTCATAGTTCAGACTGGCATGCAAGAGGCGAATGGGTACTCCCACACGGAACTCGGCACCGAAGAGTAGGCTCTTTAATGACGAATAAGACAGATTGAAGAGGTGCTCATGTCGACGCTCCCGATACTCATAAGTGTTGTTACCATCCAATGCGCCCGCTATCATCAAGGCTGTTGATGGTGGGAGATTATCGAGTGAGTAAGGTCCAGCACTTATCCTATCGAGTCGGTAAAGGAGGTTATTTGTCTTGTTAAAGTTATAGATGTACTTGTATTCAGGTATCACGCTGCGGTCACGATAGTTCCATATATAATGCAAACCAGCCGTTAGCTTGAGGTTTTGATTCGGTGTATTGAGATAGCGCACACGCTTATCTGCAGGCAAGGCAGCCGTTGGGTATTGCAAGTCGGACGATAATAATGAGCGACTCAGGTCTCGTGTGTAATACACCTGACCTGTTACTCCGAACATATCACTCATTAACACCTTCCATCCCACACTATTATCGAATGTGAAACCGTAGTGCTTTACATCGTTACTCTGGCTTTCCATCAGTCGGCTCAACAATGAATTATGTACCGAGTCACGCTGGTTATCCAGTCCCCAACCCGTCTTCTTCTTATAAGATGCAGCCAGATTCGATGTCACATAATAGGCATCTTCCTGCAATATTAACAGGTTGGTTGTTTGCCACGACGTACTACTATTCCGCATATTCGATACCGCCTTGCGATAGGAGTCACCATCAGGTAAGAAGGTTTGAGTGTTCGTCTTCGTTACTAAATTATCGTTCGTATGCTCCCAAGTGACATCACTTTGGAACCAAGAGATGGGCGTACTCAAGGGGCGCATATAAGAGAGTCCTGCCGTCTTCGTCGTTGTTAGTCCGTCAGAAACATCCTGCGGCGACCATTCCCCATCAAGTCTTGCCCGCTGATTATCGTTTAGGTTGTTCATATTAAAGTATGTCCCGATACGCTCCTTATCGGAGAACTTCATGAGAAAAGCACGTGTCATATAACGATGTTGAGTACCTGCTCCAGCCTCAAAGTTGCCCATGTAGCCCGTAGCATACTCCTTCTTCAGTCGTACATCCATTGTATATACCTTGTCGCCCATGTCTTTTCCCATCATCTGCGACTTCTGTCCAGCCTTATTGAACACCTTTATCTTACTTACCGTGTAGGCTGGCAGGTTCTCCAAAGCCATCATTGGGTTACCAGAGAAGAAGTTATTGCCATTGACCAATAGGCTCTCTACATACTTGCCATTGACATATATCTGTCCATCCTTCGTCAGTTTCGCCCCCGGCAAGCGTGCCACTAAGGTCTCCAGCATGCTCCCTTCAGGCAGATTAAACGCATCGGCATTATAGACGATAGTATCTTTCTTGATAACCATCTTCAGCTTTGTCGCCTTCACCGTGACCTCTTGTAACTTGTGCACCTTATACATATAGATGGTTCTCACGGGTATATAGAACTCGCGTTTGCTCTTCAGTTCACAATTCATATAGGCATCTTGATACCCTTCTGACACTGCATGAACAATGTAATGACCCTTTTCTATAACACCAGGAAAGGAATATTCGCCCGTATAAATAGCTTTGCCACTCTCTGGGTCTTGCTCTGCTTCGGTCGAAACAGAATCTATCACAATGCTATCCGCTGTCATCAAGTATAACTTCACAGGCATTCCTTCTCCCGTAATAGCGTCTTGTACTAATCCATTCACTTGATAACGATACTTCTGTGCATGGGCTGATAAGCACATCAACAGCGCACAAATCATAAAAAATAAGCTTCGAACTCTGTTCTTAGTCATAAACTTTAGGTTGATTATTAGACGTTTGTTAAGGATTTATCGAATATCTATCCCATAGGTATAAACCTATTATTGGCATAGACACATAACTTGATTGCAAAGATAGGACAAATCTTTTATATTACAAGTAGGCTTCCGTTAAATAAGACAAAACTTATATCAGCAATCAAAGAAAGCCTCTCTTGCATTGAAAGAGACGCCTTCTTCACATCAAGGAAACGCCTTCTTCATATTGAAGAAAGCCTCTCCTTCTTTATTATCTCCTATCCGTTGCTAACGAAGCACAGCCTCGCTACACTGCACAAAACAAAAAACTACGAAGATAAAACACGCTATATAAGATTTAATGTGTATATTTGTTGCCATCAAAACAATACTTATTAATCTGAACAAACAACGTTATTAACTATGATACCATTCAATCGTTTCGCATCCACAATCACCTTAGCTCTCACCTTATCTGTCGGTGCTCATGCACAGTCAACGAACTTGGAAAAGGACGTGGAGAGTTATTTCTTGCAAACATTAAATACCCAACTGACCACGGAAGTGGCTGATCGAAATGCTTTCACCAATGCCCCTACCTGTGTAACTCACCTACAACAAAGCATCAAAAACAAGGATATTCCTCACTATCAAGAGATGGTTTGGAAGGCTTGGCAAGCAGCTAATCGGGCACTGAAGGAGCAGAAACTCATTCCTGCAGAGCCTTTACAAAATGCCAATCAGGCGTCATGGGACTTGCCACAAGGCTTGGAGTCTAACGCAAAAATGCCTTATTACTATGGAACGAAAGGCACAAGTGATAAGCCGCTACCGCTCTTTCTTTATCTACATGGCTCTGGACCGAAGGCGCAGGAATGGCAGAATGGAATCTTACTTGCCAAGTCGTTCAATGACTCGCCATCGTCTTATTTCATCCCCCAGATACCCAATGAGGGCGAATACTATCGTTGGTGGCAACTTGCCAAGCAGTTTGCTTGGGAGAAACTCATCCGCCAGTCGCTCGCAGAAGGGGCTGTCGATGCGAACCGGCTATATGTCTTTGGCATATCAGAAGGCGGTTACGGAAGTCAGCGACTAGCCTCTTTTTATGCCGACTATTGGGCAGCTGCAGGTCCAATGGCTGGTGGAGAACCATTGAAGAATGCGCCAGTTGAGAATTGTGCCAATATAGGATTTTCATTCTTAACAGGTGCTGATGACACTGGATTCTATCGTAACATCTTAACCCATTACACGCAGGTTGCTTTCGATTCAGCGCAACTCTCTCGTCCACTCTCCGCTGACCAACAGCCCATCTTCCGCCATCGTGTACAGCTCCTACCCGGTATGCAACACCACATAGACTATAGACTCACCACCCCATGGATGCGTCAATTCGTTAGAAATCCATACCCTAAGACGGTGCTATGGGAGGACTTTGAGATGGATGGAAGGCATCGTTCAGGCTTTTACAACTTACAAGTTTTGAAGCGTCCATCAGCCCTTCGCACCTATTATGATATGTCTATTCAAGGGAATGTGATTACTCTTAGCATACAAGATGTACGCTATACAACAACGGAGAAAGAGCCACAATGGGGCATAGAAATGAAGTTTAATCGTTCTTACTCGGCGGCTCAAGGAGGGGAACTACGTATCTATCTCAATGATAAACTGGTAAATCTTAACAAAGAGGTGACAGTAATCATCAACGGAAAGAAGGCTTTTCAAGGTGTTGTAAAGGCTAATCTAAAAGACATGATCAATAGTTGTGTGGAATATTACGACCCTTATCGTGTGTTCCCAACAGCCGTAGAGGTGAGTTATTAAACACTACAAACAAAATAGGAACAGACGCACTTGTCTGTTCCTTATCTTATACCTCCAGTAACTCAAGTAGGTGTATATCCACCTTTAGAAGGGCTTTCGGAAGTTTCCTGCTAGAAGCCTTCTCCATTATTGAACAGGGTTCTGCTGATAGATCTTCAAGCCAAATTCATGCGCATAGGCATAAACGTGTTCGAGAATATCTGACGTTGAATGCTCATAAGGAACCCAATCTTTATTAGATAAGAAGAAGTAAAACTCGATAGGAACTCCTGCCTGTGTCGCATCTAATTGACGCAGGAGTAAAGTCATCTTAGGGTTTACATCTTCTCGTTTGGATAGGTAATGTTCCATGTAATGACGGAAGAGTCCGATGTTTATTACATCTCCCTTCAAATCCTCCTCCTTGACATATCCCTTTGCAAGAAGGTTCTTCTTGAGATCATCATCAGCAATTCTTATACTGCGAACATCAAAGTAGACGACCTTCTTCACACGGCGTCCTCCACCCTCTAACATATCCTTCCAGTTTAAGAAAGAGCCGTTGACGAGTGTCTGCGGAGATACAGTTGCAATAGAGTTATCGCCTTGCTTCACCTTAACCGTGGTCAGGGTGATGTCTTGAACAGTACCATCTATACTCCCATCGGTCAATGTTATCCAGTCACCAATGTGTATCATCTCGTTGCTAGTGAGCCTAACTCCAGCGACAAGACCATCAATTGTGTCCTTAAATACCAACATCAAGATAGCAGATGTGGCTCCCAAACCAGCAAGAAGGGTCATTGGACTGCGATTGATGAGTATTCCCACAACCACAATAGCAGCTATAAAGATGGTCAATATCTTCAATACTCCACAGAAAGACTTGAGGTATTGACTCGTAGAATTACCTGGTTTCGTATTCAAATAACGCAATCTATCAATGATACCAACGGCAAGCTGTGTGGTAGCAATGGTGAGATAGACCGCTGTCAGACGTGCTAAAGACTCTTGAACAACTGGTATTTGATAAAAAACAAGAGGCATTAACTTCCATATAACGAGGGCTGGAACAATGCGACAAGCCACTTTCAAGACCTTATAGTCAAATATTACATCATCCCATTTAGCCTCTGTTCGCTTTACAATCTTCAGTATTAAAGGTACAAAGACATACTTACAAATAAGCTCCGATACCAATGCTAGCAATAGAGCTACCACCGTTAACAATATATGACGCAGTACTGGGACAGCATGACCATGCACTCCCAATGATAGGATAACATTCTCTACAAAGATGCGAATCTGCTCTAGTACGTCATTTAATAAGTGATGAGGAAGTTTCGGCAACATAGTTATTTGCATTTAAATGAAGGGTTATTGGCACAATGCCACACATATCTTGTTTTGGAAACGACGCATTGGCGAATGGGTCATTCCACCATTATTAATAATAGAGAAACATAGCAAATGCCCATTTGAAGCAGTGAGATAACCAGCCAGCGAACTAACTCCACGCACTGTACCAGTCTTGGCTCTCACGTTGTTTTGAGCACTTGTTCCTCGCATACGTTTACGCAGTGTGCCATCAATACCTGCGATTGGTAAGGCTTCATAGAGCGCATTATAAACCTCTTGATTACGATAGGCATGACGCAAGAGTTGGATCTCTAACTCTGCACTCACATAATTGTAAAGAGACAAACCAGAGCCATCTGCCACATTATAATCACGTGGATTCAAGCCGAGACGACTGAAGAGTGCATTCTCATAGTTCCTCCCTTGCTTAGCAGAACACCAACGAACTCCACCGCTCGCAGCCAACTGATAGAACATAGACTCTGCATAGAGATTATCGCTGACCTTTAACATTCTGTGTAAGACCTCACGTATAGAATGAGTATAGGTAACAATCAATGACGCATTAGAGGGAACTTGTCGTTCATCGGTGAAACCATCGACTGATACGCCAACAGTACGTAGTTTGCGAAGAAGAGTGTCCATAAAATCATCCTTCCTATCAATCAATAAGGGCGTAAGAATAGGATTCTTATCATCCCAGCACCACCCTTCTCCGAGTCTGTCTTTGTCTTTGAACGACAGATCAGCATAAACATTCCCCTCAATGCGAGTGATTCCCAACTGTCGAATAGAGTCTGCTATCGCCGACATATCACTAGTTGAGAACATCGGATCCATACCTCCCAAGCAATAGAGATCGCCGTGTAGAACCTTCGTAGAGTCATTGATTGTTCCTGTATAGTAAATGCGTGTCTTGAAATCATAATCAGCTCCTAACTTATCCAAAGCAGCAATAGCTGTGACGCACTTCATCGTAGAGGCGGGGCGAAGATGGAGTTTCTCACGGAATTGATAGACGGGAACATCATCGGTTAAGTCCCATACCATGACCGAAGCCTGCACTGTTTCAAGAAGCGGACTACGCATGATTCCATCCAAACGATTCGTTATATTCTCCTTCCAAGAGAGGTGGCTATCAGTGGAGAAAGCCGGTATAATGCTATCTGTATCTTCGTCTTCTTCCTCATCAACATCATCACTTTTCGGTTGAACAACAACCGCCTTTGGATGCAGAATATTGGCTATCTCTGTACTATCAAGATATACTTGCGCATGAGCCTGTAGGCTCAATACAACGCAAAGAACCAATGCCGATAAATATCTTAACTTCATTCTTCGTCCTTTCTCATTATCATTCGCTTGGTAAGTACAGCCTGAAACGAGTCGACATTATCAGGTTGTACGCTAATGGTGTTGCCATTTACCAATTCAATTAATATATAATGTCCGATGTGAAAAGCAAAGGGATGCTTCTCTAATGATCGAATATCATTGATAGAGAAACACTTTGTTTGTCCGATACGTCCCGTCTTAATGCGTAATTGATCATCGTCAGTAAGAACATAACTAGTATGTATAGCACGGTCGACAGCACGAAGAGTTACCACGATAAGAACGAACCCTAAGACTACCATCACACTACTGGTTCGATGCCACAAACAGAAGAATGCACCAAGACCAAACACTAGTATCGCTCCTAGATCATTTATTGTTACTTTATGTTGGAATGTTCTCATACAGAGTGCAAAAGTACAAAATAAAAGCCTTTGTACGTCAATATATTACATAAAAAGATAATGGCAACCAACATTGGTTGCCATTATTAGAGGGGAAGATGATTGGGCTTATTAGCTTAATTGGGCTAATAAGACTAATAAGACTAATACCCTTAAACCAAAGTCGCAATAATCTCTTCACGACTACCGGGTAGCATATCAATGACCGGAATCTCTGGCATTGTATAGCAACCAGGGGCTAGACGGAAACTAGCTCGTGCCACATTGACAAGTACCTGGGCTGTAAGTGCAGGGTTATTGATATTCATATCGAATGAGAAATGCTGGTTATGTGTCTTACCACTAACGCCCTTGCGGGTCATGTGAACGCCATGACCAACATCATTCAAGGCGTCAACACTAGGTACAGCAAATACATGCAACTCGTCATGAGCAAAGTAATCGTCCGCCTTAAGTTCCTTTGTTACATCCTCAAGATTGGCTCCTTCTTCTAGTTCAACATATACCATGCGGCGGTGAATGCCCTCTCCCAAAGGTATAGTCATTGATAATGCATCCTTAACGCCCTGCTTACTACAAGCCACAACAGAGTGTCCCATGGAACGACCAGGACCGAAGTTTGTATAAGAAAGACCCTCTGGTGCAAGGCTCTCCATTAGTACTCTTACGATAGAGTCAGAGCCCGGATCCCATCCAGCAGAGATAACACTCACAGTGTTAGTACGCTTGTTATTCTCCATTTGCTTCGTGCGATAGTCGAGGATGGAACCGTGAATATCGAAAGAGTCAACGGTATTAATGCCCAAAGCCGTAATCTTCTCGGCATACTCCGGACAACTTCTTGTTGGAGTAGCAAGGATGGCAACATCAACATCTTTCAGCTTTGTGATGTCATCAACAACCTCGTATGGAGTCAATTCTAAGGGTTTGTCCTTATCACCTTGACGCCTTACAACACCCGCAATCTCGAAATCCTTTGCTGCTTCTAAGGCCTGAACACTATACTGACCAATGTTTCCATAACCAATCACAGCTGCTCTAATCTTTTTCATAAATTCTTACCTTTTATGTTATTGAACTACTTTTCTCTGCAAAAATAGCGTTTTATTTGCTAATAAGTATCGTCTTCGACCCCTTTTTAACACTATTCTATATCTTCTTGCTTGTAGACACTCCAACCTTTGTGCAGCCATTCAAAGACTGGGCGAACTTGTCATGAAGAAATTGGTTCTTGTATCATTCCATCTAAAAAGTAACCACGGGAGCGAGAGAACCAAATTAATACACTAGTTTTGAAAGACATTAATTTCACAATTAATATAAATCGATCGAATTATTACAGAACGATTGTTACCCTAAATCAATCCTTATAATGCCCCCGTGGTATAAAAAAGAAAGCCGACCCTCAAACAGCCTCCCCAAGCCCCTCCAAAGGAGGGGATGTCCTTATTGCATACAGTTCGAAATAACCAAATATATGTGAGCGGACTTAGGGACAGCCCCTCCTAAAGCTACTCTCTCCTTCGGGAGAGGGGCTTGGGGTGAGGCTTTGGCTTGGTGAGGCTTCCCGTAGCACATCTCCTAACTAGCCCCCGTAGGCACATCCCCTCCCTTGGAGGGGCTTGGGGAGGCTTCCTACCCTGCCTGTGGTCCAGGGTTCTCTTCCCTCCCCTCTCCTTTCGGTTCGGGGGCGGGGGTGAGGCCTTTCTTATCCTCACCTTTCCACTCTTCCCACTCAATGTCAACATCCGCCAAGCCACGGGTGGAAACACGACCCTTGCCAGCACCACGATAACGGGTTTCGGGTAAGAAACGGACACGCACACCACGAATCAACGTGGCATTTACATCTTTAGGTTTGTCGACACCATTTTTCGTTGTCACGGCTGTGAAATAAAACGAACCAACACCATCGAGCTTCACCGAGCGACCCTGTGCCATGAAGTCACCCAGCACACCACCCAAGGCTGTCAGCACCGCCCGCACATCGGCAGGGCTTACCGTCGATTCGGCTGCGATTCGTTTTGCTACTTGTTCGGTTGTTGCCGGACTTACCACTAGAACGGACTTAGGATACCATTTGCCGTTCACTTTCATTTGAGCTTTCTTATAGAATGCCATAGGTTCGTGGCTGACAATATATACTTTCGTGCCCCACGAAATGTACTTTTGTGCCCCACAATATGTACTTTCGTCAAACTGCCGATTTTCACAGCTTGCAGCAAGTTAATAATTAGATTTATAAGCTCCGCACAATTTGCGGATTTTTCTTTACATTTTTCTTTTCCAATCTAACCACAAGTATTATGTAGTTATTAATCACCCCTGCCCAAAATCAACTATAAGGGTTATTCAGTAATTAAATACCCCTCCCTTGGGGAGGGGTTAGGGGTGGGTTTCGGGAGGGTTAGGGGTGGGTTTCAGGTTTATTCGGTAATTTAATCACCCCTCCCCTCGGGAGGGGGAGGGTTTCAGGGGTGGGTTTCGGGTATTACTCTGCGACTGGACGCACCGCGAGCCCATAAGCCCGATTGTAGCGGTACAGCGGAGCCACTCTGCCCGATCCGAAGAACAGGTTGCAACCAAGGTCCGCGTCTCCCGGAACCGCCGACCAATACCAACCGCCGTTGCTATTCAGCGAACCATCACTGGTATTGCGAAAGCCCGAAACAGGGAAGTTGATTGTAGCTGTCTTACTGCTGCTTGTCCAGAAATTATGACTGTTGTTGTTGTTGAAAGTCTGCCCATCGCTTGTACCGTCAACATTGAGCTCTGATTGTGTTGAAGTATCCTGACCCGTTGTGGTAAAACCTGTAAACGCATTATTAGCAGGCATCTTGAAACCTACAGGACAAGGATCGTAAACCGTCTTGACGACAGGATTGTCGTTACCAACATTATAGCTACCAGTAACTGTATTATCGGCTGACCAAAGATTGTAATAACCATAATTGTACCGCCAGCTATAACCAAATATGTAATAAAAATCAGGATACTGAATACCATTCATGATAGACATGCGATCACCTGCATTCCGCGTGAAATGGCTATTTGCAGCTAATTTAGAAGCGTCAACACTAGGGAAGGCATCCTTACGACCAAACTGATAAAGGGTGTTAGCCCCCTGCTTTCCGCTACCAGGATTCTGGGTAATATTAATGACGGCAGTCTGTTTTGTTCCGTTGTTTGCAACAGTCTGTTCTACCTTTACCTTCACGGTACGAGCATTTGAATAAGTAGAACCACTCCACTGGGTTGGCTTCCAACCAAGTGTCTCTTTCGTGAAGTTATAGACCTTACCTTGATGGTTGGTAACAGGAATCTTATCGAGCACATCCTTAGGAGCAAACCACAAATGCCATGACCAAACAGTCGTACCACTCTTCTTGACAGCAACAACGGCATTGCCACTTTGGATGTCGGCTGCTGTAACCTCGAAGTCGAGGAAGCCCTCACCACCAACATGTGTGATAGAAGGAGAATGAACGAGGTCGGCTGCATCTGCCCAGACAACCTCAGCACCATCGACACTCGCATTGGCACCGCCGTGGGTCTTCTCTATCCAAGGATCATCTATGGCGTGACCAGCATGGTCTTGGAAGTTGCTTAGGATATAGTAGCCTGTATTGCTGGTTTGGTAAGAACTTGGATTATTATTACCGTTCTCAATGGCATTACCATAAACGAGCGGGATGCGATAATGGCCAGGAGCAGAGATAACGTAAGAGTTGGCAGTGCTACGAGCGACAGAACCGCCATTAGTAGAAAGGTCGTAAGGAGCACCGGCAGAACCTAAGGCAGTTGCCGTCTTGAGCTCCTTGTTACGCTTAGCGAGAAAATCGGTAATGTCTTTTGTCAATGTGGCTGTACCTTGGTCGGCAGCAGTACCACCATCGCCCTCAGTCTTGCTAAGGCTGGTGAGCCAAGCTGGCTTCTCTGTCATAGAGAAGGTTCCATCGCCATCGGCATCATAACCAACGACTTTCCATGCCACTGCCTGCTTAACGTGTGTGGTAGGGTCTTCACGGAAACTCTTAATGCTGTAAGCCTGTGAGGTGGTCTCATCATAGTTGGCAGCACGTGTAGGGTTAGTGCCCTCAAGCGTGTAAGTCCAAGTAGAGTTGGTCTGGCTTAGCTTGTAGGTACGGGTTGTCCCCGCCTTCCATTCGCCCTTCAATGGTACGGTGATCGTTGTACCGTCGGTGCAGTGAACGTAAGCAGTGACAAGACCTGTGAGCTGCTGTGGAATCATATAGAACGTATAGTTATCGCCATCATTACCCATGATAGTGACGTTAGGGTTCTGGCTTGTACTCACGCTGACACCAGAGAGAACAGCATTGCCACGCATGCTATAGCCTGTGTGATCCCATGCAGCACCAGTGCCATTGAATTGCTTTGAGAGCTTGTACTTGCTCTTGAGCAATACGTTCCGCAATTCCACCTTGTCAATGGTCTTGTTCCAAGAGAGGTTTTGACCTACAGCAAAGCGAATACCCGTAAGGGCGTGACGGAAGTCGAGACTGGTGGTAGGCTGCACGTTCTGTGTGGCATACTGTACGTCTCCAGAACAAGCGGTCATTAGGTCGACCTCTTTCTTTACATCAGGATCGACCTCAAACTCTACACTCGGGCTACCGTTGGCATCGGTGTTGTTGATGGTCATCTTTGAGTAACTCTCCACGTTAGGGGAGACTGCGAAGAAGCGAGCACTAGGTTGTGGGAAGTCCCAATAGATGGGGGAATAGAGTTCACCATTGCTCTTGGTCTTCTTGGCATGGAACCATTCGGGAGTAGTGATGAGAGTTGAAGCCGAAGTACCACGAATACCAGAGGCAGAGAAGTCGCCAAGGGTAGAGGTCTTGATGATGTTAGCACGTGTGTGGGCATCTGCCTTAACGGGGTTGACACCCTCGACAGTGGTTTCGATCAAGCACACATCAATATTGCGATTGCTATGAGCTGTGAGCTTACCGCCGGCGAGGTCGCTGCTACCCAAGCCAGGAGTGATGGCACCACGTGTCACAACTCCACGAGAAATAGCTCCCTCCTGCACATCGTTTACACTAAAACGGACAACGGCACCTTTGCCGTTCGTACCGCCGTTATCCAAATCGTCATCGGCACAAGATGTTACCGACAACGCAATTCCACCCACAAGGAACGAAGAGAGTGCGTAATGGAAAATACGTTTATTCATTTGTTTTCCTTCTTTTTAA
>QWCW01000097.1_pt1 | contig 43602 bp, 38 predicted proteins | sample 1972691 | NCBI WGS metagenome assembly QWCW01 (sample SAMN09866698, study PRJNA288562) | Human oral metagenome isolate pre2_saliva, whole genome shotgun sequencing... | reverse complement strand
GAAAGGTTGTTGAGGAAAACAACTTAGGCAAGCCTACTTATACGGATGAAGAGGGTAATCAGTACGACAATAGAGCGCAAGCTGACTTGTCACAAGGTGCTATAGATGATTATAAGGAGCAGGAGATTAACCCTGTTGAACACAGCTTAAAAGAGGCATATTCGGAGCGTGAACGCTTAGAGAAAGCTATTGCAGAGCGTAGGCAGCAGTTAGAGGAAAGAAACAGCGAAACGCCGTGGTACGCGAGGGTTATCAAGGAAGCTGCAGGAAGTGCGCATTCAGGCATAGACCCTAACGCAGCAGGAAGAGATTCAGAGAGGCAAGGCTTTGAAAATGATGAGCAGTATATGCAACTCATGTCGGCGCTTCGAAAGAACAGACAAACAATTACCACTCTTGAAGATAAGAAACAGGGTAAGATGAACGAGTTCTGGCATAACTTTGCCAATGACGCTACAAATGGCTATACTTTTTCTGACGGCATGAGCGAGATGCGCGATGCAACAGCGATAGAAAATGCTCAAAAACATATAGACAGCATTAATCGTAAGCGTCAGAAAGGCGAGCAATTGACACAAGAGGAACTCGCAGCAGAAGCAGTCCTAAAGAACGCAAATGTCAACGACCAAATACAAGCTAAATATAGCCAAGAATACGGAGCATGGGCGCGCGCAGGTGGTATGATGGCGAACTCTTTAGACTTTACTCAAAGCAACAGGTATGCTTATAGGCGCGCATACAGCAGGCGCAGCGATAAGTAACACAACAGGTATTGGGCGTACTATTGCCAATATGGCAGGAAAGACCGCAGGAAATGTCACTACTGACAAGCAAGGCAATTATAAGGTAGAGAATCAAGACTCAATCATGCACGCGCTTGCATCTGCAGAACGAGAGCAGATGAGAGAGAATGGCTCGGAAATGGCTGGAGAGTTCATTCCTGGGGGCAAATACTTAGGGAATCTTGCTAAGAAAGGCTTAGAGAAAATAGGGCTTAGCAAGGTTGCTGGCTTCCTGACAAGCATAGGAAACAAGCAATGGTACAAGCAATACACCACGTTATTAGAGAAAGGTGGCTATAATGGTATACCTGGTGAAGCCTTAGAAGGATATGAGGGCAGTTTGTTTGACGCGCTTACAGGACATGCAGGTGATGCGTATCGTGATATGACCGATAAGAAGAACCACGTAGACATTTGGCTTGGTTGTGCCACTATGGGCGCGCTTATGGGTGCTGCGCCTCTTACTATGCACACTGCAGAGTATATGAAGTACAAGCACGGCTTAAATAAAGCGGATAAGAGTGCAGCACGGACCATTAACCTCGAAAAGTGGGACGCCCTAAAAGACAAGATAGACGGCACAGATAATGCCAACATGGCACAAGTTGTTGTAAAAGATATCTTCGATAACAAAGAACTTAATGTAGACGAAAAGAGTGCAGCGCTCAACTATGTGCGTAATCTAACGAAATACAGAGGATTCAACATTGCACAAGCCAATAACGCCAAGACGGCAGAAGAGCATACCCCACAAGAAGCAGCTGTAGAGGCTACAAACAATTCTTATTCAGACGGCTACAATGCAGAAGACGAGCGTCTCGCACCTATCAAGGATGAATACGAGATGCAGCTTAAGAAAATGGAGAACTCGTACGGAGAAGATTCACCTATTATAGACGAAATAGATGAGGACCCAATTTCTTATGCAGAAAAGGTAAGAGCAAAAGGCGATGAAGCGCATGCAGAAGAGATTCTTGAGTATGCAAATGCAAAGGCAGCCTATGACGGCATGATTCAACGCGTAAGAGACGACCTCGACAATAAGATAGAAGATAGCAATGCAGCTGTCAAGGAAAGACAGAACGTGCAAGATGGTATGATTCATCCTGCAACGATGAAAACAGATGATAGGGAAGTATATATCGTAAGCGGAAATGTTGTATTACACGATGACGGAAAAGGCGTAAATCATACCAAGTCTTCTAAAAAGATTATCATTCGTGACGCTGTAACAGGTAAACTTGAATACTCTACACCCGACCAAGTCCTCACTGTAGACTCTCCCATTGACGCGGAAGAGGAAAAGCAGAATGCTGCAGACAATATTCGAAATAGTTTTGCGCAAGAAAAAGCGAATATGATAAACGGCGTTGTTGACTTCGCGCAGGGGACAACACATCAACTCTTAGACGAGCAGGGCCAGCAGCACGATTACACCATTTTGCAGGACAACGGAGACGGCAGCATGGCAGTTGCTATAGACAACAATACTTCTCAACCTGTAGTAATGTCTAAAGAGCAGCTACAGGACATGGCTGACTTTACAAGAAAGGCAAGCGCGCAGCAGGCAGAAGAGGTAGCACAAGCACCTTTCAGTGCTGAAAATGCAGAAGATTCGCAACAACAAAACGAGATAGGACAATCCGAGCCAGCTGTAGAGAGTGAAGAAGCCGAAGTCCCGACAATGCCAATGACTGAAGAGGGTGATCCTGACTTCACAAAAGTAGAGCCGACCAAAGCTTATGAATACCTACAAAATGAAGCAGGGCTAAGCAAAGAGGAATTAAAAGGCTTTGTTGACGCTAATCTATCAGAAGCAACCAAGGCTTTAGAGAAAGCAAAGAAGAATCCACCAACAATAGGCACAAGCCTACAGAAATATAATCAGGCAAAGCAGGAATATAGTGCGAGAGTAGAAGAAGCACAAGCGAAAGTTGATTATTGGAACGCTGTAAAAGGTGAGCAGGACAGATCCGATGCAGTCGAATTACGCAAGAGAGCCGAAGCACAAGCAGAAGAGACACGCAAGGCAAAGGAAGCCGAAGAACAGCGACAGCAAGAAGAATTACAGAAGCAAGCCGAGCAGAAAGAGCGTGGCGCGAACAATGTTGCTCAATCTATCAAGGAAAAGTGGGACAACGCCCCGAAGATTGACGGAGCAAAGAATGAAATCATTTTGCCGAACGGAGAGCGTATTAGTGGCCATTATGTTCTTACCGAGAGTGGAGCTGCGAGTGCATCGCATAACGCTACAGCTGAATTTACCAAAACAGAGGGTTTCCCTGTAGACGAAAACGGACAAAGCGTTAACGATAGAGATTACGAGCGTGACAAAGATGCACAAAATGTTACTCGTAACATAGCGCGTAATTACGATAGTAGAGCATTACAAACCCCTGTCGTTGTTAGCAATGACGGCGTGGTGCTTAGTGGCAATGGCAGAACCATGGCAGGAGAACTCGCAGCACAAGACAACACAGATACCGCATATACAGAACATTTGCAGAAATACCCACAGCAGTATGGGTTCACCGCTGAACAAGTAAAGGGTATGAAACACCCACGCGTGCTTTTCGTGCCCGATTCTGACATGCCTTATAATGCCGAGACGTTTGCTAAGTTCAATCAACAGGAGATGAAAGGACAAAGCAAAACAGAACATGCCGTGAAGTTAGGAAAGGTTGTTGACGACAACACTTTCGCGCGTATCATTCGTTCTGTAAATAGCTACGACACATTAGGTGACTTCTATGCAGATAATAAAGCTACCCACGAAGCTATAAAGGAATTGATACAGGCTGGCGTGTTAAGCGAAGCGCAGGCAGCGGAAATGTTCGATGGAGACGGCATATCTATACAAGGTAAAGAGGTACTCGAAAACATGCTTATCGGCAAGGCTTTTGAGAGCAATCCCGATGCAGTAAGAGAGATTACCACGTTTAAGAGCATGCGTCAATCTATCATAACAGCACTTGCAGAGATTGTCAACAATAAGGCTTTAGGCGAAGAGTATAGTCTTGAAAAGGAACTCGCAGAAGCAATAGATTTAGTTTACAAGGCGCGCAAAGACAGTCACAAAGCAGGTGACAAGGTAAGCTATTATGCACGTCAGCAAAATTTATTCGCTTTTGACGATGGAGATACCATTGCTGATTATACCAATGCCACTATGCTAATGTTGGCAGATGTGTTGAATGACAGCAGAAGTACACAATTAAAAGAACAGAAGAAGAACAACAACGAGCAATCAGAGAAGCAACAGAACAGCGAAAAGCGAGCGTTCAACAAAATGAGCCTGTTAGCGAAAGCGATGAGGGAAGTGGAGAAGTAGAAGAACATGGATATACACTTAGCGAAGAGAAAGCCGAAAACGGAGAACGTTTCTATCAAGACCTCAATGGCAATATTAACTTGGTAGATATCCCAAGCGAAGTATTTGATATCATCAATAAACTTAAAGCCCCATTCAGACTTACTCCGTCCATGTTAAAACATGTGTTTGATAGGCATGGTAAAGAAATGGGATTGACACGTGCTGATGATGCTATTGATTTCGTCTTAGACGTTATGGATAACTTTGACCACGTGCGACAAGGGGACAAAGGGGCTGTTATTTTTTCAATAGAAAACAATAGAAGCCGTACAGGTAGACGCGCAGTTACGATTCTATTAGATTCGCAAAGCGGAGAATACTATGGTATAAAAACTTCTGGATATGAAAGAATAGAGGGCTTAACAAAACGACCATTGCTATGGGAGAAGGGCGCGATTAAAACTTCTACTACAGGTGTTGCTCCTGCAAATGTTACCACCGAGAAAGCCCAACAAGGCAACGAGCCGACTGGCAGCGCATCAAACCAAAGCAATGGTCTTGTTGGCAAAGATAATAAACTATCTGATACAAAGCAAGAAATATCAAAAGAAAACGTATCAGATAACGAAGATTTATTTGCTAAGGCAGAACGTATCGCCAATGTAGATAAAGAGAATCGCATACGTAAGGCAGAAGAAGCGAAAGTAGATACCAACCCTACAGAAAAGCAGAAAGAAGCAGGTAACTACAAGAAAGGGCATATTAAAGTAGACGGCCTTGATGTAACAATAGAGCAACCCAAGGGTAGCATTAGACGTGGAACAGATGCTAACGGAAACAAGTGGGAAAGCGAAATGCATAACACCTATGGGTACATAAAAGGTACAGAGAGCGTCGACGGAGACCATATCGACATCTTCTTATCAGATAATCCTGCAGAGGGTAATGTGTATGTTGTAGACCAAGTTAATAAAGACGGGTCATTTGACGAGCACAAGGTAATGTACGGCTTTACTGACATGGAAAGTGCGGAGAAAGCATACCTTTCTAATTATGAAAAGGGTTGGCAAGGCTTAGGAAGTATAACAGGGGTTAGCAAAGAAGACTTCAAGAAGTGGGTTGATAGCAGCAAGCGAAAGACAAAGCCTTTTGCTAAATATTCTTCTGTTAAAACAGAGGGAGATGTGAAAGTACAACATCCTATTGAGAGCAAAGGTAGCAATCGTCTTGTTACCGATGAACGCTATGCGGAATTAAAGAAACGTATGCGTGCTAAGTTGGGACAGCTGAACATGGGTGTTGATCCCGAAGTACTTGCTATTGGTACAGAAATGGCCGTATATCACATAGAAAGAGGAATTGTCTAAGGATATGACCTCCTACGAGGAAGTAAGAGCGTTTGATGTTGCCACAATAGGCAAAAAGGGCGAAGAAGTAAGTCCAACACTTTTCGACACAGCAGAGCAGATAAACAACGAGCAGGCCATTGAACATAATATAGAGCAGGAAGAGAATGATACGAAAGAAGCTAAAGAAGATAGTAATATAGACAATGATAATTACTCTATCACCAAGCAACACAACAATAAGAAAGATGTTGATATATGGGTGGTAAGAGATAAGGGCGAACGTACAAGCCGTGATGCGTATCTAAAGCGTAAGGGAAAAGCAAAGCAGCATGGTGGTGGCTATTGGTCAAATTTCGTCAAAGGCTTTGTCTTCAATAATTCAGATGATGCTAAATCATTTGCTGATGAAACGTTTAGTATCAGTGAGCCTAAAGAGGTAAAAGAGGATAAGCAAGAAGAAAGCAAATCAAATGATGTTGGGCCAACAGCGATTGACTTCAACTCATTATATAATACGCTTGCCACAAAAGGTGAAGCTAAGATTAGTGACCATGCCATTAAGGACGAGGAAGAGGAAAAGCCTACCGAGAAAGTAGAAGAGGACCACCACGGCCTCAAAGTTGGTGACAAAGTACTCTACAAAGGTAAGGAAGCAACTATCTTTGACTTTGAGAATGGCAAACCAGTACTTGATACCGGCTTTGCTCCTGTATTATATGAAGCTGTCAACTATAAAGATATAGCGCCACTTCCTGGAAAGGAAGAGCAGCAAGAAGAGGAAAAGCCAAAAGAGAGCAAGCCATCAGAAAATAATTCATCTAAGGAGAACAACGATAAGAAAAAAGCAGTATCTTTGAAGCAGGACAATCAATTAGATTTGTTCGGCAATGAGAACACTGATAACAAACCAAAACAAAATAACAATGAGAAAATTGAAGTACGACCTGGCACCAGCACTGCCCAACGAGAAAGAGGACACCAATCTGAACCTCATGCACAGGTGGGAGAGAGCGCAAGGAATGAAAATGAGCGAACTGACAGCGGACGAATGGGTGGACGTAGCGAGTCACATCCTCAGTCTGACACCACAGGAAGCACAGGATTATCTAAATCACCTGTTAGCAGCGAACGCTTAAAGAAGAATCAAGGCAATAACCACGTAGAGCGTGGTGAGCAGTACGCACCAAAAACAGAACTTTCACGCATAAAAGCTAATATCAGCGCCATTAAGCTGATGCAACAACTTATCGAGAGTGGAGAGAAAGCCACTCCCGAACAAATGGCTGTACTCCGTTCGTTTAGTGGTTGGGGTGGACTTGGCTCTGCCTTTACGCAAAGTGGCTGGACAAAGAATCCAACTCGAGAGGAGATAAAGTCACTACTCGGCGAGGAAGCTTTTCTTGATGCAGAAATGAGCCGTAACAGCGCTTACTATACCCCGACACACATAATTGATAGCATGTGGGATATAGCAAAGGCACTTGGTTTTAAGGGCGGTCGTATTTTAGAAGGTAGTGCAGGTGTAGGCAACATCTTAGGACAGATGCCAAAAGATATCAGCGAGAATAGCGATATTCATGCAGTAGAGAAAGATTCCACAACAGGAGGAATACTTTCCCTGCTGTACCCTAATGCAAAGGTCGACATACAAGGCTTTGAAGATACTCGCATACCGAATGGTAGCATAGATTTAGCTATTACCAACGTTCCATTTATTACAGGGCTACATGTTATTGATACAACAGGAGACAAGGATCTAAGCCGTAGATTTAGAAATATTCACGACTTCTGTATCGCTAAAAACGTGCGTAAGCTAAGTGCAGGTGGTATTGGTATTTTTATATCATCAAATGGCACGCTCGACAATTCACAAAGCCTTAGAGATTGGCTTGTTAGTGATGGAGGTGCAGATGTTATAGGCGCATTCCGACTGAACAACGAGACCTTTGGTGGTACTGGTGCTACATCTGATATCATAGTAGTACGCAAACGTGTAAATGGCAAGAAGAGCGTAAACGCTATTGACGTCAGCAAGATAGCCAGTGAGCGTGTAGGTGAATATCTGAACGATAAAGACAAACCCACTCCGCTTTCAATGGACTACAATAGCTACTTTGTAAACCACCCCGAGAATATGGGAGGTGTTATGAAGTTCGGCTTTGAGGAGGATAACACATTCCGCCCAACGAGCAAGGCTTGTTATCCACAGGCTAATATTAATCAAGACGAACGTCTAAAGCAGTGGGCTAAAGACTTTGAAAACAAAAGGGAAGAAAGCAATCTAAGCACAGCACAAAAGCAGGACGAAACACCAACATATAGCGACTTAGGCAGCGATGTTAAAGAGGGTAGCTTGATTCTTAACAAGAATAATGAACTTTGCATTGCTCACTTTGGTAAGGCTGTTCCACTTGATGTTAACGACAACAAGGTAAAAGGACACAGCAAGCAAGAGTGTTTCAAGGCTTATACCGAGATTAAAAACGCGCTAAATAAGCTATTAGACTATCAGACTAACAACACAAGCGATGAGGGACTAAAGCCTTTACAGGAGAAACTAAGCAAAGCCTTTGATAGTTTCACAGAAACCTATGGCCATTTCCAAAAGAACCCTGCAATATCTTTCCTTAGAAACGATTTAGAGTTCTCAAATGTTGCTGCCTTAGAGAGCATGAAAGAGGGCAACGATGACAAAGGTAATCGCGTGCAAACCTTTACTAAGGGAGATGTGTTCAATAAACGCGTAGTTTCTGTAGAGAAAGAGGTACACCCGAAAGATGTAAAAGAGGGAGTATTGATTAGTCAATACAAGAATGGGCGTGTAGATGTGTCTTATATTGCGAAAGAACTCGGCAAGGGCGAAAAAGATGTAAAACAAGAGATACTCTCCACAGGCCTTGGCTTTGAAGACCCTATAAGTCGCGATATTGTTATCTCATACGATTATCTTAGTGGTAATGTTCGTGAGAAGCTAACACAGGCCAGAGAGAGCAACGACAACGGAATCTTTGATAAGAACATACAAGCGCTTGAAAATGTTATGCCAAGCAACATTCCTCCGCACTTGATAGAGTTCAATATTGGTTCTTCATGGATTCCAACAGCGGTATTTGAGAAGTATATCAAGGAGAAAACCGACCTATCTACTAAGGTAATCAACTTAGGTGGCTCGTGGAGCATTAACACATTAGGTTACGAGGATATAGGACGGAATCGTGAATTTGGGGTGTATAGCGAGAAATGCGACAAGCAAATATTAGGGCATGAACTTATCGAAGCAGCCATGACCAATAAGAGTATTGTTGTACACAAAAAGATTAACGATAAGGACGTATCTGATAAGGAAGCAACGCAAGCTTGCGCAACGCGTGTAGATGAGATAAGGGACGATTTCAAGGACTGGATGCGTGAAAAGATGCAAGCAGACGAGAAGTTATCTAACTTTATTGAAAAGGAATATAACGATAAATTCAATAACTATGTTCCGAAGTCTATCCCTGATGATATGTATCCTAAGCATTTCGTTAGCGCAAGCCATGATGTTACCTTACGTGGTCATCAAGCAAGAGCAGCCGTAAGAGGTACAATGGAAAATCTTATGTTAGCACATGAGGTAGGCTCAGGAAAGACTTATACCCTTATCACCACTGCAATGGAGATGCGCAGACTTGGTACAGCGAAAAAGCCAATGGTTGTTGTTCAGAACTCCACCATTGACCAATTTAGTGCGAGTGCAAAGAAACTTTACCCTAATGCAAAGATACTCGCCTTAGAGAATAAAGACAGAGGAGCAGAGGGTAGAAAAACGTTCTATGCTAAGATTAAATATAACGATTGGGACATGATTATCGTACCACAAAGCACGTTTAATCAGATTCCCGATAGCAAAGAGCGTGAGATAACATTCATCCATGAGAAGATAGATGAAAAGGTTCACGTATTAGAATCATTGCACGAGGCAGGCGCAAGCAATAGAGACCTTAAAAAGGCTGAAAGAGATATCGTGAGGCTTTATGGCGAAGCTGCCATACTTGCAGAGCAAGACGATGAACAAGTAGAGAAGAAGCCAACAGATACCAAGAAGCGTGCCGTTGCAATGGAAAACGCATCTGTAAGGGCTAAAGAAATGTTAGACCGAAAAGTTGATGATGTTGCTAACTTTGACGACATGGGTATTGACGCACTTCTTGTTGACGAGGCGCACGAATATAAACACTTAGGCTTTGCTACAGCAATGCAACGTGGAGTAAAGGGCATAGATCCTTCATATTCTAAAAAGTCACAAGGTGTTTATTTGAAGTGTCAGAGTGTCATGGAGAAGAGCGGAGGCAAAAATGTTGTGTTTGCAACAGGTACACCTATCAGTAATACGGCAGCCGAAATATGGTCATTCATGCGTTATCTTATGCCTAAGCATACCATGGAAGACTACGGCATCTATTACTTTGACGATTTTGCTCGTAACTTTGGAAATATATCACAGATGAACGAGTTCAAGACGAACGGCAAGTTTGAAGAGGTGAACCGCTTTAAGGGTTATATCAACTTACCTGAATTAGCGCGTATATGGAGCAGTGTTAGTGATACATTCCTTACAGAAGAGGCTACAGACTTAAAAGAACAATTACCAAAACTTGCTGGAGATAAGGCCGAGGATATCTACCTGCCACAGACCAAATCTTTGCGCATGGTAATGAAGTTTGTCAAAAACGAACTTGCAAAATACGAAAAACTCCCTGCAGCAGAGAAGAAAAACAATCCTGTACCACTTGTAATGTATGGTATAGCTAAAGCTGCAGCCGTAGACCCACGTCTTGTGATGAATGATGCAGAAGACGAGCCAAACAGCAAGACCAATGAAGCAGTAAGACGCACGCTAAAAGCCTTAGAAGATACAAAGGCCTATAAAGGCACTATTGCTATCTTTGCCGATGTATACAAGAATAAACAGAGCGGATTCAACCTCTATCGAGATATCAAGGATAAACTTATAAAAGCTGGCGTTCCCGAAGATGAAATCGCTATTGTTAACGACCTTAGCCAAAAGAAGAAACAAGAAGTATTCGACAAGGTTAATGCAGGTGATATACGTGTTGTTTTAGGTTCTACGTTTACATTAGGAACAGGTGTTAATATCCAAGAGAGGCTTAACACGCTAATTCATCTTGACGCACCAAATAGGCCTATGGACTATACACAACGCAATGGCCGAATATTAAGACAAGGCAATATTCATAAAGATATGGATAAAGAAGTTCATATCTTGCGATTTGGCGTAGAGGATAGTTTGGATGTAACGGCTTACCAACGCTTAAAGACCAAAGGCGAGATTGCAGGTAGCGTGATGCGTGGAAAGCAACTCATGCAAGATGCAATGAACAATCGCAACATGGAGGAGGAAGAAGACGTGTTCGGAGATGTTGTAGCCCAGTTGTCAGGTAGTGAATACGCACTAATGAAGCAACAAGCAGAAAGAGAACTAAGAAAGTACAACGCAAAGCATAAGCAGTGGGAGGCAGACCAAATCTATATCCATAAGCAGAAGCCAACATTAAACGCACAGATTAATAGCGCAAAAGCAATGTTGGACGCAGCTAACAAGGCTTTATCCAAGATTGAACAGCAAAAGGGCGATAACAAAATCAGTGTAAACGGCAAAACGTTTAATGACATTGAGGGAATGGACGAGTTCTTTAAGACGCATAACAAGTCTATCAAAGATGCAATAGACAAGCTTAAAGAATCCAAGCGTTCAGAAAGCCAAGAGCGACATACAACGCTTACTATAGGTGGGTTTAACTTCGATGTTAAGACCAACATTGAAAAAGAGATTACCTATAAGGGTATCAACATCTTTAATAATGTTCATCGCACTATGACCTATTCCTGTAAGGAATTAGGCTTAGAAGATGTGCCTGTAAAGAACGGATATATTAAAAATGCAGTAATAGATATCTTAGAAGATGTTACCAGCGGTAACGACTTCCGTGAGCGTATTGATACGATGAGTAAGGCTATAGAGCGTTACGATAAGGAGTTGAAACAGCTTACAGAGCGCGAGGGCAAACCTTTTGAGTACGAGAAAGAGTTGGAAGCAGCTAAGGCTCACGTTGAGGAATACACCGAAAAGATGAAAGAGGAACTTGCTGCAAAGGAGGCTAAGTATGCAGACCTCGACAAGGATATAAAAGCTGCAGAGGACCTTAGCGAAGCTGTAGAAGATGACGAAGATGTATTGTACAGAGAAGAAAGTCGTGAGGATATAGAAGATGTCAACGATAAGTTCAACGAGGAACTAAGAAAGCAGATAGACGGAACACTTCCACGTGGGCATGTGTATCAGTTAGGTATGCCAAGTGCTATTTTACAGAGTGCGGATATACCAAATCTTCCGATAGAACTTGTGGCGAGTCGTCTATCTGACAAATCGATGCAGGAGAATCATCCATTCGAATTAGAAGAAGTTGCAGATTTGCCACGTGCTATTCAACAACCATTAGCCATATTTAGAAGTGCTACACACGTGGGAAGTAATGTTATTCTCACTAACATCAAACATGGTCATAAAAACTATGTCGTTGCTATCGAAACAAATAAACGATTAGGAAAGATTCAAGTAAATAGCATACGAAGCGTGCATTACAGAAACAATATGAATATTGTTGGCTGGATAAATGACGGATTAATAGACTATGTTAGTGATGAGTTGCGCAACGAATGGTTACCACAAACAGAAAATGAGCTTCTGTCTAAACCGCAGTACAATTCCGCGGACGTTAGAAAGAAACTCATATCTGCTGCAAATATAATAAAAGATTTCCGTAATCCAAATATCAATGCAGATATTTTACGTGATAGCGAAGAAAACGTTTCAGAAGAAACAACTCCGAACACTTCTCACTACACCAAAGCACAGCAGCAAGCCTATGCAGCTCGACAAATCAGACGTGCACACGAAATGGCACAAACGACAATCAAAGAGTTGCATCTAAATGATAAGGTAGACATCATCGAAGATGCGGATAGTGCAGGCTTAGAGGGTAAACGCGCTAAGGCTAAAGGCTGGTACGATCCAAAAACAGACCGCATAACAATCGTTATTGGTAACCACAGAAGCCCACAAGATGTTGTAACAACAATCCTCCACGAGGCCGTAGCACATTATGGACTTCGCAAACTCTTCGGAAATCACTTCGATGACTTTATATATAATGTATATGCACATGGTAGTGATGAAGTGCGCCGGGTAATCGCCAATCTTGCATTAAAGAAATATGGTGGAAAGATAGATGTTGCAACAGAAGAGTATTTAGCAAGGCTTGCAGAAGATACCAACTTTGAACATGCCATGCAAGATAATTGGTTTGAGAAAATCAAAAGGTGGTTCTTTGATATGCTTCATAAGGTTGGATTCAAAGACTATAACGGAGAGAATCTTTCGGACAATGAACTTCGTTACATCCTTTGGAGGAGTTTTGAAAATCTAAAAGAGCCTGGCAGATATCGTAGTATCTTAGGCGAAGCAGCCGATATTGACAAGCAGTATTCGCTAAGTGTTGGTAACTATAACAAGGAAGAGACGAGCGAAAGTATGAGCAGTCACGCTGCAGACAATAACAAAGATAGCGATATTTTGTTACGAGACAACGAGGGTGATCCCGAAGTACACGAGCGTAAGCAAGTAAGAGAGAAGTACGAAAGACGCATCAGAAGTGGGTTGTATCAAACACAAGAGGCTATGATTGATAGCATGAGAAGTCTACATGATGCAATGCTGATGATTGCTGACGACAAAAAGCACATTGAGGATATAGAGGGATTCGAAAATGCTTACTTAGGTGAAAACAGGCTTTCAAGTGTGAATGAAGCAGAAGTAAAGGCTTTTGCAACACTTCTGTTTAATCCTCTACTCAATGAAGTATCAAAGATTTCTAAGACAAAAGAAGAGCGCCAGCAGCTAACAGATTATATGATGGCTAAACACGGACTTGAACGTAATCTTTTAATGGCGAAGAGAGCAGCAAGGAAAGAGTTCAAGGCCTATAGCCAAAAGGAGGGGCAAACAGGGCAAAGCTTTAATGACTTCTTAGCCGTTGCAAGAAAGCGCGACTTTGCAGGTTTAACCTCTTTGACAGGGGAAGAAACCACATCTGCAGCAGAAGAAAAGGCAAGGCAGATGGTTAAGGAGTATGAGGCAGCTCATGACACAAGGGAGTTATGGGATAAGGTGAGAAATGTTAATAATGCCACCTTAGCAAAGAACTACGAAAGCGGTCTAATGAATAAAGATACATACGAATACATTAAGAGTATGTATAAGTACTATGTGCCATTGAGAGGTTTTGATGAGGACACGAGTCAAGACGCTTATGCATATATCACACAACGAGATAGCGCTTTCAATGCCCCTATTCAGAAAACAAAGGGAAGAAGTTCTAAGGCTGATGATATCTTTGCTAATATGGAAAGTATGGCAGAGAGCGCCATTGCACAAGGTAATAGAAATGTACTTGTAAAACAGCGTTTCTTGAACTTTGTACTCAATCATCCGAGCGATTTGGTTAGTGTTGGCGACTTGTGGCTGAAACACAACAAAGAAGATGACCAGTGGGAGCCTGTATTCCCTAATGACATTGAAGCCGAAGATAGTGCGGAAGATGTTGCGCGAAAGCTACAGGAATTTGAAGAGCGTATGACAAAGCTGCAAGAGGAATTCCCCGAAGATTACAAGCACGGAGCGGACGCTGTAAACATACCTTATCGTATTGTGGATAGCAGGGACTTGCATCAACATCAAGTAGTTGTTAAACGAAACGGCCGTGATATTGTGCTTACTATCAATGGCAATCCAAGATTGGCACAGGCCCTAAATGGCATGACCAATCCTGATGCAGCTGTAAGAGGCTCTATTGGTGCAATGTTAAACGTGTTAGGAGAAGTAAATAGAACTTTATCTGCGTTGTACACTACATTCCAGCCTGACTTCATTGTAAGTAACTTCCTTAGAGATACCATATACTCTAACTCAATGGTATGGATAAAGGAAGAGCCAAAGTACGCAGCAAAATATAATGTGAACTTCACTAAATTACCTTTAATTAAAATGAAGCTACTACTTGCGCAATACAGAAAAGGAGAATTGGACATGGATAACGAAGTAGAGCTTATGTTCCAACAATTCATGCGTAATGGTGGTGAGACAGGTTTCCTTAGAATGGCCGATATTGAATCCCATAAGAAAGAGATTGACAAGATGCTAAAATCTATGGGTAGTAATCTGCCATTAGGTACGGCAAGAGAAGCGCTTGTTACATGGGTAGGCGAAGTTGGCCGAGCTATTGAAATGCGCGCTCGCTTTGCAGCCTTTGTGACCAGTAGAGAGGCTGGCAGAAGTATAGACCGCGCTATATGGGACTCTAAAGAGATTAGTGTAAACTTCAATAAGAAAGGTGCAGGAGACACCATGTTAGGTATGCACGGACAAACATTGATAGGTAACACTTCAAGCTTCATTTCAGGGGTAGGACGTATGTTCTATGTCTTTTGGAACGCTGCCATGCAGGGCACGTTTAATAACTTTGGCAAATATGGCTTGCGTCATCCAGCAAAGGCAATAACACTAATGTTAGGTGCTTACTCTATGGGACTATTAATTAGCGCCTTGGGTGCAGGTGGCGATGATGATAGCTATTACGACCAGCCCGAAACAACGCGTAGGCAGAATATCCTCATAAAAGGACCAGGCAATACATGGATAAAAATACCTCTATCTATTGAGTATCGTTCTATCTATGGCATGGGAGAACTTGCAGGAAGTACAATATTCCATAAAGAAAGGTTAGAATTAGGAGATTTGGTTGCACAAATGTCACAGATTCTACCAATAGACTTTATGGAGGGTAAGGAAGCGTTCTATCCAAGCAGTGTTAAGCCTATTATTGAGGTTGCAAACAATAAAAGTTGGTACGGCAGTCCTATATGGAAAGAAACAGAATATAATAAACCTCTTCCACAATGGACAAAAGCTTTCAAGAGTGCCAATAGAGACCTTGTAAATTTTGCAGCACTTCTCAACGAAGTAAGCGGAGGTAATAAGTATAAAAAAGGTGAGATTGACTTAAACCCTGCAGCTATCGAATATCTGTTGCGTCAGTACACAGGCGGTATATTCACAGTCTACAACCAGGTGCGAAACATGACTGATGTAGCTACGAATAACAAAGACTTCGATTGGCGTTATGTTCCGCTTGCAAACCGAGTTGTCATGACTGGTGGAGATGAGCAAAATGCATCAAGAGGACTTGACAAGAAATTCTATGACTACTTAGATAGGTATAAGGCTAAGGTTGCAGAAATAAATGGATTCAAAAACGACCCGAGCTATAGTCCTATGAAAAAGGCTGAAATCATAAACAACATTGTTTCAGATAAGGATTACTTGTTACTACGTCAATCAGCATCCTATTATCAGCGGTTAAGCAGGGCCAAGAAAGATGCGCAAGCAGCAGGCGCGGAAGATGCAGTCAAGATGATTGACACAGAAATAATCAAGCTTAAACATCATCTTGTAAATAGCATGGAGGCAAGAGAAGAGTAAAAAGGTAAAAGTCGTGTGTGGAGATAAAAAATTATCTTCGCACACAACAAATATATATAATATGGCAAGAGGGAAACTATTATCATTAAGTCGTATTACGCCAAAGGATAACGAAATAGACAGCGTAAAAGAATCACAATCATTCGGCGATTACAGAGCGATATCTGTTCTCATGGAAGCGCAAAGAGCGTGGACCAATATGGATAGATTTAGAACAGACCGAGAGAGAAACAAACGTTACACATATGGTGATCAGTGGGACGATGTTATTTCTGTAGACGGAAAATGTATGACAGAAGAGAGCTATATCAAAAGTCAAGGGAATGTTCCGCTAAAGAATAACGTCATTCGTAGACTTGTGCGTACGATATTAGGCGTATATCGTGGGCAGAGCAAAGAGCCAACATGTACAGCAAGAGATAGGGACGAACAGAAACTTGGTGAAACGATGAGTACTATCCTACAATGCAATATGCAGCTTAATAGGATGAATGATATGTACGCACGTACCATGGAAGAATTTTTGATTAGTGGCTTTGCTGTACATCGTAAATGGTTCGGTTGGCGTAATGGCAAGTGTGATTGTTGGACAGATTATGTACAGCCGTACAACTTTTTCATTGATTCTAACATGCGTGATTTTCGCGGTTGGGATGCTTCTCTAATAGGAGAGATACACGATATCTCTTTTGAGACCCTATGTCGCCAGTTTGCAGAAACGCCTGCAGAATACGCAAAACTAAGGAATATATATGCCACGTCTGTTATGCAAGCTGATTATGCCCTATCTACGGATAACTTCGGTAAGCCTTATCAAAGAACATTATCCTTCCTATTCCCTAAGGATAGAAGTCTATGTCGCGTTATAGAAGTGTGGAGAAAAGAAACTAAACCTCGCTATCGTTGCCATGATTACAATAATGGTAGTATCTATAAAATAGATATTGAAGACTATGCGGAAATGGTTGTTAAGGAAAACGAGCAACGCCTACAAGACGGATTAGCGCTTGGCATGAGCGAAGATGATATCCCCTTGGTGCAGGCAAAATGGTTTGTAGATGATTATTGGTATTATTATTATCTCACGCCAACAGGAGTGATTCTCAAAGAGGGAGAAACGCCATTTGCGCATGGAGAGCATCCTTACGTATTCAAGGCATATCCTTTCATTGACGGAGAGATCCATAGCTTTGTGGCAGATGTTATAGACCAACAGCGATACATCAATCGTCTTATCACATTAAACGACTGGATAATGCGTGCAAGTGCGAAAGGTGTATTGCTATTCCCCGAAGATTGTTTGCCTAAGAATATGCACTTAGACGATATAGCCGATGAATGGAGTAGGTTTAACGGCGTTATTGTTATCAAGAAAGGCGCGAAACAGATTCCGCAACAGATTGCTAATAACTCTACAAATATCGGCATAGGAGAATTGCTACAGCTGCAATTAAAACTTGTAGAAGATATCAGCGGTGTTCATGGAGCATTACAAGGAAAGCCTGGTTATTCAACCACAAGTGGCAGCCTGTACGCACAACAAGCGCAAAATGCGACAACAACGCTACTTGACCTGCTCGAAACATTCTCAACCTTTGTTATTGACGGAGCGTATAAGGATGTGAAGAATATGCAGCAGTATTACGATAGCAAGCGAATCTTTAATATTGCAGGCAAGAGCAGCGCACAGGTGGAATATGACCCAAACAAGATTAGCGATGTTGAATTTGATTTAAGTATCGTTGAGAGTACAACAACGCCAGCTTACAGACAAATGGCTAATGAGTTCTTAATGCAGATATGGCAGAGTAACCAAATTTCGCTCGAACAATTACTTGAATTTGGCGACTTCCCATTTGCAGATGAGTTATTACAGAACCTACAAAGCCAAAAGGAGCAGTTAAATCAAGGTCAAGTCCCACAAGGCTTGCCACAGCAATTACAACAGCAGGTACAGCAGGGAACAGACATGGGAGCAGTTAACAAGGCTTATGGCATGCTAACAGGGAAAAGCGCATAATAATATATTATATAATGTGTAAGGAATAGGGTACAGCATTTTGTTGTACCCTATTTTTATATTGTAGCCTCTGTGACAGAAGTTCTTCTCTTAGACACGACAAGTCTTTCCTTTGCTATAATTGTTGGCAAATCCATTTCAAAGTAGCAAATATGCATACCAATAGCACGTGTCATGAGTAAGTCGTCATGTTTGCCTATAATAGCACCATAAGAGCCATTTTGCCTACGCTCGTAAGTAATATATTCATCCAAACAACGCTCGTCACGCTCAACATAAAGCCCCTCGCGGATAACTTTTACAAGTGTTGATATTATCATCGGTTTTGTAGCCACATTCGTGTGGAATCCATATTTCTTCGGATAACCCTCTTCTATTTCCTCTTCTGATTGTTTACGTGCATATAAGTTTGGATATACATCTTTAATCTGATTAAGGATAAAATGTGATTGGTCGCCGTCAACTTGGCGTTCTTTATCGTGCGTTTCAAGTGTATTACTTTCTATTACCAATAAAGAGTTGTCATAATAGGCTGCTATTTGTGCAGCTTTCCACGCAAGTAAGTCAATATCTATGTGTCCATACCACTGCGCAACGACAACAGGCTTATCGCCGTCAATCATATACATTCTATCAAACACAACAATAACAGACCAGTCGGCCTTATTGGAACGACCTCCGACATCCACTATTGTAAGGTATCTATCCGTAATAGTTTGCGTATTACTTATAATAGGCTTTTCCCATATCCAAAGTAAACCTTGTTTGTCTTCATTGAATCTAAGATTTGTAAGCGCATCTTCTCCACTATCAACATCAGCGTATACATCACCCACAAATTTAGGAGGTCTACATGCCTTGCGTAGCTTGTTGACCTTAAACTTATCAAAGACGCGCGCCCCTGAATGAACAAAGGCCTCTTCATCATCTGACGGATACTCGGCAGCCATAAGAGCGTGGTCTTCATACTTCTTTCTTTCTTCTACATACCAATGTATTGCTTCAAGTGTAGCCCCTTTCTCCCAAAGATACCAAAGATATTTTCCGTTTTCCTCACGATTATTAAGCACACTCTCATTATTTCTATTCTTCCACAACTCAATAGCGAAATCAGCTTTTTCATCTTCGCTATCGAAAGGCAGAGAATATAAGTCTATATCAAACCATGGAATAAACAGAGCCTCAAATTGTGAGCGTCCAAGTTTTGCAGCATCGTATTCACGTTGGAAGAAGTTCCCTGTTCCATTGGCAGTACTTTCATAAACAATCATTGTGTAGGCTTTAAGTAAGATACCAGCACAAGCCGAACGCACCATATCTTCTGGCGACTTGCCGTCAGTTTTCTTCCATAGTCCGACCTCAGAACAATGCACAAGGTTATAGTCGCCACCACGCACAGAGTCAGGTCTTTCTGCCGAACCTATCTTAATCTTACAATTACGTTGAGGGACACGATGAATATTACCACTCTTGCCAAATCCTACAAATATAGGCGTGTTATCATTGTAAGCCTCCCCTAAGTCATATAGCAACCTAACAGGATAAGCTTTCATCATCTTATCAAACATACCTTGTATTTCGTCAGCTACAGAGTTCTGCAAACCGACAATAAGAGAGTTCAAACCCACTTTATGAACGAGTTGCAACCACGCCATATATAGCTGTGTAGCTGTAGAGCCTCCCCATTGACGTGCTTTTAATAATATCAACCTTATTGGCTTGCCTTTTATCCTTTTCCTCTCGTAAGCTAATATAAGCTTTCGTTGTGGCCTATTCAACACAAAGCGCACATCAAGACCACCACCCTTATTCTTTATATAAGCAAACGATGCAGCCCAAAAGCAAAAGTCATATCTGATACGTATTCTAACAACCTGTTCGATAACGAGTTGTTTTTGTTCTTCGTTCCATTCTTGTTTGAACGTTTCCTCCCCAAATTTATCAATAGATCCTGCCTTAGCAAGTTTCTTTATCAAAGGGACATCAAACATTTGCACAGGCAGATATTGTTCTTTGATAGGAAAATCCGATAAACAAAGTTTCTCCCTATCAAGAATAGCCCCTTGTCCTGTTATAGGGTTAAACGTTGTGTTTATGCTATCAGTCCTTTTAGTATCTTCTGCTAAAAGGCTTATAACGTCATTATCCAATTTCTGTGCTTCGTTCATATTGTTTTATCCCCACACTTTTACATTGTCATGAACCTTAGATGTTGCTTTCTTTTATCATAGAAGTTGCGCTTGATTTTATATATCGTTTCTCTAATAGACAAAGGGGTCATATAGAAGCATGGTGCAGGTTTGTTGATAACATTAAAACATAGCTTGTATATCGTAAGATTTGGGCGCTCTTTTTTCAGTTGCATAACACGTCTATATATTTCCATGAACATTTCTCTCTTACATGGTCGCATCTCGCTTAACTCTTCCCCTCTCATTATTTTAGATATCACGATAGCTGCCCTTTCCTCGCTAACCCAAAAACGCGAAGCAGGCATATTGGCTATTTGAAACCATATATCATCCAACCGAATAACATCGCATTCCGAAAGAGCTGTATGATAAGCTTTCAATAAATCCATGTTCCTCTCTTGTTCGTATTCAAAGTAGCTCCCCTTTCTTTTCATATTAGGCTTTTGTGTAGGTAAATATTATTACAAAGTTACAACCGCATAAGCGTAAAAAGATAAAAAGATGAGCGATATTTTTAATGTTATCTTTGTGCCATATCAATACATAAATAGACTAATATGGCAGAAAATGTTGAGACTAAACAAGTTAAGAGCAAACAAGACCTCTTAAGAGAAAGACTTCATAGCAAATACCCCGACAAAGATTTTTCAAACGACGAGGATTTTTATGGGCAAATTTCCGATGATTTCGATGATAACGACAAGCGTCTTGAGGAATATAAGGGTCGCGAAAAAGCCTTTTCAGACATGTTTACTTCTGACCCAAGAAGCGCAGCTTTCATTACCGATTGGCGTAACGGAGTTGACCCAGTTATTAGCATGGTTAAGCGGTTCGGTCCAGAACTTATGGCGTCACTTGATGACCCAAAAATGCAAGAGCAACTTGCAGAGGCAAATAAGGAGTACACAGAAAAACTTATTGCTTCAAAAGATTTTGACAAGAGAGCAGAAAAGAATCTCAACGAAACCTTAGAGACTTTAGACAAACTTGTCGATGAAGGCTTGCTTGATGATGATAAGATTGATGATATCTTAGACTTCTTCTATCGCATCGTTCATGACGGCGTAGAGAACAAGATTACACGTGAAACGATACTTGCTTTAGCTAAAGCACTCAATTACGATACCGCCGTACAAGATGCAGACCGAGCAGGCGAGGTAAGAGGACGTAACGCAAAGATTACAGAGCAATTACGCAAGCCTACCAAAGGTGACCAACTTCCTGTACTTGACGGCGCGAATGGCGGTGAGGGAACGAAAAAAGAGGTTAGGCGTAGAAACATTTTCGACATAGCAAAAGGGGCTAAATGACAATTGAAGGAGAAGTTATACAAGAAGTTAAGCGCGTTACACCAAGCAGGGGCAGTGCAGGCTTACTAACACAACTATACGGACAAGCAACCACCGCTGACGGCATTGCAGCAGCTTCAGGTGGTATAGATTCAGGAAATTTAATAGAACAAGGATAACATTTATTAATTTAATTTGAGATTATGGGAGAAATAGTACAAACCCCTACTGCTACCCCTACACCGAGTAAGGGTAGCGCAGGAAAAGAGACACAACTTATTAACCAAGCAACTACCGCCGATGGTATCGCTGCAGCTTCGGGAGGCATCGAGGCTGGGAACCTCATTGAGGTTGATGTCGATCAAGAACTTTTAGCTTTTGAGGGAGACGACACGCCGTTAATGGGTTTAATGCTCGCAGCAAAGAAAGTTCCTGTTAAGTCGCCAATCGTTCAGCATTACATGATTGACGAGGAGGTGTCAAAGGTTACCATTAATGCAAAGGTAACAGCATCAACACAGAACCAGGTTATTTTACCACTTGACCAAAATGACCAAAAGGTGGTTAAGTTGTATTCAACAATCCACCTCCGTGGCGTAGACGGCTATTCAGAAGACGGCAGCACAAAGACACCAGGTGAAGACCTCATGCTTTATGTTACAGGTTTGGATACCGCTTCTGGTAATCCTATTGTGCGTTGTGTTAACGGACCACGTACAAACAAGACAGACGACTATTGCACCATTCCTGAGATTCCAGCAGGAACGATTTGCGATGTACTTGGTAACGCATTGCATGAAACACAGAAAGTTGTACCACCTGACAGCTTTATGCCCACACCTGAAGACGTGTATCTCCAAAAGCGTGCGTTTACACAGATTATCTCTGACTACTTCGAGTCACAGAAAAAGCGTGTTCCATTCACGGAAGCTGTAAAAGCAGAGCGTGCTATTCGCAAATTCAAACGCGAGGGAAACCGCACCTTGTGGATTGGTCGTAGAGGTAAGTTGCCTGTGCTTGACCCAAAAACAGGTGTACAAATGGTTTACTTCACACAAGGTGTGCGCTGGTCTATCAAGCGCGAGGTAATGCACTCTGGCCGTTGGATCTATGAAGAGTTTGTAGCACTAACAAAGATGTTCTTCACAGGAGAAGATGTGCCAGCATCAGCAATATGCTTGTGTGGTAAGAACTTCTTAGAGAACATTCAATGTATCGACTTCTCTAAGCATCCTGAGGTGAAGATAACTGTCGAGACCAACAAGTTAGGTTGGAAAGTCACAAACATTCACACAGTCTTCGGAGACTTCGAGTTCAAGCATGAACCTACCCTTGACAAGATTGGTTACACTAATAGTGCAGCTATCTTTGGTGCAGGTCGCATTGTTCACTACTTACGCACTACAGAGCATTCTGATTCCGAAAAGGTAGAGGAGCACGAGGCAAAGAGAGAGAGCACAATCGCATGGGATGCACTTGCATTGAAAGGCTCTTGTCACATCTTTGTAAACTGCGAGGGTAAGGAAAAGGCAGCTAACGCAACAGGCTTTGTTCTGTGGGACAGCGCATCAGCACCTACTGGCTCAAAACTTGTTGACGGACGTGTTTATTACCTCCTACAGGATTGTGCAGGTATCAACGCTGACGCATCGGCTGGCGAAACTTGGATTTACAAGACCGCTACAGGCTGGGAAGAGTACAAAGGTAGCGTTGGAGTATAAATAAAATAAGACGTGGGAATACAAGCCCACGTCTTATCTAATAAATTGAAAATATGGAGTTAGTAAAATACGGAGTATACGGATTATCGGAATGGATTGCGCTTATCACGCTTGGCAAACGTGAGTTCAAGTTACACTTCACTGGTGGTATTACGAGTGGAGGAGGCGTTATCCCTGCGACATTCGAGACAAAGAACCCTATCGTTCAGCTTGCTATTATGCAAAGTGGTCACTTTAAGGAGGGCAGAATTAAAATCGTTAAGTCACTCAAGATTGACGATACGCCATTTATAGACAAGAACGAAGAGGAAGATACAGGCAATTCTAATAGCGGAGATTCAGAAGATGAGGGAGGCAAAGAGCCACCTACAGATGAAGAGCCACCCAAACCTATAGAGGTAGAAGTAGGCAGCATGGCAGAAGCTATAGACTACCTACAAGAGAACTTCCCAAAGAACATGGAGGGAGTTATTATCACTCGGAAAGCAGACGCTATTGAGAAAGGCGTATCTTTAGGAGTTATGTTTAAGGGTTTGTAAAACTCATATATGCAATACAACGTTCAAGATTTAGTAAAAGAGGTCCGTGTTGCTTTAGATAACAATAATAGCAGCGAACCTCTTTTACAATTAGGTGATGTAAGTACGCTTTCTATTAATGAGATTATAGAAAGCAAGATAGCCGATGCAGCACGTATCATACTACAGGAAGCCCCTGTTTCCTTGTTAGGAGAGGGCAGCCCTATAAGTGGTAAGATATACTGGCCAAGTGGAGAAATAGGCAAAGGTTGGGGACACATATTACTTCCCGATAACTTCTTGCGCCTATTATGCTTTCAAATGAGTGACTGGGATATATCTGTTTCTAAAACCATAGACGAGAATAGCCCTCAATACGCATTGCAGAAAAGCAGATACAACGGAATAAAGGGGAATCCTCAAAAGCCAGTAGTAGCAATTGTTTCATGGGGTACAGGACTTCATCTTGAATTTTATAGTTGTACTGCAGGTAGCAATATATCTGTAAGAAAAGCAAGATATATCGCTATTCCTAAAATTGAAGCAGGAAAAATTACTTTTTCTGAAAAGCTAAAGTCTGCAATTGTGTATTATACCGCTTTTATGGTGGCACAAGAACTAAGCAGGGATGAGAACTTTATAAAATCATTGTTAGAACAAGCGAAAGAATTAATTAAGTAATGTCTGAAATTAACGAAGCTGAAAGCAACTTGATACATGAAGTTGGTAACAATGAGGTTGAAAGCACTATAACGATGTCAACCAGTAATGATGATAGAGCCGAAAGTTCTATCACAATGAGCGTTGACCCACAGGAAGCCGAAAGTTCTATCACTATGGAAACACATGATCATGAAGCCGAGAGTGACATTACTAATACAACAGAAGAAGAGCCTACGAGTGGAGTTCACAAATTAGACACCTTTGAAGATATAGAGGTCGAAAACGATGCGACTATTGGAGGAACACTACGTGCACATAAAATAGTAGTACCCTTAGGAGAGCACCCTGAAGAGAACGGAAAAGATATTTATTCCACAGGTGCAGCGTATAAACATAGCGCTACTTATATAGAGGTGGACGGCTCGCAAAGTGATAGTGGTCTTATCGGCTTAACACTCGTGAATGCAAAAGGAGAAGCGTTAGGTAAAAAGGGTTATATTGATACAGGAATCTCACAAGCAATACTAAAAGCAATCAAAGAAGCAAGGGCAGCTTCCAAAGGCGATGCTCAAACTATATCGAATGGTGTTGTTGATATGTTAGAAAAGTATGTAAGAGGCGAGATAGAAAAACTTACTCTTAAATACATTTCTAAAATACACCCCGATACAGCACAAGAGATAATCACGTTTCTAAGAGGCCTTTATGTAGGCGAAAGAGGTAGGGGTATAGACGAAAACGGGAATGCAATATTACTCGGCGTAATTGGAGAATCTTTCAAGAGCGAAGATTACAGAAAAGGGCTTGTAGATGGTGCAGGCTTCGGCATGTATACTGATGAACACGGAAAGAGTATTGCAGAGGTTGACAAACTCAACGTACGTCAAAAGGCCACCTTTGCAGAGTTAGAAATAAGGAAGTTTGCTTTTACAACAGGTGATATTGGTTACACAAGTGCAGCGTGCAAAATTAGTATTGTTAAGGACATAGACAACGCTTATCGTTGTTATTTCCTTGCAGACGACGGAGATAAGCGAATCTCCAATGATTGGCATATTGGAGACCAAGCAATATGTAAAACAGGAAATCTAATTTCGCGAACTACCAAAAATGCAAGCAACCGCTATTATTGGAGGCTGGTTGTTAATAAAGGCGAAGAAACTATTAATGGGAAGCTATATTATTTTATAGACCTTTCTAATATAAAAAGTAGTCTTGATTTAACTATTGAGGGTAAAGTGTATTCTTGTGTTGGATGTGACACTTCTGCAGACAACGATGTGCCACAAGCAGAAGATAGCATCATACAATTAGGGTCACAAACTGATACTGATAGACAATACGCATATATTGTCTATGTATCAGAGGGTAGGCGTGTTGACTATGCAGGTATCAACGACTATGACTTAACTACTCATATCATAAACGACTTCTCACCACGAGGAATCTCTCTGCGTTCTGATAGCTTAAAAATTATTTCAGCTGCAGGAACAGGGATCAGTCAAGCACTTGTTTGCGATAGAGGAGATTTTGTAACTGGAGTAACGACTGCTGGTCATTATGACAGGTTTTCGTATCAAGGTTCGCTTTGGCTTTGCATTGTGGGTAAAGGACAGACAACAACTGACCCTCCGTCTGAGACGAGTACAAAATGGCTAAAGCAAGTAGCACGTGGTGAGCGTGGAGCGCAAGGAACAAATGGTGCGAATGGTATAGCAGGTAAAAATGGTGTTGACGGCAAAACAAGCTATCTCCATATCGCCTATGCTAATAGCGCGGACGGAAGAACGGATTTTGATATTTCTAATTCCAACGGAAAAGGCTACATTGGCACTTATACAGACTTTGTACAGGCTGATAGCACCGACCCAACAAAATACAAATGGGCGCGCATAAAAGGTGAAGACGGCGCAAACGGCACATCTGAAAAGACCTACATCCGCTATTCGGATGACAACGGAACAACATTCACAAAAGCTATTCCGCTAAAAGCTACAGGTGAAATGTTTGCAGGGCGTAACATCTTCGCCGTTAATGCAGGGTTGCTCGCCGAAGCTGGGGCGGTGCTTGATAGTAGCATACATGGTGTGAAATGTACAAAAACAAAGAGCCTTAACCGCGTTGGGCAATTATTCAAGCGTTTTGCAAGCAACTTGCCACAAGGAAAATTCCGCATTAGTGGGCGATTGAAAACAGACGGCACAACATTCAGTGTAAACGTGAATATGGGTGGTGTAAATGCAGGCGATGTTGTTGCTACATCAGAATGGAAACCTTTTAGTTTTGTAGTGGATAGACCCGGCTATAGCGATACACCTAACTATTGCTTTGTAGATTTCCGCTATGGCATGACACAGCCAGCAGCCACAACGCTTAACCTTTATGTAGCCGATTTGATGATTACACAAGGTGAGGAAGAGTACGACTACGCCCCGGCCCCAGAAGACCAGCAGTTTGGATTAACAACAGGCAAATATATAGGCATTACAACATGGGATAAGCCTTATCCGCCCCTCAACCCAGATGCATACACGTGGAGTGCATTCAAGGGTGAGGACGGCAAGGATGCGGAGATATACAGATTAAAGGCAAGCAAGGAATCGGCAAAGGTCACGGCGGACGGCCTATTGATTTGTGATGCAGCATACACGATAGAACATGTACAAGGCACAAGTGTAGAAGTGATAACAAGTGAGGGAGCAGCAGGCAACAAACCTTATGTTTCAGCACACACCGACAATGGCGTGAGTGTTAGCGTTACAGCAGGTGCAAGCAACACGATACTATACAAGTTAAACGGCTATTTTGACCTCGCAGCAAGGCCCGATAACATCATCGTTGAACTCTATGTAAAGGTCGGTGGCAGCGCAAAAATTGTCGACACACGCGTTATTCCTATCCTCATGGAGGCTATGTCCTACACGCGCATGGTACGCGATATGAGGGAGAATATATCGGCAAATGGGCGTGACATTTCAACTATCAGGCAAACGGCTAACTCGGTATCTGTAAAGGTTAACAACACGGAGGCGCGACTTGAAAATGGCGAATTTGTCGTTAAATCAGACACTACAAAATTTGTCAGTGCTGACGGGCAGAAAAAAGTACTCGTCAAGGACGGCAAGGTTAATGCGGAGTTGATTGATACGAAGCAGATGGTAGCGGAGAAGATGCGCACAAAGCCTGATAGCACAGGCCTATCGATAAATATTTTTGGTGGTGTATTTGAAGTGATAACGAAATATGGACAGCGTGGAATCAGCTTGGAAGTAGACGGCAACGGATTTCCACATTTAATTTTCTACGGAGCAGACGGCAGACCTAAGTACGACTTAGGAGGTGACGGACTTGCGCGAATGACGGACGGAGTTATCCCCGAGCGCTGGTCTACTATAAAATTATCACAAGTCTCTACGCTGAATGATTTGTACCCACACACGACTCATGATATTGTTTATCACGAGCATACAGCAGCATATAATAATGTTACAGGCACGTGGGGTGCTAATGCGGAGTATAACGATATTCTGTTCACTGATGAAAGTTTCTCTTCAAACCGCATCGCTGACGGCATTTATACAACAGCATTTGACAAAAATATCGATTCGTTACGTCCTGTTTACAGCGAAGAAGCCCTTGTAGCGGAGGACGGCGAACCTCAAACAAAGCCTACTAACGAATCAAATCGCATTTATGGTAAGCGTGTTATGCGATACCATAACGGCAAAATGGTTGCTTATGCTGAGGTGCTGTTTAAGGTAAATGGAAATAGTGCTACTTATTGCGACAAAAAGGGTAACCCTATTCAGGTTGAAAGCCTTGATAAATACCCATATTGGCAACTCGTAGGGGGGGGAGATATTAAATTAAAATAAACAGATATGAGAAAACTATTTACATGGCTAAAGGAAAGCAACAGATACAAGCACCTGTTAGGTGGTATAGCGATAGGTGCATTTGCAAATAGTCTTTATTGTGCAGCCTATGCAGGTATAGGCGTTGCAACAGCATTAGAGTTAAAGGATAAGCTGTGGGGTGGAAAATTAGACCTTATCGATTTGTCATTAACCCTTGCAGGGGTCGCAATAGGTTACGGAGTTAGGATAATGATCATATAAAAAAGGAGAGTAGAAAATGGAAGACGTAAAATTTGTTATTTGTAGCGTAGTGAGTGGTGTTCTTAGCTTGCTTGTGCCTATTAAGGACTTCATGATAGCAATGATTATTGTGTTTTCGCTGAATTATCTATTCGGCTGGGTAGCTGGCATGGTACACGGCGAAAGTTGGAGCTTCAAGAAGAGTATGGTATTCTTTTATCATTGTACCCTTTTCTTTGTACTCACATCAGCTTTGTTCGTGACAGGACACTTCATGCATAACGAGGGTGAAACGTTAGGAGTTGTGAAAGCCTTATGTGGAATTGCGATTTGGTTCTATGCTACGAATATTGCACGAAATTGGCAAGTGATGCTTGTTGAGGGTACGACAATGCACAAGGTTGCAGGCTTTGTCTATTATATTTTAACGCTGAAAATGGTAGACAAGATACCTTATTTGAGCGAGTATCTAAAGAAAGGAAACACGAGCAATCAAGAAAACAAATAAAGTGGAAATGGAGAATAACAATTGTACATGTAGCGGTAGTCCTTTCAGTAGTGGCTATCCGTTAATTAGGAAGCGCGTGAACACCGACCTATTTTTAGTCTTTGAACTAAGAGAGGGTGATAAAGGCGTAGAGCTAAGCAAGTGCAAGAACTTGTCAGTAAGCATTGTAAAAGAAAATAGCTTAGTCGCAAATTCAAGAGCAGAGAATGTGACCATTAACGGCTCGCGTGTTGCTGTACAGATAAATGCAAGTGACAATAAACGAGTAGGTGTTTTCAGGGTATCAGTTGCCTATGATGTCGAAAATGCGGACAGCGAAACAGGCTTTATTCACGTTGTAAGGGATATTCCAAATGCCTTTGAAATCATCCCACTTTCGACAGAAGAAACACAAGCGATGGTGTTCGTTGTGAGCAGCCAAGGCGGATTAAAGCCCACTGATGCGAAAGACGGCAAAGACGGGCGTTTCAAGCGCGTTGTACACGAATCAACAGACACCACATGTACCTTAACACCGAACACAAGGCATGTGTGGGGCGAGGTTGAAAGGCTTGATTTATCGCTTGAAGAGGACAACACAAGCGACTATGTGAATGAATACTCGTTTGCTTTTAGATGTAAGAGCAACAAGCCTACAACTCTTAGTGTGCCTGCAAGCCTTACATGGGCAGAGCACAAGGTTGTGAAGTTGGAAGCAGGCAAGAGATACGAGGGTAGCATTATTGATAATGTAATAGTATTAATAGAGGTATGAGCATGAATCGCAGACGCCTGTTACTAAGGCACGAATATGATAAATACATTCACTTTGAAGATAAAGAGGTGGAGCGTGTTTGTATTGAAAAGTGGGATAAAGATGGTGACGGAAAGTTAAGCAAAGAAGAGGCAGCACAGGTGGAGTCTCTTGGAAATCTAACTTTGCCTAAAAATGCGAATTTCGCCGAGTTTCAATATTTCACAGGATTGAAACAGATTACATATCAAAATAGGCTGTTTCTTAACGGTAAGGATGGAAGAGTAGTCATTCCTGATCAAATAAACACAACTGGGGTTGACGGAATAAATATCGTTTTTGACGATAGAGGGTATGACAATTCGCGCCTCGAAGTTGTAGCGTTAGGAGAAATAAGGAATATGCAATACATCGGAATAACAAATAAAAAAGAAGAGTTCGTTCCTTTTTTAACAATAGTCTTACCTAATACACCCACGCCGCCAGAATTTTCGAATTATTGGTGTGGCCCTTATGCTAAGCGCAACACGATGTACGTACCCGACAGCAGCGTGGAATTATACAAGGCTGCAAATATTCCAGGTGTGTTGAATATACTCCCTATCAGCGAGTACAAAGGCAATTATTAACAACTAAAAATAAATATTATGATACAATACAGAAAAGGAGATGAGGTGTATAACGGCAGGTTCATTGAGGTAAACGACAGAATGATAATTACCCCGACACCTGAAATCTTGCTCGAAAATGGTTACACCCCTGTTGATGTCGAACCCTCACAAGAGGAGTTACTCGCAGCTGCAAAGGTAGAGAAGATTGCAGAGATAGAGGAGTACGCGAAAAGTAGCAACGTAAATGAGTTTACGTTTATGGGCATAAAAATGTGGCTCGATGTAGATACGCGTATAAGTTACAGCATGAGCATAAGGTCAGCTGATGCGTTAGGGTTGAAATCAATTCAAATGCCTGTTAACGGGAATATCTATCCTATCGAACTTGAAAAGGCACGCAAGCTACTTGCGACTGTACACTTGTATGCAGATGCAACATTTAATGTCACACAGCAGCACATCGCAAATGCCAAGGCCCTGCAAAGTGTTGACGAGGTGAAAGCATACGACAACACGAAAGGTTACCCTCAAAAGTTAGTGCTATGAAAGAGTTATTATACGCTTGCAGCATAATAGGCTTTGTCCTATTGCTCGTTTACACTGCTTACATGAGAGTAAAGAAAGGCTATCCGCTAAAGAGCCTTTCCGAAACAGCGTACATCGCTAAGCAGCCTACCACGTTCACTCTTATAATGTCGCTCGTTGCTTTCCTTATCACCCCTCAAATGATTGCGAAGTCAGATGGTTGGTGGGGAATGCTCGGTATGTTGTATTTTATCGGTATGTTAATGGTTGCAGCGTCGCCTCACTATCGGAAAGGTGAACATGCCTTGCACTTTACAGGGGCACGGCTGGCAGCAGTAGCCTCACAATTCCTAATCCTTATGCGATGCTGGCCCGCGATGCTCGTGTGGGTGTTATACATTATTTATTATATAAGAGTGAGAAAGGATAACACCTTGTATGCGGAGGCGTGTTGCATGTTAGCGATGATGATATATTGTTTAAGGTGAAAGGAAAGAAGATATGAGAACAATTAAGTATATAGCTGTTCATTGTACAGCAAGCAGACAAACAATGTCTATAAACGAACTTCGTCAGGAATTCAGGCGGAAAGGATGGGTTAACCCCGGCTATCATTACGTAGTATCAGCAGACGGCACTATTACGCAGCTATTACCAGAAGATAAGATTAGTAACGGAGTAAAGGGCTATAATTCTATTACTATAAATGTAGCTTATATTGGTGGTATTGATGAACACGGCAAGCCGATAGACAACCGAACGGAGAAGCAAAAGAGCTCTTTGCGCTCGTTGCTTTCAATGCTTCACAAAAAGTACCCAAAAGCAACCATTCAAGGGCATAGAGATTTCTCTCCCGATCTTAACAAGGACGGCAAGATTACGCCGAATGAGTGGATAAAGGTGTGTCCGTGCTTTAATGCAAAAGAAGAGTATGCATCATTATAGATAAAAAACATAAACACGCTTATTATTTATGAGTGCGTATTTTTGCAATAAACAAAAGTTACACGGATGAAAAAGAATACCGCGTCATTTATTCTCATTTTGATAGCTATAGCTGCAGTCGTATTTACGCTGTTGTTCTCTACTTTTATTAACAAGAAAGTAGAAGAAAAGCCTTACATCACTACGGATACTATCATCAAGTATGATACAATACACCACTACAAGCCTATTGCACGAGAGAGTGTTGTTGTGAGATATGAGAGGTTGTTAGTGCCAAAGACCATTCGCGTTAATAGGTGCAATATCCTACAATCACAAGAAGTCCACGTCAACGACACAAAGGGAGATAGCGAAGAAATCTCAATCCCTATCACACAAAAGATTTACGCAGATAGTAATTATAGTGCATGGGTAAGTGGATATAAGGTTAACTTAGATAGCATAGAGATATATAACAAGACTACAGATATACACCATTATATAAGAGATAAGCCAAAGCCGTGGGGAGTAGGCCTGCAAATAGGTTATGGAATTAGCAACGGACGAATATCCCCCTATGTTGGTGTTGGTATTAATTATAATATACTAAAATGGTAGGATGAAGAATATAACATTTCATATAGCAAAGAAAAGCGTGTATGATGAAGTTGCAAAGACAACAGCATATACAGGAGTGAAAATGGACGATGACGATAAGGCGTATAGTAGAATTTTCGCGACCGATGCTGATCAAGAAATGTTAGAGCGATTTTGGAATGAGAGCAAGAATACTATTGCAGGAGAATTAAAGACCTTGCTAAGTTCAGAGCAAGAAACAAATGGTGATTATACGTTAACATTAGAGGTATCAAACTCTTTTGATGATAGTCTTCGCTCCAGCATGGAAAGAAGCCTCTTTAGTTTCTTTGTGATGAATATCGTTAGCAAGTGGTATGTGTTCACAAACAAGAAAGAGGCAGGGGCTTACGCTGAATCAGCACTTAGCGATATGGAAGATGTTGCAAGAAAAGCTTATTTCAAAAAACGCCCAACGCGTCCAACGTATGACTAAATAGCAATAAAACGATAATATGGCAGAGAATAAAAAGACTTTAACGATTACAGAAGAGGTAAAAGAGCTTATTTATGACATTCAGAATAAGACGCATCTTACAGGGCAAGCAAGAGAAGCCGACAACCCAAAGGCCTATCAAGCTGCATCAATTATGCAAGCGAGCGATGATGACGAAAATAGCTACCAAATACGCAGGTCACTTGCTAATGCTTTTTCTGCACTTAAAAGCCTGCTTGGAGAGTACCTGTATGAGGATAAATCGACAAGTAATAATCGTATGTTATCTGAAATTGATAACAACGGACAGCTAATATTAGTCTTTAAGCTGCCGTCAAATTATAATAACGCATCTGCAGATAGCTTAGGTAGTGGAATCCATTCTTATTTGGTAGACACGGCACTCGCAGAGTGGTTTACTATCACAAATAAACCTGACGCAGAAAGCTATATTGCGCATTCGTCTGTAAGTCTTGAAATCGTAAAACGCGCCCTCTACAAGCGTAGCCGACCTACAAGGCCAACATATTAAAAGGTCATAACTATGATATGCTGCAATCGTCTCGCTGCACTTAAACAGCCTAAGAAAAATGTAACTCTTACATTTAAGCGTAAGGAGTTATTGTACGACATTAGCAATATTGCTTTTGTTGAGGGAGATATTGTACCTGAAGGAGAAGAACACGGATGGCATCAAATCATAGATATTTGCCAAGACGGCAATGTAGATAGGGTTACAAGAGTAATAGATTTAGTCGTAGCCCATTGTAGGGAAATGCTTTACCCATTCACTAAAATAGAGATAGAGGACGAATCGGAAATTGACGACACGTTCGAAGAAAGCGAGTATTATTGCATAGAACTATCCGTGCCTGCAGACTTTAGCAAAACGACATTCGTTTATCTTGAACGTCTTATACACAATTATATCGTATATAAAGTTCTCGCCGACTGGCTTAGTATCACCAACATAAAGAATCCAAGAAGCGGTGTAAATTGGTATGAGAAAGCCACAGACTTAGAGAGTGAAATCGAAAGTGCACTTAGTGCACGAATGCATCGCGTTAGAAGAACTCAAACACCTTTTTAATTCGTTTTATTTGTCATTAATTATTTTGTTTTTTTGAGGTACAATTGATTGATTGGATAACATTTGAAAAAAGACGGCTGTAAGTAGTGATACTTGCAGCCGTCGCTTATATTATCTAAGTTGATTATTTCTTCTTATCTTGAAGTCTATAGAGCATCCTGATATCGCCTCATCCTTAGCTAAGTCTGTAATAGCAGCTATGCGATAATACTTGTAAGGAGAACCACTAAAGCCCCTTAATTGATGGTTAGTAGAGGACCATACCAGTACCCAATTGTACAAATCATTAGATCCGTAAAGAACAGACAAAACCTTTCCATATCTAAAAACACCACGTTGTATGACGCACTCTATTGTTTTGAGCATATCTTGCGCATCCAACTTCAATGGTCTTGTTATGAGCAGATTCTTATAAGTAGAAACATCTTCATCTGAATAGTTTGCAAGAGAGCCGTCATTTAGTAGTGCTATAGCGTCAGGGTATGAGTTTACACCAATAGAAATATCAGATTGCATCATACCCCACTTCTTGGACTTAAGAGACCACACATAAGCATAACGGCACGTAGCATTAAAAACGATGATTCGTTGGTGCTCGTAATCGTAAAGCATTCTACATCCCTTAAGATAATCAACGAAAGGCAATGTTTCAATATCGCTCTTATTAAGCCTTATTAAACTCGCCACTTTATCAAAGGCTGGCAGTGTTGAGATTGGTATTATATTCTTTCCGTTCAACACGTCTGATATACACATAGATTGTGCACCCTCAAGTAGCATAATTCCTCTCTCGGTAGCAAACAAGACGGCAGAATCTATTTGCGTTATACTATCCGTATTAAGAGGTACGTCACGCGTGAAAGGTTGCCTTGCGATGTACGCTCCAGTACCATTTAAGCCGAGTGCCCATACGCCATTATCCGTAAACGCATAGAGCGGAAATTGTCCAAACTGGCCTGTAGACATGGCCTTTGCAGCAGAACTTACCTTAAAAATCTTTGTGCAACCAACGGAAGACGTTAGTTCATCCAACAGCTTAAAAGGGTTATTCACTTCTGATACGTATATATTTGTCTTTTCAAGCAAGGTATCGTTTACAGCTGGTTGCGCAGCACCATCTTCTACACCTAAAAAGGCAAGAGTATAATCAAGACTATCAGCTATCCAATAAGCGCCATTCAAAAAGTCATGCCGTTTAAGCTTTAATTCTAAATGCGTAGTGCCACCATTAGAAGTATAATTGAATACAACCTTATAAGCCCTGCTATCAGGGTAATAAAACCACGGCGTAAGCATTAGCCATGGTGAAAGCGTACGCCCTTGCACTATTTTATCACCTTGACTTGTGTGTAGATAAACAAAGAAATCATTTACTTTAGAGAGTCCTCCTCCAAAATATGTGTTTTGAATTTCTATAGGCGTAGGATCAGGCAACCTAAACATCGTATCATACGCATGAAGCCTGTTGTTGTAAACGTATAAATTAGAAGAGAGAAGTGTTCTATTTGCCAACATACTATCTTCTAATCTTTTCCTGTTCGCTAATACTTCAGGCTTTAATATACCATTCCCTATTTTGAAATTTTGAAAGCTATTCGAAGCTTTTGTAAGTTCGTCAAACTTAAAGCTATGTAATAGATAGAAGTTAGATACTTTACTTGCTTTCTCTGCTATTTCAGCACTTGAATAAGGTGCTGTTTGGATAACTAACCAATCGTTTTTATCCCCAACACCAAAACTATAAAAATCCTTTAGGACTGAACATAAGTCATACCTCTGATAAATCCCTTTATTATCAGGGTAATTTTTAAGTTCCATGATACCAACATCAATACCACTTACATTGTCTATTCCACGACTGCTATTGTAAGTCTTATATTTATATATACCTGTTGAATTTTCTTTTGTTACACCTTGATCATAGGTGTATATTGGTTCTGAAACAAAAACATCAAGGCCGTCTATAATCTCTTCCCATTCTTTCCCGATACTATTTAGAAACCTATATTGCAAATCGGCAACAAAAGCACACGCCGACACATCCGCGTAAGCATATACCATTGGCACACTACCTGTATTAGGAGTAAGCAGAACTGGAGGGGATATGTTTATATATGAGCCGTCATACAGACGTATGGCATAACGAGCAAAGAAAGGGCTTATAAAACGGCCTTTTTCTGCACCATAACGAATTAGGAAACTATTCATCATCCCTAACATTGCATCAAGGTTTTCTTTGCTATCCTCTTTGACAGATTTTGCAACCTTAACTTCGGTGGTGTTTCCTTTCTCTAAGGTTGCATACGCTACCCCTGCATACCTACCACTAAGCTCATTATTTCTAATTGGCGTCTTCCAAAATTTATCAACAAATTCGTTTCCAGTGCATGCAATATCAGTATAGGAAGCAGACACTCTAAATTTATAATTAGGCTTGTTTGTTTCCGCTATCTTTTCAATCTTACCTGTTGCTCTATTTTTTCCAGTGATAGTAATTATTACTAAGGGCATACTCACATTACAGGTAAGCCTATAATCAACATTTGGTTCAAGAGTAATATCTGTATTAAAAGGTGTGCTAACTTCGGCGCGCAGTTGTACTTTACCCAATGAGGTGTAAGAATCGTCAGACGTGGAGAATCCGTCATCCCATTTAATCCCTAAGTTAGTATAGTTTTTGTGAATAACTTCTCCACTTAAGGCAAAACACATATCGATTTTAGGAAGAGAATCACCGATATACTTATAAGTATTATCTTTCCAAATACAATAACAAGTACGCGTTGTAGTAGAGATAATGATAACATTGCCCATTGCCACAACTTCGCGGATATTTTCTCCTGCATTAAGGCTAATAACGACATTTTCTTTTAAGTTGAAATCCTCCTCGCACCAACGGCACTTGATTATATTATCCTCTTCCATGCAAACAAGATAATGCTTATAACCTGTATTTGCGTGGATGAACACTTTTACTACATTTGTAAATCGGCCAAGAACTTTAGGAGGGAGAATGGGCTTAAGTGCACCATCCTCCTGTATAAGATTTATTGATACGGCACTATCGCCGTCCTGGCAATCGTAGTCTGACGGAACAGATGTATATCCGTTATATCTCACCTCTTTTATCATAGGATTAAAATTTATTTCTTATTATCAAAGTAAGAAAGGGTTTATTCCCTTTCATTACTTTTTCGCCACAATTCAAATGAACAACTTGCTGATCACTACAATTAACAAGGTCCATTATAGCTCTACAAAGCCTAACTGAATAAGCCCTAAGGTTATTTGAAAGATTCTTTGTTGACGAGCATTGCGCCTCATGGCTACCAACACACTCATCAGCTTTATGGCTAACATAAAGGAAGCACTCACTATTATCTACCGCAACGTTTATAACATCTCCATTTGAGAGATTTAGCGCTTTAGCGACACGAGCCGTTATATCAATCTTGCCATTTCTATGGAAAGAGATATCGTGTTTTCGGGTTCTATCTAATAGACTTATCATCATATTGCGAAGTTAGGAAAAACGACAATGTCTTTGAGTTTATCTATTTATACTTCTATCAAGTATAAACTCTTGATATATCTCTTTTCTCACTTCCTCATACTCTCTCTTGTCGTGTTCTGCATCAAGTTTTGCGATTTCTCTTAGCCTTGCGCGAAAGCACCGCGGAGAGATTCTCTTGTTTAGTGATAGGGCAGCGTTCAACCAATAGGCACGCTGCTCTTTATATTCTTGTTCTTTCATTTGCTCTTACCTCCTTTCAGTTCTTTGATTAACGCATCAGCAAGTTTCACAGAATACATTGCAATATCTTCAGCATATGGGTTTGGGTTAACTCCTTCTATAATAGGTGCAGTCAAAATGCTATTCATTGCTTCTTTTGCTAATTCGTATCGGCGTTGTTCCCAGTCAATATTTTCTCCCATAAAATCAAGTTCGCTTTTATGGTACGCAGTTTGATTATCTTTGCACCACCAATAAGTTTCATCAATAGCTGGATTAGGGTGAGTACTAAACTTTACATCTACTATCTCCCCCGTTGCTCTTACTCTTGCTTTCATTCCTCACCCCCTTTTCTTAAATTCTGTAGTTTCTTTCCATCCATAGGACAGAATTTACCAACAGGAGCAGCACCGTCTTTCAATCCAAAGCCGCAACACTGAACATCAATACGGCTACTGCCTGGGATGGGGTTGCAACCGTGTTCACACTTTATACACCTACGCTTCATTGCTACCTCCTTTCATCAATTCTGGATTATCGTGGATATTGCCAATAATCTCTCCCTCTAACAACTCATCGTCAATAGCACATCTGTAGCCATCGCCCCTTACGAAAATCCATCCGTATGTTGTATAGCAGTCGATAATCATTCGACCAAACACTTTGTGTCTGCATTCTTCCTCCGCTCTGCCAAACACAACTTGACCAATAAATCCACGTGGAGTTTTTAGAATATCCCCCTCGTATATTTCCTTTCCGTCCTTGTCTTTCAGTCCTGTGTACTGACCAAGAGTTTCAGGAAGCACTCCAACCCATTTGTTTTCAGCAACCTCAAAGAAAATATTATTTATCTTTCTTTTAATCGTGCCATTGGATATTGTCATTCCATATACCCATTCGCCACCATTGACACGTTTTCCTCTGAATTTAATTTCTCTGTTCATATTACTTCTTTGTGTTTATTGATTGAACCCTATGTGTTGTATGACTAAATTTACCATTCCTCGTGGTGTACTGATATCGTGTCACTCCGTTTGCATTTGTGAAATAAACATCCTCGCCATCACGGAATCTATATACCTTTACGCCGTCACACTCAAACAAGAACTTAACATCGTAGTCTTTCAACCTTTGATCATACTCTTGCTTTCGTATCTGCTCCTTTGTCAGCTTCTGTTTTGGCTGTTCGGGGGTATTTACACAAGAAGTGGATACAAACACTAACACTGATAATAAAATTAGTTTCTTCATATTATATCTGTTTTTATTACATAAACAACTCAAGTTGCTTTACAATTTTTCCGCTATTAGTTTTGTACTCTCCAAGACACTCCTTCTTAAATCTTTCTTCCATAGCATCGAAATAACCTTTGTTTATTTCGCAGCCATAAAAGTCAAAATTTAATCTATATGCAGCGATTCTACTGCTTCCACTACCTACATGAGTGTCGAGAATCTTGTCACCAACTTTTGCAAAAGTATTTAGTAAATAAGCGTATAATTCGATTGGTTTTTGGGTCGGATGAATTTTACCACCAGTCCTATTGTCGAATCTGAATAGTTTTGATGGTAAATTAAAAGACGTCCATGCGAATTCAACTTGCGAAAAGTTTTCCCATGGTTGGATTTTATCCCAACATATAAAACACCTTGTTGGAGGCAGATCAAAATAGTTACCTCCCCAAATTATTTGATTCTTGCTTACTCTAAATAACTCTTTAAAGTAATCTTTCCCTGGTGCCACATCCCAGTTGTCTATATGATATTTATTAAAAACTCTTCTTTTCAGTTTACCACTTCCATAGGAACTATTCTTTGGCAATCCGTATGGAGGATCAATAATTGCCAATTCAAAGAATCTATCTGGTTTAGATCTTAAATATTCTACACAATCGATATTATAAACTTTACTAACACTCATTAATCCAAACTTACAAAGTGAATACATGTTCCAGCTTCCTCTCGATACTCAACGAGTACATGTCCGAATATTCTGCAAATTAGTTTCTTAATCATAATTGTTCAATTTCAAATTCTGTTTTAGGAACTCTACATATCAAGTATAAATCATCAGGCTTTAGAGTAGGAAAGAACTTCCCATACTCCTTATAAATTCTACCTTTCTCTTTAAGTGAAATATATACAAAAGTATCTTTCCCATTTAACACGTTGCTCTTTGTTAGGTAGACCTTACCTGTTTTTGACAAGTTATTCCCATTGCTCGTAGGCTGGTAGTACAACCCACTTGCTTTGTGTTTAATTCTGTATGGTTTCATAGTTCAAATTTAACATTAACGTTTTACACTCTTTTTCCCGAGTGGGTACAACCTCATACATCCAAGGTGTGCTACTTTTAACCTTTCTTCTAAGAAGAGTTTACGACTTCTGGGGTTGTTTGAATAAGAAAAAGCAGGATGTATGCTTCGTCCTTCTTCGTTATATACTTTCCCATCATCCGTGAAACCAAATACGGAATAAGGCTTATCATTAAAGGTTACACCCTTGCAATGTTCGTTGTTATATTCGATACATTCTTTTAGAATTGACTTTGGAACGAAGTATCCAAAGCGGTAAACACGTTCGTCTGTATCATGGTAGTTGTCTTTTTTGAAGTCTGCCTTAAAGTCCTCAAACGAACGCTTAATTTCAACCTCTGTAAGGTACCCATTCTTATCTATACTTATAAGGTCTGCTTCGTGGTTAAGAAATCCCCATGATAGGTTTGGAACTATAATATTCGTTCTGACACCGCCTAAGTATGCAACAATGATATGTTCTATCTCTTTAACTGATAGCTTTGTTTCAATCATAACCCTAATGCTTGTTTAATTCGTTTCTTGTAGTCCTCGTTTGCTGCCAGCTTGGCTTCTTCTAATGTATCATATCGTTGAGTTGATTCATTGTAGTCAACCACAAACACGTATTGTGAATCACCTTTTAATTTGTGTATAAGACAAACATTATTGAATATATCAACTGCTAACAATCCATCTTTTTCTTTCTTATATAAGAGTTTTGGGAAATCGTCAAATACACTCTCACGCCCTGCGTTGAAAGCTGCTTTGATGTCGCTTTCTTGAAACAAAGGCGTATTAGGAAATTTGCCATCTTTAAAGTATATGGCATTTTCTTTTGCCTTTGTAAGATATTCTTCTGCTAAATCTTTCTGTTTCATAGCAAACACTTTTTTAGTTTCTCCTTATAATCTCTTTCTGCTATCTCCTTTGCCTCCTCAATCGTGCTACAGAGACGAATAAAGGTGTCATTGTATTTCAAAATGTATAAATCGTTATAGGTGTTTCGGTAAATATCATAAGATGTTCCGAAGCGCGTACATCCTGAAATTTTAATAGGAAGTTCCAACCATTCTAACCCTTTCGCGTCTTTCACAGCTTTGTGCTGGCCAGCTGCATAGGCAAGGTTTAAGAGCCACCCTGCTTTTGCAACAGAAATTTTCACTCCGTCATCAGCTTTACGGCGCAGAATGTTTTTCAACTTATCAAGCGAGGATAATTCTTTGTTTTGATTGCTCATATTATTTTACAATTAAATATTTTATGTTAAATCGTTTTTGTAAATCTTATTTGTCAACAAATTTACTATATTCAGCGGTCTTGCTGTTTAGCTCGTTAATGCTATCAAGTTTCAGCTTCAAACTATCAGACTGCCAAATTTGCGTTGTAATGCGCGTTTTCATATCCGCATAGGTAATTAGCCATCCAATAAGTAAAAACGCCACAGACGCAAAATAAATAGCCAATACAGCGTTTTTAGTTAACTTGTTGTAACCTCGCTTTGCAAGATTATAAAAACCAAACGCAAGATAGACGAATGATTTTAGGAAACTATTTGCTGACTTTCGAAAATAGTCCTTAGGGCTTGTTGATTGATTGTTTTGCTTCATTTTGCTTTTTATTTTTGAGTTTGAGATATTCGGGGTAAGATATTGCGCCAGCCTGTTTGCTTTTAGCTTGATTGGCTAACACCTGTTCTTCGTGTTTTGCATAGCGTTCGTTTCTTTCGCTTAGAAATTCATGTAAGGCTACGTTGATGAACTGGGGGTCAAAAAAGCTGTAAAAGCGTCCGTATATTCCGCTCTTGAACCTGACAAAGAAATACATCAGTTCGGTTATTTTGAGGAAATAGAACGCGCTGTAAATCGTTCTTGCGCACTCTTCAAGTTGCATTGTCGTTGCTTTTTCTTTCAGTCCGCAATACTCGGATAGGTTGATGAGTTGGGCCACAAGCCATAATATTGGCGTGTTATCGCCATACATTATGCCGACTTCGAGAAGTGTTGGGCCTGAACCAAAGAAACATCTATCAATCTCCCTTGTGTATCGATACTGGTTATCAGGATTGAACAAGAAAAGAAAGGCAGCGCGGTCGCCATATTTTTTATCAAGCATTCTTTTCGTCGTCTTCTCTAAGCAGTCGTTGGACGAGTTGCGCTGCATCTGCAAGTCTTTTATTTTGTCCTTGATCATCGATTCTATTTTCATGTTGTTTTTGATTTTTGAGTTTAATTATTAACCAGTTGCAAAAGTGACGCTGAATATCCGCAAGATTTTCGTGTTTAGCTTTTCTACATTCGCAGTCAAGTTTAAAATCGTCTATGCAAGAAATTACATCAGAACGCGAAAGATGAAATCTCATGGACATAAGTTCGAGCCATGTTGCGTCAAGCTTCATTTCTTGCAAAAGTCCTGTTTCGTCATTTTGGGATGTTTCCTCGCACGTACGCGCGTTATTAGCAACAATATATTTTCTATCCCTTTCTATTCCCTTTCTTCTGTTTGTGTCAACTATGGGGTCAACTATGGGGTCAACTATGGGGTCAACTATGGGGTCAACTTGCAATTGGTATCTATCATAATTACAGATAGTTATGATTGATGTTTGCCTGTAAAGAGTAGAGCGTGTAATCATGCAATCTTTTTCTAATAGTTTTAGAAAACGAATAATTGTAGGTTTACTGCGCCTCCAGCGTTGTGCTAAAAATAAAACAGAAGCTATAGCTTGTCCTCGTTTCAAAATGAACAGGTGTGTATCATGCATTACTTTGTGATCACGCCATGCAGCCATCATAAGTAATTCAAACCACCATTTGAAATATTCTGCATTTTGAAATATCCAATGCGTTGTGATTTCATTACTTATCTTAATCCATCGCTCCATACTTTATCATATATTATTTAGATACTCGTTAATTTCGCTCATAAACTCTTCAAGCGACCTCACTACAACGTACTTACCTCCGTTAGCTTCAATTGCCTTTTGATAAGCTATTTGGTGTTCACTCTGCTTTCCTTTCTGGGTCTTTAGTTCTATTGCTAAATAAGGGTAGAATCGGTTAGACTTTAGGAAGATAAAGTCAGGGAAGCCAGCGCGCACGCCCATGGCTTTGCGTTTTGCTCCGTCTGATGCTCGCTTCACCAATAGTCCCTCATTCGGGCTATGGTGAAGTAGTATAGATAAATCTTTGTGTTGGAGGTCGAACCACACGCGACAAGTGATTTGCAAGCGGTCTTCTTCGTGTGAGGGCTTGCGCCTCTTTACTGGGGTGTTACAAAGCGCGCGAAGTTTCTCTAATTGGTCATTCATGTGAAAGCACGTCTAAAATTTGTGTATCAGTAAGCTGTATAAGTTCACAATCGCATACCCAGCTATCTAAGTACTCTTTCATATATGCACGAGCAACGTCTATATTCACAGCCTGTACAAGGTATATTACGTTGTGCCGTTTTTCTCTTTCGGTTTTTTCATCGGTATAAAAGATTTGAACCTTTGCTTTAAAATAGCGGTCGTCAGCGTCTTTCTTAGAAGTTATTACTTCTGTAAAATTAGCACGCTTGATAGCCTTTA
>QWCW01000067.1_pt1 | contig 43788 bp, 56 predicted proteins | sample 1972691 | NCBI WGS metagenome assembly QWCW01 (sample SAMN09866698, study PRJNA288562) | Human oral metagenome isolate pre2_saliva, whole genome shotgun sequencing... | reverse complement strand
TGTCGCCGAGATGGTTGGCAAGAAGAAGACCTGGAACTTCTGATCCTACCACCTTCCAGCCAAAGATCCCGCCATGGGATCTAGGCTTATCTTTTTTTTTTCGCAGGATAAACCAGCCCTATATTGAAGATCCTACGAAAGGAAAGACCATGCTCTACATCGCCCTTATCCTCGTCACCATCCTCAGCATCTTCTTTGCCGTTGCTCATGAAGAGCAGAAGCACACCTCCTACACCCTCAGGAACCGTGTGTGGAAGCTCGAGAATGAGAACGCAAAGCTGCGCGCTGAGCTGATGACCGACGAAGAGTGGGACGCGATGGTGGAACAGGCTCTCGCCAACATCCACTGATCCCATCCTATATCCCGACCTGGGATATAGGTTTTCCGCGAGAAAAACCATGCCTTATATGAGACCCCTCTATTTGAAAGGAAACCCTCATGACTGAGACCCACGACACCACCGTTGAGACCAACGAGAAGATCGTCGAGTTCAAGTTCAACAAGGACGCTGTCCTGCCCGCTATCAAGCGCAACTCCAAGAAGTTGATTGCTGGCGCCGCTGTATTTGCAGCCGGTACCGCTCTCACCCTCATGGCGTTCCGCTCGGTTCCGGACACGGAAGACCCTGAAGAGCTTGAGCATGACGACCTCGATGAGCTCGACGAGATCGAAGCCTCTGAAGAGACCGACTGAGACCTCATCCTATATCCCGACCTGGGATATAGGCTTTCCGCGAGAAAAACCGGTCCTATATTGAAACCCCTCCGTTTGAAAGGACCACCCTCATGACTCGCATCATCGTTTCTGTCATCAAGAGCGCTGTTTTCATCCTCGGAATTGTTCTCGCTTCCTGCTTTATTGGCAGGGGTGCGAACAGCCGGATGAAGCACGTTGTTGGTGTTCAGCAGCGCTTCATCGCGCGCCGTGATCGTAAGATCAACCGCTGGTAATTCAGCACTATACCCCGACTTGGGGTATAGGCTTTTCTCGAGCTAGAAAGGAGCACACCATGTTTGAGGAACCGCCAATCTACTACATCCTCATCAGCCTCATCTTCCTGATCGTCTTTGGCGCAATCAGCTTCGCAACCTGGCTTGTCTGGCTGACTAATGTAGCCTTCTTTGTCAAGCTGGTCATCACTGCAATCGGAGTTCTGTTTGCAGCAATGACAGTCATCCTCTACACGATCTCGGCGGAGTGAAATGCTGGTAGTACTTCTCGGTCCAAGTTGTTCAGGCAAGTCTACATTCCAGAAGGAGCTGGTTGAGAATGAGGGGTACCATGCAGTCCGCACTGCAACGACCAGACCTAAGCGTATGGGAGAGGACCCTTCTTCCTACTACTTCCTCAAGGATTCTGCCTTTGCAGAGTGGGAAGGACGAGGAGATCTCATCTGTAGTGAGGTCTTCCGAAACTGGCAATACGGAGTTCCGCGTGACGAGATTACCCGACGGAACGACCGGCCTAATCGAGTTGTCATCCTCACACCAGGAGGAGTCATGGAACTCCTTGCGCGACACTCAGACATCATCGTTGGAGATGCTCTGTCCATACTCTATCTCGGTATTGATGGAGCAACCGCAGAAGCTCGTGCATATTCTCGAGGAGACGACCGACGAGAGTACCTCCGACGAATGGCAGCCGACTCGGTCGACTTCCGCAAGTTCCCAAGTGAGAACGGGGTTTGGGAGTTTACTCCGGACTATATTCTCTCTTGTCTCAACAATCGCAACAACTGGAAGATCAACCCTCGCCTGAAGCGAGTTGAAAGGAAGCACAAGTGAGCATCATCTGGTGGACGCTGTATATTCTCGGAGCCGTCACGATCGTAGTCGTCTGGCTCAATCTCATCACGCTCTTCATCCGGGTGTGCACCTATATTTTCAAGTCCGAGTGGTGCAAAGTAAAGGTTATTGAGGGACCCCCTGGACCTAAGGGCGATCGCGGCGAACAGGGTATCCAGGGAATGCGCGGAGAGATGGGTCCAAGTGGAAGCTTTGTGATTACCGAGGATCTTCGGAATCTTGTACGGTCCACAGTAGAGGGTCAGATCATCAATCGTGGTATCCTATCTCGAAAAGACATCGAGTCCCTGATTCGCATGGAGGTGGCCGCTCATCTCACCAAGTTCAGCGGGACCGCTAAGAAGGAGGACAAGTGATCAATGCGAACGGTATTACGCAATTCTTCAAGACTAACGCTCCGGCTATTCTCACGGCCTCGGCATGCGTCGGGACCGTTGCTACAGCCGTACTCACAGCGAAGTCTACTACGCTCGCAGTCGAGAAGATTGCAGACTACTGTGAAGCCAATCTTCGCTCACCCGAGGACCTCTCGTGGAAGGAGAAGTTCGCAGTATCATATCGAGTATATATTCCCCCGGCCATCGCAGGCGTATGCACTCTGGTATCGATCATCGCGGCGAATCGTATTCAGTACTCTCGAGGAGCGGCGTTCGCACTGGCTTACACAGGTTCGGAGGCGGCGTTTAAGCGATATCGAGAAGCGGTGGCGGACGTGGTTAAGCCGAAGGACCGCGAGAAGATTAAGGCCCGCGTTGCAGAGAAATCGGTATCGGCAGCTGGTGAACCACGTCCCGGGACTATTCTTGTGGCCGGGGGAGGGGACGTTCTCTGCTATGACATCTTCTCGGGGCGGTATTTCAAGTCCGACATCGAATCCATCCGCCGAGTCGAGAACAACATTAATGGGCAGCTCAACCTTGAGTGCTACGCTTCCCTCAACGAGTTCTACAACGGCCTTGGACTTCCACCCATTGCAGCTGGTGAACTGGTTGGATGGTCCGAACCGAACTCCCTCTCCGTCGAGTTTGGTTCTCAGCTCACTGAAAAGGGTGAGCCAGTACTTACGGTCGACTTTCTAGTCGCACCCAAGGAAAACTACTTCAAGATCAACTGAAAGGAAATCATCTATGTTCTCTCACATCATTCGCGTCCGTGGTATCTTCGACGACGAGCCTACCACCAAGAAGCTCTACTTCCACATGTCTCGCCGCGAGATGTTTGACTTCATCAAGCGGTATGATAACGTCACCAACTTCGAGAAGTGGCTCCAGGCTGCTATCGACAACGAGGACCTGTATACCATGATGAAGTTCTTCGATGACCTCATCGGTACCTCGTACGGTGAGCGTCAGGGCGAGCGCTTCGTCAAGTCCGAGCAGATCAAGGAGTCCTTCCTCAACTCGCCGGAGTACGAGGAGCTCTTCGATCAGCTCATGGACAACCCGTCTCTTGTCCGTGAGTTCTACAACGGTATCCTGCCTGAGAAGATCATGAAGCAGGTGCAGCAGGATCCCAAGTACAAGGAGCTCGACGACAAGCTGAAGGAGACTGAGCTCAAGAACCTCTGATCCATATTTGGGGGCCCTGGAGAAATCTGGGGCCCCCACCTCTCTCAAAGGAGCCACTATGGCGAATGCGCCAATCCGTCCGAACCTTCCATCCAACAGCAAGCTCCCCGAGCGCAAGAAGGTTGAGCAGGTCACCACTGCCACCGTCACCAAGAAGAAGTCTAGCTTCGGGACGAAGGCTATCTCGGCTTTCGTCGGAGAGGATATTCACAATGTCGGCGAGTATCTACTCTACGATGTTACTATCCCTGCTATCAAGAACACACTCTCGGATCTGGTCAGTCAGGGCATCGAACGTCTCCTCTTCGGAGAGTCTTCTCCTCGAGCTCGCAGCTCGTCCGGGGGGTCCCGTGTCTCATACGGATCATATTCTCGACCAGGCTCAGCACCAGGCAATCGCCGAAACGCTTCTCCTCGTACACGTAGATACCACGATTTCTCAGAGATCGAGCTCGAGTCCAGAGATGAAGCTTATCTCGTTATCGACCGACTCGGAGACATCATTGAGGAGTACGGTCTTGCCACCGTCGCCGATCTCTACGATCTCTGTGGTATCACTACCGAATACACTGACGAGAACTGGGGCTGGACTTCGGCCCGGTACATGTCGGTGATCCGTAGCCGTCGAGGCTACATGCTTCAGCTCCCGAAACCCGACCACATCAATGCACGATGAATCCTCAGCAAGTGCGGCTTGAGCTTATCGCCGCCTACCCATTCTCAGACAAGTGGCGTCGCCGTGTTGAACGCATGGAAGACGACCAGGCAATCGCTATCTATCTTCGACTCAAGAAAGCAGGACGCATCAAATGAATCTCGGAATCGTTACCCGTCTCGCCGGACGCGCTGGACTGGTTCTCAGCAAGCACGCCCCCACCATCCTGACCGCAGCCGGTACTGTCGGCTTCATTGGGACGACTGTTCTCGCCTCCAAGGCAACCCTCAAGGTTGAGGAGACTCTGGCTGAGGAGACCGCCCTTCTCGTCAAGGTCCACGAGGCCCACGAGGACGGCAAGCTCACCGACAAGGACGCCACTCGGGATAAGGTCATTCTCTACACTCGAATTACCACCAAGCTGGCGAAGCTTTATGCCCCCGCCCTTATTCTCGGTGCCGCCTCAATCGCCTCTCTGGTGACTGGTCACGGCATCATGCTCAAGCGTAACGCCTCTCTGGCTGCAGCTTACGCCGCTGTCGACCAGGCCTTCAAGACCTACAAGAAGAAGGTCGAGTCCAAGTTCGGCAAGGACGCGGTGCTGGACGCCATCGTGTCTGTCGCTGACGAGGACCTTACCAAGGACGAGATGACTCTCGAGGCCATCTCTGCTGTCGACGGAGTCTCGCCCTACGGCGTCATCTTCGACGATGACAATATCAACTGGTCTGCTGACGAGGACCTGGCTATGCTTCACCTCAAGTGCCAGCAGCAGTACGCGAATGATATTCTGCAGACTCGTGGGCACATCTTCCTCAACGAGGTCTATAAGATGCTCGGGTTCCCCCACACTCCCGCCGGTGCTGTGACTGGCTGGGTTAAGGGTAACGGCGACGACTTCGTCGATTTCAACATCTTCGAGGGAACCTTCGAGGGTGAGGACAAGAACGGTCGTACTGTCACCAAGTGGGCGCTGGACTTCAACGTCGACGGTGTGATGTACGACAAGATCTGAGGTGACCATGCTTGAGAAGATTGCATATTTCGCAGCCGGGGCTGTCACTGGCGGCCTTGGCGTATATTTCGTTCTTGCTCGCAAGTTTGAGCAGGACTTCCAAGAAGCCACAATTGAGATCAACAAGGAGCTTGCAGAAATTGCTGAAGCGAAGCACAAAGAGCGAGTGGGAGATGGCGCTGATCCAGAGGATCGCGAACCCGATCCTGAGTCGGTGGTACCGAGCGTTGCTGTGGACTACTCTCCGACTCCTGTGGAAGATTCCGACCAGGAGGAAGTAACCAAGCGTACAATGGATCGACAGCACTTCGAGGCCTACCAGATCACCGAAGAGGAGTATCGGGCTAAGGGCCATCAGGAGCATGTCGAGCTCACATACTATATGGAGGATGATGTCTTCGCTGACAACCGGGGCGTTCCTATGCAGGACACGTCCTGGTTCGACAACATCATCAGCGGAGTGTCTGCCTCCGACAGTATTATCTACGTCCGAAGCATGAGCCGCCACGCGGACTTCGAGATCACTCTTCTCGACGATTCCTACGAGCACTCGGTTCTCGGGGTTGAATACTACGAGGACGAGTAATGATCGAGGCAGCACCGGATAACTCATATTTTGACTGGCTTGTGGATCGAACCGGGGATACTCGTCAAGCAGAGTGTCCCGAGGAGTCATTCATGAGCCTGCTCGAGATAATGCACCAGACGCCGTTCCGGGTGACGATCCAGAACGACATCAATCGTGCACAGGATGGTATTGACCTACGTAGGGCATTCACTCGGGAGAATCCGGATGTGTCCTATGTCTGGCTTAACGAGCAGTCTTGCTCTATGCTCGAGATGTTCATCGCTTTGGCCGAGCGTATGGACATGATGCTCGAGGATGACGATACACCATATTCTCTGGAATGGTACTTCTGGGAGATGGTGAAGAACTGCGGTCTCTACGACTACAACGACGAGGCCCTGTTTAACCCCCGCCATGAGGAAGAAGTCGACTCCATCCTCGAGCGGATCAACTCAAGGGATTACACGAAGCTGGGACACGGATCCATGTTCCCTCTTCGTGCGATCCCGTTACATGGCGCACGTGATATGCGCAAGGCGGAACTCTGGGCCCAGATGAACGCCTACGCAAACGAACATTACTTGTAAAGGAGACTCATGGATTTCTACCGAATCTGCGAGCGTACCACAAAGAGTGGAAAGGTGGAAATCTACCCTGAGTTCCTCGTCGGAAGATCGAGGGATATTCTCATTCAGGGGCGAGACTTCCAGGCCATCTGGGATGAGGAGAAGGGGCTCTGGTCTACAGACGAGTTTGATGTCGCTACGTTTGTAGACCGGTCCCTCTTCGAACACCAGAAGAATCACAAGGGTCAGATCGAGACCGTTGTGAAAACTATGTCCAACTACAACACTGGACTATGGACCAGCTTCCAGACTTGGAAGTCCAGGCTTCCTGACAATGGACAGGAGCTTAACAGCAAGCTTATATTTGCGGACAGTACTCCTAGAAAGGAAGACTATGCCACTGCAAGGCTGCCATACTCTCTCGAGAAGGGCGAGCCGGTCGCTTGGGGATCTCTCGTTGGAACTCTATATGATGAGGATGCTCGACGAAAGCTTGAGTGGCTCATCGGCTCCATTGTGGCTGGAGACTCTAAGAGGATTCAGAAGTTTGCCGTCCTATATGGTCCCCCGGGTTCTGGAAAGTCAACGGTCCTCAATATTCTGGAGCTTCTATTCCAAGGCTATACAACTACATTCGATGCAGGGTCTCTTGGATCCAAGTCTGATCAGTTTGCAACCAGCTCTCTCGGTAAGAGTTCACTCGTGGCCATTGATCAGGACGGAGATCTCTCCCGTATCGAGACTAATGGCCTTCTTAACAGCGTGGTGGCCCATGAGACGATCCTGATCAACGAGAAGGGTGTGAAACGCTACCCCAAGCGAATTAATGCCCTACTCTTCATCGGTACTAATAAGCCCGTCAAGATCACTGACTCAAAGTCGGGAATCATCCGACGACTGATTGATATCTCCCCTACTGGACAAACAGTGGGGGCTGATGAGTATCAGACACTGATGACTCAGATCCGAGATGAGCTTGGAAAGATCGCGAATCACTGTCTTGGGGTTTATCGGAGTCTTGGTAAACACTACTACGACGCCTATAAGCCCCAGGATATGATGCTCAGGACGAATGTACTCTACAACTTTGTCGAGGAGAACTACCTCCTCTTCAAGGAAGAGAAGTATATCAGTCTTACGATGGCCTACAAGCTGTATAAGGAGTACTGCAGTGAGAGTAATATCCCGTATCCGAAGAGCAGATACCTCTTCCGTGAAGAACTCAAAGATTACTTTGACGAATTTCATTCACGTGTTCGGTCTGGGGACGATCGACTACGCAACGTATATTCCGGATTCAAATATCACCTACTGGATCCTGCCGAACTCGAGGCTTCTCCAGAGAAGCCATATTCACTGGCCCTCGACTACTCCGAGTCCATTCTCGACGACGTTCTGGCGGACTGTCCGGCCCAGAGAGCCGGAGACCATGGGACTCCGCAGTTCCGATGGGCAAACGTTCGAACCACTCTTCGTGAGGTAGATACCTCTCGGGTGCACTATGTCAAGGTTCCGGAAAATCATATCGTTATTGATTTTGATATAAAAGTCAACGGCGAGAAGAGCCTTACTAGGAACCTTGAAGAGGCATCAAAGTGGCCTCCTACGTATGCTGAAGTCAGCCAGGGCGGTAAGGGAGTACATCTCCACTACATCTACGACGGAGACCCTACCGAACTGGCGAGGCTCTACGACGAAGACATTGAGATCAAGGTCTTCACAGGTGATTCCTCTCTGAGGAGAAAGGTCACCCACTGCAACAACATCCCGGTGGCTCATATTTCTGAGGGGCTACCGTTTAAGGAGAAGAAAGTGATCAACAAGACCACCATGGCCAACGAGAAGAAGGTCAGGGAGCTTATTGAGCGCAACCTTCGGAAGGAGATCCACCCCTCGACCAAGCCCTCGGTAGACTTCATCGCCAAGATCCTCCGTGACGCCAAGGAACAGGGGATGGTGTATGATGTCAAGGACCTGAAGCCTCGGGTATTGGCATTCGCTATGAACTCGACGCATCAGTCTGAGGCAGCCATCAAGACAGTAATGGAGATGCCGTTCACCAATGAGGATCCCGAGGAGAAGTCTGTCGGGTTCCCCACTGGCGAGCTGGTATTCTTCGACTGTGAGGTGTTCCCGAACCTGTTCCTCGTGAACTGGAAGGTGAAGGGTAATCCGCAGGTACACCGGATGATTAACCCCACCCCCGAAGAGATCGAGGCCCTCTGTGAGATGCGGCTTGTCGGCTTCAACTGCCGTAAGTATGACAACCATATTCTCTATGCTCGTACGCTGGGCTTCAACAACGCCAAGCTGTATGACTTGAGCAAGCGCATTATCGAGAACAGCGTCACTGCTGGGTTCGTTGAGGCGTACAACCTGTCCTACACTGATGTGTACGATTTCGCAGCTACTAAGATGTCCCTCAAGAAGTGGGAGATCGAGCTCGGACTGCATCACCAGGAGCTTGGTATTCCTTGGAACGAGAATGTTCCCGAGGATCGCTGGGAAGAGGTGGCGGAGTACTGTGATAACGATGTTATCGCAACCGAGGAGGTCTTCAATCACCTCCATGCGGACTGGCAGGCCCGCCTTATGCTTGCCGAACTGTCTGGTTTGACTCCTAACGATACGACCAACAAGCACAGTCAGTTCATCATCTTCGGGAAGAACAGGAACCCCCAGAGTGAGTTCGTATACACCGATCTCAGTGAGCAATTCCCTGGCTATCAGTACGCTTTCGGCAAGTCTACCTATCGTGGGGAGGAGGTCGGTGAGGGCGGATACGTCTACGCCGAGCCAGGAATCTACGTCGACGTCGCACTTCTCGACGTTGCGAGCATGCATCCCACTTCAATCGAGTGTCTCAACCTATTCGGAGACCGATACACTCAGCGTTTCAGCGAGATCAAGCAAGCCCGAGTCGCAATCAAGCACCACGACGACAAACTCGCAGGATCTCTGCTAGACGGAGCTCTCAAGCCGTTCCTCGAGGAGGGTGTGGACTATGAGGCACTGGCCTTTGCTCTCAAGATCGTCATCAACTCGGTGTACGGTCTCACTGCAGCGAAGTTCCCCAATGCTTTCAAGGACCCCCGGAACGTCGATAACATCGTCGCAAAGCGTGGCGCTCTGTTTATGGTGGATCTGAAGCACTTCGTCCAGGAGCAGGGCTTCGACGTTGCGCACATCAAGACCGACTCGATCAAGATCCCAAGGGCCACTCCTGAGATCATCGAGAAGGTCATGGAGTTCGGCAAGAAGTACGGTTACACCTTCGAGCACGAGGCTACTTACGACCGTATGTGTCTCGTGAACAAAGCCGTCTATGTCGACTACGAAGATGGACACTGGAGTGCTACCGGCGCCCAGTTCCAGCACCCCTACGTCTTCAAGGAGCTCTTCTCGAAGGAGGAGCTGGATATTCGAGACGTGGCGGAGACCAAGAGCGTCACCACCGCTCTGTACCTCAATAACGGAACAGAAGAGAAGCCAGAGATGGAGTTCGTCGGTAAGACCGGCGCCTTCGTCCCCGTGAACCGTGGAGGCGGGATCCTTCTCCGCGAGAAAGATAGTGCATACCATGCCGCATCAGGCAGTACCGGTCACAGGTGGGTACAGTTCGAGTCCTTCAAGGAAGCCCACGCAGACGACTGGAAGGAATGGGTCGACTGGAGTTACTTCGAGGGTCTTGCTGACGATGCAAAGGCTGCGGTGGGAGAATTCGGGGACTTCGAGGCCTTCACCCTTGGAGCTTGAGCCGTATATCTGGAACGGAGACAATGATGGTTGAGAACGTGAACCAGTGGGAGTCATACAAGGAGCTCTCGATCGAGAATGACCGGGATCCGGTTCTTGATGATCCGATCATCTACGGAGTCAACGTCAAGCACTTCACCTTGACCGTATATTCTCCTGAGGGACGGGTCAGTAAGTACTGGAATGCCCGGATCCTCCAGGATCAGCTGGGTCGATGCCGGATAGCATGTCCTCGTGATGGTAAGATTCTGTGCTTTGCCTGGTTCGAGTGGACTTCGTACATGTTCTCCCACGACGGTCTGAACGAGCTGGTGTTTATGCCCAGGACGAATTCTAGGCTTCCATCTACTCTCTGGAACACAAAGGAGGTGAAGTGATATGTGTGGACACTGGATTATCGTCCGCGGTCCTTTCTGGCAGCGGTACTGGATGTATGTTCAGGATGCAGCCTGCGGTCGTCGCAACTGGACCTGACGTGGTCTAACAAAAGCCCCCGGGTCTGTAAAAGGGCCCGGGGGTCCGCGTCAAAAACCACGGGTATTATGAGACCCCTCTACGAAAGGACACATCATGAACCCCGTTGCTACCATCGCCGTCCGTCTGGTTGTCGAGACCTGCTCCGGTATGGTTGTTAGCCGCGCCCTCTCGCCGATCGTCAAATCCGCCACTGGCCTTACCAAGGTCGCTATGTGGATTGGCGTATTCGGCCTGAGTTCCGTTGCTAGCGCCCACGCTGGAAAGGTTGTCGTCGACTCGATCAACGACGGACTGAAGTTTGGTGACGAGATCACTGAGAAGACCGAAGACTAATCTCTAGTTTATACCCCATTAACTTGGGGTATAGGCTTTTTCTGAAAGGAGCACACATGCCAGGAAAGATTGTCGCCCACTATACACATCTTCGGATCGACACGGAGTTCATCGAGCTCAAGGACTGCTTCGAGGCGTTTCGTCGAGGGGTGGAGTATCGGGAGAAGAATGATGTGGATGACATTCTCGTCATCTGCAATGCCCCAGACATCATTGAGTACCAGCTCAAGAACGGGGATAGCTTCATCGTTACCTATGATCCCATTCACCGGACCATCGTGATGCGGGTGTTCCTCCACGACGAGGACATCACCATCAAGCCCATTTATATTTACAACAACCGTGAGTACCAGATCGCCTGTGAGTTCCTCAGGCAGGTAATGCACGACAAGATCGACCTTAAGGACGAGTGGATCGCATGAGTCAGAAGACCCCCAGTGTTATCGACTACTTCAATCCCGATGGTACCCTTCGTGAGGAGGCCACTGAGTTCGAGGCCCTAGACCTCGAGCAGTACATCGACCGTCGGTCCAAGATCAAGCCGGACTACAACAGCGCGGTCTCTGGTATTATGCAGTTTGACCTTGAGGGAGACGTCGAGGTCGGTTTCTACCGCACCCCTTCTGTAGTGTATGGGGAGGTTATATTCCCAACTGGTGGGAAGACGATTCTCTTCAAATGCCGCCAGAAGAAGAACCTCACCGGGTTCATTCGTAAGGTCCTGGAGATAGCCTCCTGGCCCGTTGACCGTATCCACACTGACTTCCGAGTTACTTTCTAAGGAGCACACAATGGCACGACTGAGCAACCTCACTATCGAGAACGCCCGCATCTTCTTCAAGGACTTCTCCGCTGCTGGTCCTTACGCCGGTGGGACCAAGCGCACCTTCTGTGTTGAGATCCCTGAGGATATGGTCGAGCAGCTCGAGCGAGATGGCTGGAACCTGAAGTCCCGGGAGTCTCAGAATGACCCGGATGCCCTCACCCACTATCTCAAGGTGGAGGTGTCCTACCGGGCCCGTCCGCCGAAGATCGTCTGCATTCCGAACCTGACTCGGAGGAAGGTGTTCATCACCGAGCAGACTGTCGACAGTCTGGATTACGTCGAGATCCTGAACGTGGATCTCACGATCAACCCGTATGTCTGGGAGGTCAACGGGAACTCCGGAGTGAAGGCATATCTCGGTACGATGTATGTCACCATCGCCGAGGACCCACTCGACGCCAAGTATGAGGACGGAGAGGAGGCTGCCTGATGCGACGCTATGGATTCTTCAACTTCCTGTTTGATGTCTTCATGGTCTCGGTGACCGGAGGATTCTGGCTCATCTGGATCTTCATTCGGGAGATGCGGCGCGGCTGATTTTATACCCCGGGGTCTGTGAAAAGGCCCCGGGGTCTCCCCTTCTCATAGAAAGGACACACGTGGCTAGCCGACTTATCGTCAGTGCTGATGATATTCTGAAGGCGGTCAAGGAATCGGAGGCGTTCGAGAAAAAAGCCCTCTCTGAAGCTCGTAAGCGAGATCGAGCTGAAGGCAAGGCCCCTCGAGAGACTCTATATCCAAACCCGGATCTTAAGCCTGGTCGAGAGATCGTGCTCGACTACATCAAGAACCCTGAGCGTCGACGTACGCCACGGTGTTCCGTTCACCTTGAGAAGCGTACTGCTAACAACAGCTATCGCTTCATCGTTGACGTCTCTCAGGTTCGAAACCGAGAGCTCGCGGATGAGATCGAGAAGGATCTCTTCGCATTCATGGACTATATTCTCGACGAGTACGACATCCCCAAGCGCATTAGAAAGTGAGCACACACATGGTTTCTATCATCCGGGTTTCCGAAGGCCCCGTTGACATCTACGAGCTTCGTATGAAGTATCTCGCCAAGCTCAAGGGGACGGACGGGGTTATGCTCCCCACATTCATCTACAGGAACAAGAGCCTCTTTATCACTGAGTTTAAGCCCACTTGTGATGACCAGTGGATCATGTATATGACCAATGCTGAGGGGCTCATCACCAAGATGCGGATCAAGAACGGCGACCTGATGAGCAATGGGTCAGTTCTATTCCTTGCCGAGGAGCGGAAGACCTACAGTGCCAAGGAGTACTACGACTACTGGACTGCTCGTGAGGGTAAGCCTGCTCCATTCTTCTACGAGTCCAGGCAGTATCATGTAAAATCCTTCATGCGGGTTCCTGGCTCGTCTGATCTGTGGATCACTGCTGAGCGAGAGACTGGGCACTGGTATACCTTCCACATGTCGGACGCCCAGAAGTCTAAGTTCACTCGACACACCATGACTAACGCGAAGGGACACCAGACTTACGACTGGGTCCTCGAGAATGTCGAGTGGGCCGCTGACACGATCCGTTATTTCTGAGGAGGATATGATGGAACTCACTGACGGCGGATGGTACAAGACCCCTCGTATTATCAAGGGGGAGGACTTCCTCGCGCATATTCACGACACATATGCATCCGGGAATGCTATGTACGTGGAGTTCAAGGCGTCCGAGGGAGAGGTACGCATCCTCGAGTACAAGCGACTCTATGAGGTAGATACCGAAAGCGCGGTTCTGTTTACCATCAATACGTACCCTCAAGAGAGCATCCTCCTCAAGAACATTGAGGAGTACGAGTTCATCCAGTACCGACCCCAGCAAGTATGGAAGGCAATTCACATGGGAAGCACCAAGCGATTCAACCTCGAGCAGTTTGATCAGCTCTGGCTCGATCAGACATTCCAGAAGCTGCACCCGGTTATCGTCAATCATGACGGGAAGTTCTGGCACGTGATGGGGCTGAAGCTGGACGTGGACGCAGATGGCTCGTTCGGGGGGCTCTATCTCAAGCGTCAGGACAGCGACTTCATGAAGGAGATTCGAATGCCTCTGGCTCAGAAGTTCCTCTACAATCCCATCTCGGGTTCCTGGTCACTTGACGACCCGACTCAGGAGATCAAGGATCTTGAGGATATCAAGCAGACTCTCCGAGCCGATGCCATCCTGGACGTGACTGTCTCGGGTGTGCCTATGAAGCTGATCAGGGTTCAGGAGATTGCGAAGGGTGTTCTCTTCTTCGTCTTCCAGGACGAGGAGAAGAACAAGCGGTACTACTACAACCGCCCGGCTATCAAGCTCCGTATCGTAACGGACTCGAAGACGGGTGAGCAGAAGTACCTCCTCGACCACATCAAGGCAATGCACATTGACTGAGCGCTGGCGAACTTTACCCCACCCCTACTCAAGGTATGAGGCATCTGATCTCGGTCGGGTGCGGAATATCTCGAGTGGGCGAGTTCTTCGGATCCAGAAGTGCTCAGACGGGGCTCCCGGGTTCTCCTTGTATCGTGATGACTCAGGTAAGCAGACCATGGTTCGCTGTGGTATTGTTATCTGGCGCGCGTTCAATGGAGAGCCCGGGAGGGGGCACTATGTCATTCACTTGAATGGTGACATGGCTAATGCCCGTCTCGAGAATCTGGATCTTGTTTCGTACTCGGCGTACCGGCAGGCCTGGTATGATGAGTACAATGCTCGGATGGATGAGCTCTTTGAAGAGACCCGGTCTGAGTTCGACGACTACATCTTCGGCTCATGCACTGAGTCGGAGGCGGATAGAAAGGTTCGCTTTGGCGACTGAGCAGTGGAAGACGATCCCCGGCCTCAATGACAAGTACGAGGTGTCGGATCTTGGTCGGGTTCGAAACAAGAACACCGGTCGTTTCCTGACACCCCGGTACAAGGATGGGTGCTACATGTACCGCATGGAGAAGCCCAGTGCTCACGGTCGAGAGCGAAAGGTGAACTCTGCTGCGGTTCTTGTGTGGAGTCTGTTCGTCGACAAGATCCCGGATGGATACTGGGTTCAGTACAAGGACGGGAACCGACGGAACCTGGCTGTGTCGAACCTCTACCTGAAGTCCAACTCCGAGTTCCGCAAGGAGGAGTACGAGGACGGCCGCTCGGGATTCTTGCAGGTGAAGTCTGAGTATGACGAGTGGATCTTTGGAGACTGCATCGAAAGGAGAACCCGATAGAATGACAGTTACGTATCGCCCTGAGCAGATCCAGGCGGTGCGTCAACTGCAGAACGGCAGCATCTTGGCGGGTGGCGTTGGTTCGGGGAAGACCCTGACTAGCCTGGCGTGGTACCTCACGTCGGTTTGTAACGCCGCCTCGTTCAAAGAAGGGGGGTCCTTGGCTAAGAAGAAGGTCAAGGGCTCCCCTACGCTGTATGTCATCACAACCGCTAAGAAGCGGGACTCCCTTGAGTGGGAGGAAGAAGCTGCGCGTCTCGGTCTGAGTACTGATCCTGCATGTAGTTTCACAGGTTCACACATTGTGGTGGACTCGTGGAACAACATCGGGAAGTACTCGGATCGAGAACACGCGGTATTCTTTTTTGATGAGCAGCGTGCTTCCGGCAGTGGACGCTGGGTCAAGGAGTTCCTCAAGATAGTTAAGAAGAATACCTGGCTTCTGCTCTCGGCCACCCCTGGAGATGTCTGGATGGACTACCTCCCGGTATTCATGGCTCATGGATTCTTCAGGACTCGTACGGAGTTCATGGAGGATCACGTCATATTTGACCGCTTCGCAAAATACCCCAAGGTCAAACGATACATAGGGGAGGCGAAGTTGCAGCGACTTCGTCGGAGTATCCTTGTGGAGATGCCGGTGGAGCGACACACAACTCGTGAGAGGGAGACTGTCTACTGTGACTACGACCGTGACTTGTATAAGTGGGTCGTGAAGAACAGGATGAATCCCTGGACAGAGGAACCCCTAAGAGACGCAGGTGGGGTCTGCAGAATCTTGAGAAAGGTAGTGAGCGACAATGACTGGCGTTCAGCAGAGGCCAAGCGCATACTCTCAAGCAATGAGAGAGTTATCGTATTCTACAACTACAACTATGAACTCGATAGAATCCTTGCAGTTGCGGAGAGCCTTGGAGTGCCTACAGCGCAATGGAATGGACATAGGCACGATGCTATTCCAGGAGGAGACAGATGGATCTATATCTGTCAGTACACCTCGGCAGCAGAGGGATGGAACTGTACTAGTACCGATACGGTTCTCTTCTGGTCCCTCAACTATTCCTGGCGAGTGACGGAGCAGTGTGAGGGTCGAATCGACCGATTGAACACGCCGTATTCTCGGTTGAAGTACTATTTTCTTGAGTCGGATTCGTCGATCGACAAGGCTGTTCGGCGGTCATTGAGCTCGAAGAAGGTGTTCAACGAGAGGGCATTCGTCGGTTAGAATACGTGTGACGTGGGGTCGAAATGGGGGTTACAATACGTGTGACGCCCTCGCTTCGGCCCCACGTGGCCCACTTTTTGTGTTAGTGGTGTGACTGATGTTACTCGTCACACGTATCCGGGCCAAAAAAGTGGGCCAGGGCGTCACACGTATTGTTGGACTTTTCCTTGGAATTGCAACGAAAAGTCGGGGTGGGCCATTTTTTGTGAAATAATATAATTAATTGATGATGATGATTTTTTAATATATATATAGTATAGGCTTTTTCACGTTTTTTTTGGCCCACCCTTTAAGTAGTACCGTTTGATGATGTTTGATGATGTTTATCGATCGAATTTTCACATTAGTCACATCCATAACAAAACCCCACCCGTTCCAAGAATACCCCCTCTACAATACGTGTGACACCCCTTGTCGCAAACTACGCATATAATGATAAGAAGGATAGAAACAAGCCTATCTCTTCTTATAGGCTTACCCAGAGGAGCACACCATGCGTGAGTCACAATTCCAAGCTCAGCTCATCAAGAAGCTGAACAAGATGTTGCCCGGGATCATTATTCTGAAAAATGACCCCAACTACATTCAAGGCATACCCGATCTAATTCTTCTATACAAGAATCGTTGGGCCGCCCTTGAGGTGAAGCGAGGCGCCACTGCCTCAGTCCGTCCGAACCAAGCACACTATGTTCGGACCATGCATGCGATGTCGTATGCCGCATTCATCTACCCTGAGAACGAGAGCGAGATCCTCAGTGAAGTTCAACAATCACTCACAGCTTAGTGGAGCTCACGCATTCCTTTCCGCCAGCAAGTATCACTGGCTCAACTACTCTCCAGACAAACTGGTCGAGACCTTCCGAACCGCCCAGGCTGCTGCAAAGGGTACCCGTCTTCACGAGCTCGCCGCTGAGCACATTCGGTTGAAGATGCGCATGCCTCGAAACAAGGTGACATTCAACAACTATGTTAACGATGCTATTGGGTTTCGGATGGAGCCGGAGCAAGTCCTGTTTTACTCGGTCAACTGCTTTGGTACTGCTGACGCTATCTCCTTTGACAAGGGCCTGCTTCGCATCCACGATCTGAAGACTGGTGTTCACCCCGCCAAGATTGATCAGCTCATGATCTACGCGGCACTCTTCTGCCTCGAGTATGATGAGCGTCCTGGGGCTATCAACTATGAGCTCCGTATCTACCAGAATGATGATATTCAGGTAGCAAACCCTGAGGGCGACGATATCGCCCCAATCATGGACACCATCATCCAATTCGACAAGCTTATCGAGAAGATCAAGGAAGAGGAGGCCTAATGGATCTCGCTCACTATGGTGTTAAGCGTAAGTCTGGACGTTACCCCTGGGGTTCCGGTAAGGACCCGCATCAGCACTCGGGCGACCTCCTCTCTACGATCAAGGACCTCAAGGCGAAGGGTCTCTCCGAGACTGAGATTGCCAAGGGTCTTGGAATGACCACCACCCAGCTCCGAGCACAGCGATCAATCGCCAAGAACGAGAAGCGTAAGGCTGACGTTGCGATGGTGGCCCGGCTCAAGGAGAAGGGGATGTCTAACACGGCTATTGGTCGTCGTATGGGCATCAACGAGTCCTCCGTTCGAGCGCTTTTAGACCCCACCCTCAAAGAAAGGGCAGGGAGCACTGAAGCACTGGCCAAGGAGCTCAAGAAGCAGGTCGGTAAAGACGGTCTTCTTGACGTCGGACTCGGCGTTGAGGTAAATATGGGTGTTACAAGCACCAAGATGAAGACCGCCACCGCCATGCTTGAGGCTGAGGGCTACCATGTTCACAAGGTGAAGGTCCAGCAGCAGACGACTGGTAAGTTCACCGAAATGAAGGTCCTGGTGCCTCCGGGCATGGACTACAAGACGGTTCTGGCCAAGAGGGGCGAAATTCGAGCCCCCGGGGTCAATATTGAAGACCGGGGTCATACGGTATACGGTATCGAGAAGCCCACTGCAGTTTCCAGCAAGCGACTCAAGGTTCGCTATGGAAATGAGGGTGGTACCGATATGGACGGTGTAATTGAGGTTCGACGTGGAGTCAAAGACCTCTCCCTCGGTTCTTCCAACTACGCTCAGGTTCGAATTAGTGTTGACGGCACGCACTACCTCAAGGGTATGGCGATGTACTCGGATGACATTCCTAAGGGATATGATCTCCGATTCAACACCAACAAGAACCCCACCGGGAACAAACTGGACGCTCTCAAGAAGCAGACAGGTGACCCGGCGAACCCATTCGGTTCAGTAATCCGCAAGCAGCTTCACTACACCGACTCGAATGGTCGGAAGAAGCTCTCTGCGATGAACATCGTTAATGACGAAGGTACTTGGGGTGATTGGTCGAAGACCTTGAGCTCTCAGTTCCTTTCAAAGCAGCCCGTCTCTCTTGCTAAGCAGCAGCTTCAGAAGGTACGAGACAAGCGCCGGGCAGAGTTCGAAGAGATTATGGCTCTTACGAACCCCTCGGTCAAGAAGAAGCTGCTTCAGTCGTTCGCTGACTCTGTTGACTCCGATGCCGTTGATCTTAAGGCGGCAGCTCTACCTCGGCAGGCCAGTCAGGTAATCCTTCCCGTCCCCAAGATGAAGACCACGGAGGTTTACGCCCCCAACTTCAAACATGGGGAGAAGGTTGTTCTTGTTCGTCACCCTCACGGTGGGCGATTCGAGATCCCTGAGCTGACAGTCAACAACAAAAACCCCCATGCCAGAAAAGCAATAGGGACTAAGGTTAAGGATGCAATCGGAATCCACCCCAAGGTGGCCGAGCGTCTGTCTGGTGCAGACTTTGACGGAGACTCTGTTCTCTGTATTCCGAACAACAGCGGAAAGGTGAAGACCTCTCCTGCTCTGAAGGGCCTGAAGGATTTCGATCCCAAGGTTATGTATCCTGCCTACCCCGGAATGACACCCATGACTGCTAAGCAGAAGCAGATGAAGATGGGTGAGGTCTCAAACCTGATCACTGATATGACTATCGGTGGTGCAAACCAGGCTGAGATTGCCAGGGCTGTTAGGCACTCCATGGTTGTGATTGATGCTGAGAAGCACAAGCTCAACTACAAGCAGTCTGAGATCGACAACGGTATCGCCGCCCTAAAGAAGAAATACCAGGGTAAGGCAAATGCCGGGGCTTCTACTCTCATCAGCCGTGCCTCATCCGAGAAACGGGTTGCTGAAAGAAAAGCCCGGTCCGCTTCAAAGGGTGGGCCCATTGACAAGAAGACTGGACGCAAGGTCTATGAAGAGACTGGGGCTACTTATGTGGATAAGCATGGTAAGACTGTGCTTCGTACTGAGAAGTCCACTAAGTTGGCAGAGACCCATGATGCATTCTCCCTTGTTTCTAAGAACGGGAGTGCTATCGAAACGGTCTATGCCAATCACTCTAACGAACTGAAGGCTATGGCTAACGAAGCCCGTAAGGCTACGCTTGCTATCCCCTCTGTTCGAAAGAACCCCCAGGCTGCAAAGACCTATGCCCCTGAAGTTAAATCCCTCAAGGCTAAAGTAAACGAGGCCCTCCGGAATAAACCCAGGGAAAGACAGGCTCAGGTCCTAGCTGACGCAGTCATTAGGGCTAAGAAGCAAGCTGATCCAACTCTTGCCAATGATAAAGAGCGCCTCCAGAAAGCCCGGCGCCAGGCTTTAGCCGAGGCCCGTCAAAGAACGGGGGCTGGTAAGAAGCCTTTCGCTATCACTCCTCGAGAGTGGCAGGCTATCCAGGAAGGTGCTGTATCACAGGCTGCACTGAACAAGGTTCTTGAACTTGCTGATGAATCAGTAGTAAGGGAACTGGCTACACCTAGGTCTCAGCCTAAGGTATCGTCTAGCATGGTGTCCAGAGCCAAGGCTATGAGTAGTAGAGGTAAGACTGCTGCTGAGATTGCTGAAGCTTTGGGAATTTCTACAACTTCTGTACACCGTGCTCTTGAGGAGGGCTGACCACACCATGGTACACACCCTCTCACAGGGCCTCTCTGAGGAGGTCTACTATGGCTAGGATGCTGTCCACAGTGGACAATCCTTACGATCCAAGAACTTCATGGGACGAATGGTTTGCTTTTGACACGGCCCACGGCTACGGTACCTGTGGCCTGGTGGCTAGGCTATGCACATCAACAGGTTCGTTGAGTGAAGAACTTGAAATTGAAGAAATTGAAAATGCAATTGATCGAATTCTCAAGTTTGATACAACAAATTTCTATCAAACTTTTGAAATCGATGATTGAAAAATAAAATTTCTTCATCGACACCGGGGGAGGGGGGTTCGCTATTTGAGCCCCCCACCCTCATCGCCGCCCCCTCCATATTTTCCCCGGAGGGATATTTGGAAAGCCAATTGGGGACTAGGTTCTAGGGCCCACAGGAAGTTTCTCGTGTGCTCCTTTCTTCCTGCTGGTCTCGCTCACAACGGGCCCTAGAATCTAGCCCTCAATTGGCCCCAAACGCCCTCTATCTAAGGAGCAACTATGGGTAAAAGGGCCGCAACACCCTCTAAACCCGCTCGAACTGTGGAACAACGAGAGGCGCAGATGATCAATCTCGCGCTTGAACTCGCTGAGAAGCAGCTTCGGGAGGGTACAGCACCGGCAACCACGGTGAACCACTACCTCAAGCTCGCCTCCACAAGAGAACAGCTGGAGGTAGAGAAACTGAGGAATGAAACAGCACTCCTCGAGGCGAAGAAGACAGCGCTCGTCAGCGCTGAGCAAGCCGAGAAGATTGCCAAAGAAGCCATCGAAGCCTTCCGTACATACTCTGGAGCGGGAGATGTTACGAACGTATACTGAACTGGCGCGCCTAGAGACCTTTGAGGAGCGGTTTGACTACCTGACTCTCACCGGGCAAGTCGGTACAGCCACGTTTGGCTTCGATCGTTACCTGAACCAACGATTCTACACCTCGACGGAGTGGAAGAAGGTCAGGAACTTTGTTCTGGCTCGAGATGAAGCCTGTGACCTCGGGATCGAGGGACTTGACATCAGGTACATGCCGCTAATCCACCACATGAATCCGATTCAGCCCAAAGATCTCGAGGAATTCAATCCAGACATCCTCGAGCCAGAGTTTCTCATTACCACAACCAAGAATACCCACAACGCGATACACTTCGGAGACCGATCGAGGTTGACACCACGAGTTGTTGAGCGTCGACCGAATGATCAAGCTCCCTGGAGGATCTAATGGGAACCATTCTTGAAGATACTAAGAAGGCAATCGGCATCATGCCGGGATATGATGTCTTCGATGGCCAGATCCTCATGCACATTAATACTGCGCGTATGGATCTCGCACAATTGGGGCCAAAATGCGACGTCCCAATTGAGAAAGATACTGCCTGGACAGTCTTCGATCAGATCGATGATGAGGCAGCTATCAAGTCTTACATCGCCATGAAGGTTAAGCTGTTCTTCGATCCACCGGGGAACTCCTTCTTGGTCACCGCTTACCAGAAGCTGATCGAGGAGGCAGCATGGCGACTGATCTATCAGACCGAGGGGAAGCAGAGGTAGAAGACCTCATTCACCACGGAGTAAAGGGGCAGCGTTGGGGCGTTATCCGCAAGAAGGCTAGCTCTGGTCGAAGGGCCACTATCAAGGCTATCCAGAAGAGCGGACGATTCACCGCCAATGCTACCAAGACAACTATCAAGACCGCTCGAACCGGAGCGGCTAAGGTACAGAAGGCTAAACAGGCCCATGACCAGCGAGTCGCCGGAAAGAAGCAGGCAAAGGCAGACGCCAAAGCTCGAAAGAAGTTCGCAAACCGCGGATACAAGAAGATCAGCGACTCCGAGCTTCAGTCCCGAATTAAGCGGCTGGAGCAAGAGAAACGCTATCGGGAGCTCAAGGCCGATCGCCACCTGGTTCGAGGTCGTGAGGTCACTCGGTCGATCCTCGAGAACTCTCTGACTAAGGCTGGTACCTACGCAGCGACCAAGGCTATGAAGACCGCCTTTGATAAGTCATTTGATCCGGGTAAGACTGGTAAGTCTACCGCAGAGACACTTAAGAAGGCGGCTGAGAAGGCGAAGGAAGCAGCAGAGGCCGCATCGGTAGTCGCCGAGGAAGCGAAGAGCGAAGCTCGATCTGTCGGTGGTCCAGCGCTTAAGAAGGCTAAGACTCCTAAGCAGATTGAGAAGCCAAAATCATTCAAGCAGACGAAGCCAACACCCAAGCCTAAGCGTCGTCCTCGTAACCCGGGGAGCCCGCTGAAGTAATGCTCTCGAACACCGCAGTACCAAAATACTACGGGCAGTTTCGAGACGCAGTTGTCCGAGGAGAGATTCCGGTATGCGAAGAGATCTCGTGCGAGATGAATCGCATCGACGCTCTCATTGCAAACCCGGAATACTACTATGACGACAAGGCTGTAGAGGGCTTTATCGCTTACTGCGAGAACGAGCTCACGCTGTCCGACGGAGCTGACCTCCATTTGCTCGACAGCTTCAAGCTCTGGGCCGAACAGCTCCTTGGCTGGTACTACTTCGAGGATCGTCAGGTCTTCGTCCCGTACGAGGACGGAGTCGGCGGTCGATACGAGACCAAAACAGTAAAGAAGCGCCTAACAATCAAGCAGTATCTGATCGTTGCTCGTGGAGCGGCAAAGTCGATGTATATGTCACTCATCCAGAATTATTTCATGGTGATTGACACTACAACGACCCATCAGATCGCTACGGCTCCGACCATGAAGCAGGCTGAAGAGGTGATGGGTCCATTCCGGACTGCTATCACTCGAGCCCGAGGTCCGCTGTACAAGTTCCTGACTGAGGGATCCATTCAAAATACAACCGGTGCGAGAGCTAACCGCCAGAAGCTGGTTGCTACGAAGAAAGGTGTGGAGAACTTCCTCACCGGATCCCTTCTCGAGGTCCGACCCATGTCTATTGACAAGCTACAGGGTCTTCGGCCCAAGGTTTGTACGGTAGATGAGTGGCTTTCCGGAGACATCCGAGAGGACGTCGTCGGTGCTCTCGAACAGGGTGCCTCGAAGATCGATGATCCGGTCATTCTGGCCGTCTCGTCCGAGGGAACCATCCGCAATGCGGTGGGCGACACCATGAAGATGGAGTTGCTCAAAATACTGAAGGGCGAATACATCGCCCCTCACATCTCAATCTTCTACTACAGACTTGACGACATCAAGGAAGTAGCAGATCCTGCTATGTGGGTGAAAGCCCAGCCGAACATCGGCATCACTGTCTCTTATGATCGGTACCAGCAGGACGTCGAGCGAATGGAGCAAGCCCCCGCCGCTCGAAATGACATCCTCGCTAAGAGGTTCGGTATCCCCATGGAGGGATATACGTACTTCTTCACCTACGAGGAGACAATCCCACACAGGAAGAACACCTTCTGGAACATGCAGTGCGCTATGGGCGCCGACTTGTCTCAGGGTGATGACTTCTGTGCGTTCACCTTCCTATTCCCACTGAGGAATCAGGCTTTCGGCGTAAAGACACTGGCATACATCTCTGAGCTGACGCTCATGAAGTTGCCTGGCGCTTTACGTCAAAAGTATGACGAGTTTATCCAAGAAGGAAGCCTCCGGGTTATGGAGGGTACCGTTCTGGACATGATGGAGGTCTATGAAGATCTGGACCTCTATATCGATGAACAGAAGTACGACGTCTCGGCGTTTGGGTTCGACCCGTACAACGCCAAGGAGTTCGTAACCCGGTGGGAACAGGAGAACGGACCGTACGGTATTGAGAAGGTCATTCAGGGAGCCCGGACAGAATCAGTACCCCTCGGGGAACTGAAGAAGCTGGCCTCTGAGCGCCTTCTCATCTTCGACCAGGAACTCATGTCTTTCACCATGGGAAACTGCGTAACTCTTGAGGATACCAACGGAAACCGAAAGCTGCTGAAGAAACGCTCGGAAGAGAAGATCGACTCAGTGGCTGCTCTGATGGATGCCTTCGTGGCATACAAGATCAACAAGGAGGCATTCGAATGAGCAAGGAGGTGAAATGGGTCTAGGAGATCGATTAGCCCATGCTTGGAATGCATTCTCTCGGGCTCCGGACAAGAAGAACTTCACACCCGAGTATGGGTCGTGGACGTTTGGAAATCCGAACCTGAACTACCGGCCTGTCGTCGGGGATCAGACGATCGTCACAAGTATCTACAACCAGATTGCTATTGACGTATCAAATGTTCCGATCCGACACGTCAAGACGGACGAGAACGGCAACCTAAAGAGCTATTACCGTAGTTCTCTTGATGACTGCCTGTCTCTAAGCGCCAATATTGACCAGACTGGCCAGGGATTCTTCCAGGATCTCGTGCTGACTCTGTTTGAGGAAGGCGCTGTGGCGATCGTCCCTGTGGACACAGACGTCAGTCCTGACATGACTCAGGGCTATGATGTCAGGTCTATGCGGATCGGAACCATCCTGAACTGGTATCCTCGCCATGTCCGAGTCGAGGTCTACAACGACCAAACTGGGCAGCGAGAACAGCTCACGCTCGACAAGGAATTCGTTGCTATCGTACAGAACCCTCTGTACAGCGTGATGAATGCCCCGAGCTCGACACTTCAGCGACTGACTCAGAAGCTGCATCTGTTGGATGCGATTGACAAGCAGTCGGGATCCGGTAAGCTGGACATTATCATTCAGCTTCCATATGTCGTAAAGACAGAGCTGAAGAAGCAGCAGGCCGAGGCACGCCGTAAGGCGATTGAGGAACAGCTCGCTGGGTCTCAGTACGGTATCGCTTACACCGATGGTGCAGAGCGAATCACACAGCTGAACCGACCTTCCGAGAACAACCTCATGAGCCAGATCCAGTGGCTTACCACGCAGCTGTACAACCAGCTCGGGATGACCGAGGATGTCTTCACCGGTAAGGCTGATGCTCGACAGATGCTGAACTACCAGAACCGAACGGTTCGTCCAGTTCTGAAAGCGATCACGGACGCCATTACCAGGACTTTCCTCACCAAGACTGCCCGAACGCAGCGTCAGCGGATCATGGCGATCGAGGATCCGTTCCTCAACGTCCCGCTGGAGGAGATGTCCAAGCTGGTCGACTCCGTCAAGCGTAACGAGATTGGTACGGCTAATGAGCTTCGCCCGAAGTTCGGCTGGGCCCAGTCTGAAGACGAGACGGCAAACCAGTTGGTGAACTCCAACATCAATCCGATGGGCGAGGAACAGCCGCCTGGCGAAGAGCCGGTCGACGAAGTCCCTGCATCGGAGGTACCAATTTCCGAACTGATGGAGAGTAGTCAAAATGGCAGTTAAGTGCGATTTCTCTGGCTACGCCACGAAGAACGATGTTCGGTGCTCGGATAACAAGGTCATCCGACACGGGGCTTTCGCGGCGTACGACGGGAAGACTGTACCTCTGGTCTGGCAGCACAAGCACGGAGACGTTGAGAACGTCCTTGGGCATGCCGACCTGGAGGTTCGTGAGGACGGCGTCTACGCCTACGCCCACCTCAACAACACCGATCGTGGCCGGACCGCTCGAGAAATGGTCAAGAACGGCGACATCAAGGCGATGAGCATCTATGCTACTCACGTTCGGGCTCGGGGCAACGACGTTGTCCACGGCGAGCTCGTCGAGGTGAGCTTGGTGCTCCGCGGCGCTAACCCTGGTGCCCTCATCGACCAGGTCTCCATCGAGCATGGTGACGACGGTGATGAGATCGAGGCTGTCATCTACACGGATGCGCAGCTGGACTTCGTCTCTCACGGCGATGAGGACGAGGATGAGGACTTCGAGGCGGAGGAGACGGATGACGTTGAGCACGCCGAGGAGGAGCCGGAGGCCGATGAGGCTGAGGGCGACGAGGATGACCCCACTCTCGGGGAGATCTTCGATGGAATGACCGAGGAGCAGAAGACGGCGGTTTATGCCATCGTTGGACAGCTCGTCGATTCCGTAGATGAAGAGGCGGAGGAGTCGGAGACCGAAGAGGTTGAGGACACCGCCCATTCCGACACAACTGAGGATACTATGGCTCACAAGAACGTGTTTGAGGGCTCCGCTACCACCGAGGAGCTCCCCGTCCTGACTCACGCCCAGGTCGAGACCATCTTCGAGGATGCTCGCTCCAGCGGCTCCCTGAAGCAGGCCATCCTGGCTCACGCCGACGCTTACGGCATCAAGCAGATCGAGACCCTCTTCCCCGAGGCCAAGGATCTGTGGAACCAGCCGGAGTTCATCAAGCGCAAGACCGATTGGGTCAACTCCGTCGTTGGCGCTGCCAAGCACTCGCCCTTCTCCCGCATTCGCACCCGCTTCGCCGACATCACGGCCGACGAGGCCCGTGCCCGGGGTTACATCAAGGGTAATAAGAAGGAAGACGAGGTCTTCACGCTGCTGCAGCGTGTCACCTCGCCGACCACCATCTATAAGAAGCAAAGGTTGGACAGGGATGACATCCTGGACATCACCGACTTCGATGTCGTCTCCTACATCCGTGGCGAGATGAAGATCATGCTCGAGGAGGAGCTCGGTCGAGCCGTCCTCATTGGCGATGGTCGTCAGGCCTCCTCCAAGGACAAGATCAAGGAGGACTGCATCCGCCCGATCTACAAGGAGGACAGCCTCTACGCTCCTCGCGTCGTCCTGGCCAAGGAGACCACTACCGAGGACGTCCTGGACTCCATTGTCCGCGCTATGGACGACTACGACGGTGCTGGTAACCCGACCTGGTTCGCCGAGCCCCACATGGTTACCGAGATCCTGCTGCTCAAGGACAAGATTGGTCACCGTCTGTTCCGCAGCGTCTCCGAGCTTGCCGACTACGTAGGCGTCTCGAAGATTGTCAAGGTCCCTCTGATGAAGGGCCTGCAGCGCACCTCCACCAAGAACGGAGTTGTCGACGCCCTCGGTATCATCGTCAATATGTCCGATTACACCATCGGTGCGGACAAGGGTGGTCAGCTCTTCGCGGCTGAGGACTTCGACATTAGCTTCAACCAGTACCACTACCTGCTGGAGACCCGTCTCTCCGGTGCGCTGACTCACCCGAAGTCGGCCATCATCGTTGAGCGGAAGACCGAGGCTGGTAACGTCGTCCCGGAGCCGTGATAGATGGCCAAATTCTTCGGTGAGATAGGATTTGCTACACAGGTCCAGACCGAGCCGGGAATTTGGGAAGACAAAATAGTCGAGAAGCAGTACTATGGCGACGTCTTCCGGGAAGCACGCCGCTTTGGTAGCAGCGATGAGATTCTGGGAAGTATCAACCTCAGTAACCAGATCAGCGTTATTGCTGATGGTTTCCTAACGGATAACATCCAGAATCTTAAGTATGTTCGCTGGATGGGGGGACTTTGGAAGATCTCCTATGTGGAGCTGAAGTTCCCCCGTCTGGTTCTCGAGTTGACGGGGGTGTATAATGGACCGACGGCTAGCTCTCCATGAGAAGCTGGTAGAGATCCTCGGGTCGGATAAGGTCTATTACCAGCCACTCCCGTCGCTTAAGCTCTCGTATCCATGTATTGTATATGAGCGGCATCCGGGTGATCCGATGTACGCGGACAACCTCAAGTATATCAAAGCAAACCGGTTCCAGGTTACTCTGATCGCCCGGCATCCCGAGGACCCGACACGAACGAAGATCGAGGACCTTTTGTTCAGCCGCCATGAGTCCCGACTCGTAGCGGATAACCTCTATCACGACATCTTCGACGTCTATTATTAGGAGATAACATGGCTGCACTTGTCTGGGACAAGACTGGTGAGCGCCGGATTGAGACCGGTGTTGACCACTGTGCGCTGTATGTGTACAACCCTACCACTAAGACCTACGGCACTGGCGTTGCTTGGAATGGTATCACCGCCATCTCCGAGAAGCCCGAGGGCGCTGAGGCTACCGACCTCTACGCCGACAATATTCTGTACCTCTCGATGCTCTCGGCTGAGAAGCTGAAGGCCACCATTGAGGCCTACACCTACCCCGACGAGTTCGAGGCTTGTGACGGTTCTGCCACTCTGACTAAGGGTGTCAAGATCGGTCAGCAGGACCGACTCTCGTTCGGTCTGGTCTACCGCACCAAGATTGGTGACGACGTGGCTGGTCAGGACAAGGGCTACAAGCTCCACTTCCTGTACGGCTGCAAGGCCTCCCCTTCCGAGAAGGGCTACAAGACCGTCAATGACTCTCCCGAGGCGATCTCGTTCTCGTGGGAGCTGTCGACCACTCCGGTCAACGTGTCCGGAGCCAAGCCGACCTCACTGCTGACCATCTCGTCTCTCGACGTCGACGCCGGTAAGCTGAAGACCCTCGAGGCTAAGCTGTTCGGTTCCGACGCTCAGGGTGGAGTCGGGGCTCTCGAGCCCAAGCTCCTCCTGCCGGACGACATCAAGGCACACTTCGCAGGCTGATAAAACTCACCGGGGGCTCAGAGACCTAGACTCCTGGGCCCTCGGTGCCTGCAATGCTTATAGTTTCTATCCCGGATCTCGACGGGTTCGATGAGGAGACAGGCACCTTTGTCTCCATGCCTGGCGGAATCCTGCACCTGGAGCACAACCTGGTCGCGCTGTCAAAATGGGAGTCAATCACCCATAAGCACCTAATTGGTAATGACAAAGTCACCCCTGAGGAGATGGCCCTCTACATCAAGTGCATGATCACTGATGAGGAGTATGACCCGTCGCTCCTGGATAGGATCCCCCCATCTGAGGTCGATCGTATTAGCGCCTATATGGGCGACACGATGACCGCAACCACCATCCGCGAGACGGGTGGGGAGTCTGGATCTGGAGAGTACACCTCATCCGAGTTGATCTACTACTGGATGATCGCTTGCCAGATCCCCTTCGAGTGTGAGACATGGCACATCAACCGACTACTCACACTCATTCGGGTTTGTAACCAAAAGAATCAGCCTGATAATAAGATGTCCCAGTCCGAGATTATGGAACGGAACCGGGAACTCAACAGGGCCAGGCGAGCTAAGCTTGGCTCGAAGGGATAACAATGATCAGTCACGAAGACATTCCCGAGGAGGCGCTTGCTCCGCAGGCCCACATCGGCACTGATCCCATGGAAGACAAGGACATTCATGTGTCCCAGACTACCGAGGTGATGAAGTGAGCGTCGCAGACAACGTACTCGCTCGCGCCGCAGCGAGGATTGGTTACTATGCACCAGACGACCCTCAGCCCGGATCCGAAGCTGGCCGATACTGGGCAGCTCGAACTGGTCAGCAGTGGCTTGCTGGACCGTCCGACTCTGTTTGGTGGTGCATGCTCTTCGTCAGCATGTGTCTGGACGAGTGCGGGCAGATTGACGCTATTGGAGGATTCTCCTTTAACACTGACTACACCGTCAACAAGGTCCGCCAGCACCCTGACGCTTACTTCGTATCGGTTTACGACGCAAGACCGGGCGATGTCGTCATCTACAACTGGGACGGCGGCGGCACGGACCACGTGGGCTTCGTCGAGAAGAACCTTGGCGGCGGCACGCTCCAGACGATTGAGGGGAACACCTCGTCTGGCAGCTATGGTTCTCAGTCTGCTGGGAACGGTGTTTGGCGGCGTGTCCGCAATCAGTCGATCGCTTATGTGATTCGCCCGGCTTATACCGACTCTCCGAGCAACACGGCTCCTGCTGGCCCCGCTGACATCCGCGCTCTGCAGCGTGCAGTCCGGGCTACCCCCGACAACGTCGCCGGTCCGAACACTCGGTCTCGTTGCTATGCTCTTGCCGCGGCTTCCGAGTGGGGCGGTAAGACCTTCCCCTTCGGCGTGGCCTTCACGCAGTCCGTGGTCGGCACTGAGCAGGATGGAATCTGGGGCGAGGGCTCTGAGGAGGCGCACGACTCTACTGTCGAGGCCGTTCAGGCAGCCGTCGGCGCTGAGGTCGATGGCGTCTACGGCGCCGAGACAAACACCAAGGTGAACGCCCTGCTCGACAGGGCCGAACAGCCGTAGGAGGCTCAAAATGGCAGCGCCATACTGTACTTTAACGGGAACAATTCCCGGAGGAGAGAATGGTCGGGCTCTTGTCCGAATCGTTCCTGACGTGAAGGGCGCTACGGCTACCGTTGACGGTTCCGCAGTCTCAATGCGCGAGCACATGGTTCGGACAGACCAGGCTGGCGCTGTCAACATCGAGGTGCTGGCTCCGGGCGCTGGAGTAACCCCCTCTGGCGCCTGGACCCACACCATCTACATCGATTCCCCCAAGTTTGACATCGTCAAGCATGTTTCTCTGACTCAGGGTGTAGCTATCGACATCATGTCCGCCGACCCTACATCCGAGATCTCCCCGCTTCCGTTCGGCGGTGGAGGTGGCGGAGGGGCTGGTTCGCCTGGTCCAATCGGCCCTCGAGGCCCCAAGGGTGAAACCGGTCCCGCCGGACCTCCTGGACCTAAGGGTGATGCTGGTGAACGTGGACCTGCCGGACCGGAAGGCCCTCGGGGTCTTCAGGGTCCTCCCGGACCTGCTGGCGGTGGAGATGGAGGAACCCCTGTTCCCGGCCCCAAGGGTGATATTGGTCCCGCGGGACCTCCTGGACCCAAGGGCGAGAATGGAGCAGCTGGACCGCCTGGACCCCAAGGCCCTCCCGGACCTGCAGGAGAGCGTGGCCCCGCCGGTCAGGATGCTGTCACCCCTCAGCTCGATAGGTACCTCACTAAGGACGAGGCAGCTAAGACCTACGGCGAGAAGGCGGATGTCGAAGACGCACTCCGACAGACAAACCCCTTCAAGAACGGAGCTCGGTACTACTCTCCAGTAACCTACTACTGGCCTGACTACTACCAGGACGGAAAGCCTGGACAGTTCTCCAAGTGGGCTCAAACTCTGAAGTTCCGGGACAACCTCGGATACGTCATCCTTAATCGCAACAGTGGTGACTGGGAAGCTCAGGAAGTCGACTTCCAAAAGCAGGGAGAGCTGGCTCTTGGTGCTGGTGCCAAACGCGTCCTGTTCTACATCAAGACCCAGTACGGAGCGGCCATCAATCCCGATTCTGAGGAGAACCGAGGCGTTCCCAACGCCTCTAAGTTTACTAAGGAGTACATCCTTGAGCAGTTGAAGCGAGCCAAGCAGTGGTATGGCGATCTGGTACAGGGCGTCTTCCTTGACGAGGTTATCAACGGTTGGGACGCTCGGAAGGATCGGATTCCGTGGTATAAGGATCTGATCGATACAATCCGCCGCGAGAACGGACTGGACTTCGTGATCGCCATCAATACCGGATCTAACATCTCTCAGGCGATGTGCGACCTGGACTTCGATGTCTGCATGATGTTCGAGGGTACGGCAACCAAGTTCCTCCAGGAGGATCCGACTTCGCCGATCCTTCCGGACCACATGAAGGCTTATCCGTCCACTCGATGGTGGGCTGTGGTGCACTCTGTCACCTCTGAGAACTACCAGAAGGTCTTCGACAAGGCAGACAACCTCGCCATCGGCCATCTCTACGTCACCGACGGCTTCCTCATTGAGGATCCTCAAAATGGTGGTCAGTGGCACCCTGTTGGTAATCCTTACGAGAACCCTCCGGGCGCCGAGATCCGTGAGCTGATTATTCCGTGGCTCAAGGGCTACCTGAAGCTCAAGCTGAAGGTTGACAATCTCAAGATCCCCGAGGTTCCGAAGATGATTGTCCTTGGTCCAGATGACCCAGTGCCTGCTGGGACTCCGTCTGGGACGGTGATTGTTAGGCGGGCCAAGTAATGGCTAGCGTATTCCCAGTAATTGGCGCATGGTGGGGAGGTAACGGGGCGCGAATCGGTGACGGGCGTCTGATCCGAAAGGGATCCAGCTCCACGCCATTCGAGAGCGCGGCCTATACTGTCGGCGATCGTAAGTGGACTGTCGAGATCACGTACTCAGCAGACCAAGACACTCAGATCGCCATGAGAGCGAACTGGTTCCAGGCAGGTAAGCAGAAGACCGATAAACAGGACTTCATCACCACCTGGAATATCCGAGGCGGTACTAATGCGGCGATCAAGTTCGACTTCGAGCTTCCGAACAACGTCTATCCAATGTGGACTCCGTCCATCGCGGTTCCGGGTACGGCTCAAGACATCACTATCCACAACTTCAACGTCTACGAGACACCGAAGCCAGGTTTACATGTACATGTAGCTACCGGTAGTGGGTCGGAGGCCAATGGTTTCGGCACGGCTTCACTACGAAGCCTCCCCGCCGAACTCGGTGACCTGATAGTTGTATTCTACGCTTCGCAGTTTGGGGACACTAAAGCCAGACCTCCTGCTGGCTGGGATTTCCAATACACCCGTGATGCCGGTGGGCGATCTGGGTATGTAGCGGTAAAGCGAGCTACACAAGCCGATCTTGATGGCAACTTCAAGTTTAATAGTGATGTCGCCACCAACGCTAGAGAGAACTTTGTCTTATTCTCGATCGGCGGGGTATCTAACTATAAGATACACACCTGGCAACCAGGCATTCCCGCTCTCGATAAAACCAAGAAAAATCTAGTAGCGGTACAGTATCATGCGCCATCTTCTCGAGACGAACCAGTATGGTATCCCCCGGGTACCGATCCAATCGCCAGAGGCGGTAAGCGTAACCGAGGATCCTCATGGTCGATGACCACCGGGGCACTGGCTTCTTCAGTGAAGGACTCGTATGGCGCTAAGGCTTATGCTTGGGTAGAGCTTGAGGAGGAGAATCCAGAACCTCCAGCCGTAGTCGTACCGGGCATAGAGATTACCGATTCCGGAAATTCCAACCCGGTATTCGTGTATTGGAACGGGGAACTGAAACCGTCTACCATGCGTGCCGTGCCAAGAGGATACGCTGATATATACACAATGATGGATACTCGCGGGTTCCTAATCGCCCACCGAGGAGGATCCGTCAGCTGGCCTGAGGCCTCGATTCGGGCATACACCAATGCAGTGATGTTCGGAGCAGGGGCTTTGGAGGTCTCATGTCAGAAGACGAAGGACGGAGTCTGGTTCCTAAACCATGATCGCACCCTCCAGCGTGTGGATAAGATGGCTCCAGATACCCCCGTCACTGAAATGACATGGGCAGATATCCAGAAGTTCACAACTATGGGCGAACCATTTATGACGGTCGAGGAGTACTTCACAGCCTACGGCTCAAGTCATATCACGGTACTCGATCCGAAGTATTCTGCCGCCCAGTGGCAGGAACTGAAGAAGTTCTTCCCGACCGATGCCCAAGGGCGAATCATCTGGAAGTTCTCGATCGATGCCGGATGGCTGGCCAACCAATGGAAGGCTGACGGTTGGAAGTGCTGGGGCTACTCATATCCGGATCAGGTGACTGACGGTCGCATCAATGAGTGGCACAAACCATGGGACTACATCGGTATGTCCTTCGATGCTAGTGATGAGGTTTGGAACCGAACCACCGGACTCGGTAAGCCGGTATGGGGGCACATCTGCCCAACCCGAGACGCCTACGACCAGGCTATGGCCAAGGGTGCCGTTGGGTGTATGGTCTCCGGAGTGGCCAACATCTACTCCGAATCTCTAGTCTAGGAGAATCATGATTACGATCGAGAGCCAGGGAGACTGGAAACTCACCAGGAATTGGTTTGACCGAATGACGAAGTTGGACCTGGCTCTGATCATGAATCAGTTCGGCAAGGAGGGGGTTTCAGCATTAAAGTCTGCGACCCCCTCCAGGTCGGGCGAGACAGCAGCTAGCTGGAACTACGAAGTTACCAGAACTGGAGAGAACTGGAAGATAACCTGGACCAACTCACACGTAAATAACGGCGTAAACATCGCCGTCATCTTGCAATATGGTCACGGCACCCGTAATGGCGGGTATGTCGTCGGCCGAGACTACATCAATCCCGCTATCAGGCCTGTATTCGACAAGATAGCTAAGAAGGCCTGGAAGGAGGTCACTAAGTAGTGGCAACTATTGACGAGCGGGTAGTCTCGCTCAAGATGAACAACAAGCAGTTCCTGTCCGCAATCAAGGAATCCGCGTCTAGTATGGACCGCCTCAAGGAATCCTTGAAGCTTCAGGGCGCCGCCGACGGCCTTTCTCGAGTTGGAGAAATCGCTAAGAATACCACCCTAGGCGATCTCGCTACTAAGGCTCTCGACATCGGCAAGAATATGTCGGTTATGCAGGGTCTTGCCGTCACCGCATTCGGTGGAATTGGTGTCGCAGCTCTTAATGCTGGTCGAAGCGTGGTCTCTGGTTTCATCGGAACCATTAAAGACGGCTTTAATGAGTATGAGCTCAAAATGAGAGCAATTCAGACCATTATGGCCAACACAGTCGAGAAGGGGACCACCCTCGGCGAGGTTAAGACCTCCCTGGCCGAGCTGAACACCTATGCCGATAAGACGGTATATAGCTTCAGTGACATGACTCACGCCATTGGTCTGTTCACCGCAGCTGGTGTCGATCTTCAGACATCCGTGGCATCAATTAAGGGTCTGTCTAACCTTGCAGCGGCCTCTGGTTCAACTGCCCAGCAGACAGCCACGGCATACACTCAGCTTTCTCAGGCTATCGCGGCTGGCGCAGTCCACCTTCAGGACTGGAACTCACTGGTCCAGGCAGGTATGGGTGGAGAGTCATTCAGGAACGCTCTTATCGAGACCTCCCGAATGATGGGTACTGGCTACGATGAGGCTATTGCTAAGGACGGCAACTTCCGAGAGTCTCTCAAGGAAGACTGGCTTACTGCTCAGGTCATGACGACCACCCTTACCGCCTTGACGAACGACCTCTCTGAGGCGCAGCTTGTCGAGATGGGGTACTCTGAGGAACAGGCGCACAAACTTAAGCAGTTCGCCCAGGGTGCATTTGACGCAGCAACCAAGATCCGAACGTTTAGTCAGCTAGTTGACACCACCAAGGAGGCTATTGGCTCCGGGTGGGCCGAGACATTCGAAATTCTATTCGGTGACTTTGAAGAGGCATCAGTCCTTTTCACCTCTATTGGCGATTGGCTTGGTGGCGTTATTAAGTCCAGCGCTGACGCGCGAAACGGATTCCTCCAGATGTGGAAGGATCTTGGAGGACGGGCATCCCTTGTCCAGGGTCTGGCCAATATCTTCTGGGCCATTGTCAAAGTTCTCGGACAGATCGGAACTGCCTTCCGACGAGTGTTCATGAACGCTAGTGCCGAAGGTCTTGTTCGCATCACCAAGGCGTTTGAGAACTTCACGTCTAAGCTCATCATCACGAACAACTTTGCCGAGAAGCTTGAGTGGACATTCACAGGGGTCTTCTCGATCTTCCATATCTTCGCCACCATCCTCGGCGAGGTAGCTCAAGTTATCTTCACGGTCGCCTCACACATTATCAGCGCACTATTCCCAGCGTTCACAGGGATCAACTCTGGCGTATTCCAGATTACGAAGGTAATTGGCAAGGCGATCTACTGGTTTGACCAGTGGTTCACCAAGCTAGACCTTGGCGGAAAGATACTCAAGCTGCTACTACCTCCGATTGACCTAGTCGGTAAGGCGATTAAGTGGGTTTCAGACAAGATCCATGACTTCATTATGTGGATCGACTTCACAGGAAAGGTCAAGGGTGCCGGAGAGGGGCTTAAGAACCTCGCTTCGAAGTTCGGACTCGTCAAGGACGCTCTTAAGAATTCGGTTATCGGTCGAGAGTTCTCTGCCGCGATGGATTCCATCCACAGCGGAGTAGACAAGGCCAAGAACAAGCTTCACGAGTTCGGACAGACTGTCGGAGATAAGCTAAAGGCTAAGCTCACCTCTGGTAAGTCGGCTCTATCTGACTACTTTAAGGGCTTCGATCTTAGTAACATTACCACTTCCGAGGCCATTGTCTCGAAGTTGGGAGCTAAGTTCGATGAACTCGGTAACAAGCTCAAGATTTCCGAGAAGGTTCAGTGGCTCAAGGAGAAACTCGTTGAGCTGAAGGATGCGCTTGTCGACACATGGAATACTATTCAAAATAGTAGTGTTTGGGACCATCTTGGGAAGGCCTTCTCCGACATTGGCGGGAAGGTCAAAGACGTAGCTATCTCCTTCCGAGACTGGGTCAACGGTCACGGCGAAGTCAAGGCTAAGGCTAAGGAAGCTGCTGGTGCAGTTTCTGAGGTAGGCTCCGCTGCAGCCCAGGCAGCCAAGGAGACCGGACAGGCGGCCAAGGAGAATTTCCTCAAGAAGTGGTTCGAGGACATCAAGCAGGTTGCTAACGCAATTCACCTGCCCGAGCTGTTTGACACTATCAAGCAGAAGTTCGTCGAGTTCAAGGACTTTGTCGTTAACACCTTCGCCCCCAAGGTGAAGGAGGGCGCAAAGAACGCATTCGGCTCTATCGGTACCGCGATGAGTCAAGCGAACTCCAACCTCAAGTCTTATGACATGGGCAAGATCCTTGTCGGGGCCATTGGCGGAGGAGTGCTTATCGCCTTTACTCGATGGATCAACTCTTTCAAGGAGAACTTTGACAAGATCGGAAATGTTGCTGACAAGCTCGGTAACGTCTTCGATAAGCTCGGCGGAGTCCTCGAGGCATTCGAGCAGAAGGTTAAGGCTAAGGCTCTCCTAACGATCGCTATTGCCCTCGGAGTTCTTGCGGGTGCGCTGATCCTGATGTCTCTGGTCCCTGCGCCAAAGCTACTAGTCACTCTTGCGGTCTTGAAGTTCCTATTCAAGATGATGGATGACATGCTTGAGTCCATGACTAAGATGGTGACCTTCAAGAATGACAGCGTTCGTATTGTGGCTATGCTCATCGCTATGGGCGCAGCCATGATCTTGATGGCGACAGCTGTCAGAATTCTTGCCGGAATGGACCTCAAGGGCGCCGTGGTCGGTCTTGCTGCTATGAAGATCCTAATGATGACCATGCAGGAGTTCATGACCAAGATGGCTGCCACCAAGGGGGTCGAGAAGGGCGCTGGAATTCTTCTTGCTCTTGCTGCATCCTGTGTTATTCTGTCTCTAGCAGTATACACGCTTGGATCCATGGATACCGGTAAGGCTATCCAGGGGGTCGTAACCCTCGCTGCGGTTGTGGCGATTCTGTCTGGGTTCATGATGGTCGTTAGTAAGGATCCCTTCATGGGCAAGGGCGCTGCAATTCTTCTATCGCTGGCTGTCTCTTGTAACATCCTTGTGGCAGCTATCTGGATGCTTGGTACGATGGACACTGGTAAGCTTCTCCAGGGCGTCATTGCTTTGGGTGTCATTATTGCGGAGCTATCCGTAGCAATGGCAATTGCAGGCAGAGCTAATGCCCGCGGAGCGGCTGCAATCATCGCTATGTCTGCAGCAGTTATTGTTCTAACTGGAGCAGTGGCCATTCTCGGCAACATGGATATAATGACGCTAGCTAAGGGACTTATCGCTCTCGCGGCTGGTCTCGCTATTCTGGCGATCTCGATGGCTGCGGCAGACGCCTTCAAGGAGGGTGGAATTGCTCTAGGTATCGCCTCTATCGCATTCCTCGCTCTGGCCTCTGCTATGAAGACCCTGTCTGGAATCACTTGGACACAGCTAGCTATCGGGCTTATTGCTCTTGCTGGTGGTATGCTGATCCTGGTTGCTGCGGCAGCCGGTGCTCAGTACTTTGCGGTAGGTATGATCATCCTCACGGCAGCATTGCTCGCATTGGGCCTGGCGCTGCTTCCGATCTCGATCGGTATGGCGGCCTTTGCTGCGGTATTGGGTATCTGTGCTACCACCGGTGCAGCAGCGTTCTTGGTCCTCACCGAGGGGCTGAAGCAGCTTGCGGCGATTCTGCCCCAGGTGGCGATCGATGTGGCTAATGCCATTGCTAACTTCATCATTACGCTAGGAGCAAAGGCCCCGGAGCTTGCGGTGGCGATGGCAGCATTGCTTGGAGCAATAATTTACGCCATTAATGCCAACATTCCTGGTATCGTTGCTACATTGTTCATCCTGATTCAGGCAATGCTCACCGAGCTGGCTAACCACGCTTATGAGTTCGGTGAGAAGGGTGCCACTATCCTGGCTAACTTCTTGAATGGTATTGCTGACAACATCGGCAAGGTCATTGATGCTGCCACCAACGTCATCCTCAACTTCCTTGATGGCATTGCTAGGAATGGTCCGAAGATCATTGACAAGGGTATGTGGACGGTCCTCAAGCTTCTTGAAGGTGTTCGCGATGCTATTAACAAGTACGCTCCTCGTTTCAACAAGGTTGGTCGAGAGATTGCTTGGGCTATTGTCGACGGTATGACCAACGGTCTCGCATCCAAGGCCTGGAGCTTCGGTGAGTCTATGCTGAACGTAGCCAAGAAGGGCTACAACAAGGTCAAGAGCTACTTCAAGATCCACTCTCCTTCTCGGCTAATGATGGAGCTTGGCGGATACGTCGGCGAGGGTCTTGCTATAGGCATCGAGGATACCGGAGATCGCGTTGCTGATGCTGGAGGTAGTATGGCTGGCGCAGCTTACGACGCTATGTCTAAGGCTCTCGACGGAGTCAATGAACTCATCGAGGACGACCCATCCTTCAAGCCGGAAATCAAACCTATTCTGGACCTCACCGAGATGCAGAAGCAGGCTAAGGGCATCAACAACTTCATGCCCGCCATCGGAGTCACAGCTCAGGCAGCTAATGCTGCTCGGCCTCCTGCTCCGATCGCAGTTGACAATTCTGACAAGAATAGTCAAAATGGTGTTACAAACATCACCTTCAACCAGACCAACAACTCGCCTGAGGCGCTGGATGCGGCTACTATCTACCGCAACACCAACACTCAGCTTGCAATGGCAAAGGACAAGTTGACACTATGATCTCAGAGATCTCGTCCACGACAAAGTCGGGGGATCGTCTAACCATCGACATCACGAACCCCTACGAGTCGGGGGTCGCGGTCAAGGAGATTACTGGTCTGGGGCCAGTAAAGGCGGACATCAGCACTGATGGATTCGCCCTGCTGGACGGAGCGTTCCTCAAGGGGATCAGGGTTGGTACTCGTACTGTGGTACTGACTCTGATCCCCTGGGGGACCGACATTCAGGAACTCCGACTCAAGACATATTCCTACTTCGGAGTCGGGGAGACCATTACTCTCGGTGTGACAACCGACTGGCTTAACGTGCACTCAGACTTCATCGTCGAGTCCGTCGAGCCGAACATCTTCTCTGAGCGGCAGGAGATCCAGGTCTCCCTTCTTGGACTAGACCCGTATTGGAAGTCCTCTGCTACTCAGATTCAGAAGGTTGTGGGCTTCAATGACAACACCCCCACCTTCGAGTTCCCGTTCTTCTCACAGGACAACCACAAGCTCAAGTTCGGTGACATGACCAACTCCTCGGGTAAGGATATCCGATACCTCGGTGATTACCCGGCTGGTGTCACAATCACCGTCGAATTCCTTGGCACGGTTAGCAACCTTATCCTGAGTAACACGACCTTCAACGAGACAATGTCCATCTCTCGAGCGGGGAACTTCTACGCCGGAGAAAGTATTGTTGTCGACACTCGTCCCGGCAAGAAGTCGATCACTCACCAGGCTCGAGGAAGGAAGTCATACATCACTGGCGTTCTGGCGCCAGGTAGTACCTGGATTCAGATGCATCCGGGAATCAACACGATCGCCCTTCAGTATGCTGGAGGCGTTGATGACGTTAACGTCTCCTTGGAATACGATACACTTTATAGGGGGATCTAATGCAGCTGTTCTTCGCGTTCCTTCATAACTACAACTCGTGGATTGAGGTTCCGAATAACTTCTACTCCCTGAACTGGACTGAGCGGGCCTATGACTACGGACAGTTCGAGCTCCAGCTCTACTCGGATCAGCCGGGGTATGAGTATAGTCTCGGGAACCTGTTTATTCGAGATGACACCTCGACGGCTATGGTTATCGAGACTGCCACTGTGAAGCAGGAGGATGACGGCGTCTACCTCCACAAGTATACTGGGCGATCTCTCGAGTCGATGTTTGAGTGGAGAGTTCTTCCTCACAGACAGTGGATTGAACCTGACTCCAACGGTCAGTTCAATGCTCAGATGACGGCTGAGAACTTGGCTCACGCACATCTCGGTAAGGATGCGGAAGCTGCTCGTAGGATTGATAACTTCAACTTCCATAGAGAGACTCGAGTATCGCAGATGGCCTACGTCAATGACACAGGTCAGAAGATCCAGGATGGGAAGTGGATCATCTACGACCGAGCACCCATTGCCGAGATGTTCAAGAACGTCTTGTCGGCGTGTAAGCCGAACGGATATTCTCTCTTCTACAAGATCAAACTCGAGAACCAGGGTATTCACTGTTACGTAACTGCCCCGCATCTCATCAATACGATCACACTTGCTCAGGAGAATGACAACTTCTCAGACTTCGAGTCAGTGGACTCCATTGTCGATAAGAAGAGCACGATCTATGAGGTCTTTGATACTGGAGACGTGGATCTAAAGTGGATCGCTGACGGCAGTACGCATACTCGAGCGCACACTCTGCGTTCTGAGAACCCCATCACTCGACGAGAGGTCTTGTGGGACAATACTCAGGTCCACAAACCATATTCAATCAAGGACTGGAAAGCCCTCACCCCTCTTCAGAGGAAGCATATTTCATCTCTGAGTGAGGTATGGTATCCGTTCTGGGTTCTGGACGCCATGTTCCCGAAGTATACACCTCTCAAAATGATCTCGGGAAAGATCAACAGCTTCTCCAACGTTGAGTATCGAACCGGATTTGATGTCGGCGATATCTTCTACTACGTCCCCTCGGGCAGCAACGCAGAACCAATTGAGTGTCAGCTGACTGAGATGACGGAGTCATGGTCCAGTAGTGGGTTCTCTCGGGTTCCTACTATCTCAATGTCGTCTCGTACCAAGTGGAATGGTGACGGCTTCCGTATTGACTTCACTCGCGGTGGCCCTGGAGAGGTCATTGCTCCTCGAGAAAGGGATTAATGTATGGCCATTTCTAGTGGTTTCTACAACTCGGTGAATGGTGACCGTACCTACGACGCCGACCAGTTCGGAGATCTCTTCGACGGTATCATCTCGCCGGGCGTCTTCCCGAACGTGGGGGACAAGTTCCGAGTCCGACCCACCAACAACGGTATGTCCGTCTACGTTGGTGCCGGTAAGGCTTGGCTGAACAACCGATGGGTTGAGAACTCCGGTGATGAGACGGTCTCCCTCACTGGTGCTCACGCAACTCTGGACCGAATCGATCTGGTCTGTGTTGAGGTTGACCGATCCAAGGCTGTTCGCGGAGCCAGGATCAAGGTTGTCCAGGGTACTCCGGCAGTCACCCCTCTGATCCCAAATGTTGGAGATAGTGGTGATAGACAGACGTTCGCGCTTGCTCAGGTCAAGATTATCAAGAACTCTCGACAGATTGTTGCTGAGAACATCATCAACCTTGTCGGTAGCGCTCGTACTCCTTATGTGAGTGGGCCGCTCCAGACCATTAACCTGGACTCTCTTCAGGCTAAGCTTCAGGGCGAGTTCAACGCCTGGTTTGACTCGGTTCGAGATGCCCTGGCTAATGCTGGCGGTAATACCTCGACGGACGTGGCCAACCTCAAGGTTAGCGACAAGAACCAGAATGAGCGTATCCAGGCTGTCGAGGGTCGAGTCGCTGGGACTGAGATCAACATCACCAAGATCAACGAGAAGTTCGCCAACTCGGGATCTGTCTATGGTATGCTGAACGACTCGAACGTTGGTGTCCACAACTCGATCTACCGAGGAGCTTCTCTTGGTAACTCGGTGACGCCCTACCTTCAGGCAATCCGAAGTGGGTCGTTCTCGGGTCTATACCTTGGTGATTACTGGACATATTCTGGTGTTACTTGGCGAATCGTGGCGTTCAACTACTTCATGAACATCGGTGAACCGCCATTCCGCCAGAACCATATTGTGGTTGTCCCCGACCGATCCCTGTTCCGAGAGGCTTGGTCGACTACTATCCCGGATCAGCGCTCATACGTCGACTCGACACTGAACCAGTCTACCATGACTCAGGCGAGTCGTATGGCTGAGTCCCTGTTCAACCGTTCTAATATGGTCGGCGTCTGGACTCGAGTGGCTACTGGGTATGACGGGAACGGCGCAGTCAAGGACTGGCGCTGGTACAACCCGCACATTAATATCATGGATGAGGCCATGCTCTGGGGATCGTCGATCTTTAACGACACCCTCTCTCGAGGCATGCACCACAATCAGTTCCCTGCCTTCAGGCTCAACCCCGCCCTTGTTAACATCGAGGAGGAATACTGGCTTCGTGAGCGTGCTTCGGCTCAGACCGCAGTCTATATGAAGTCCACGGGCCAGTTCTCCCACGCCCCGATTAACTACTCCCTCGGGGTCCGTCCCTATCTAGCGATCGGTTAACATGCAGCACTTCGGATTCAACCCCATGACTGACATCGTCCTTGCGATATTTATGTCGGTTCTGGGATCCTCCGGAATGTGGGCTTGGATCATGAAGCGCAGTGAGCGGAAGTCCGCCACGTCAAGGCTTCTGCTCGGAATGGCCCATGACCGGATTGTATTTGTCGGGAAGACTTATCTTCATCGAGGATTCATCACCCTCGACGAGTATGAGGACTTCATGAAGTATCTCGTAGAGCCCTATTCCGAGTTCGGGGGGAATGGGCTTGCTGAGAAGATAGTGAGTGAAGTAAAGAATCTTCCCGTCGTCCCCACCCCTAGACCCCCGGCGAAGAGGAAAACCAATGGCTAAGCACCTTCAGGAGAGCAAGTTGAACAACAAGTCCTACGACATCCTCAAGTGGGTTGCGCTGGTCGCCCTTCCGGCTACCTCTGCGCTTTACCTTACGTTGGCGGCTCTGTGGCACCTGCCTCACCCGACTGAGGTTGCTGGGACGATCGCCGCGATCGACACCTTCCTGGGTGTGCTTCTCGGCGTGAGCTCCAACAAGTACCAGGGGACCCAGCCCTCCGGCGCCCTCCATGTGTCTGAGGACCAGGGGATCCACGCCACCTTCGACCAGGGCGTCGCCGAGATGCTCCGGAATGGGAAGGTGACGCTGGACGTCAAGCAGGTCTAAGCGAGAAAAACCTGCGGTATAATGAACCCCTAGAAAGGAGCCACACCCATGAAGAACCCTGACCCCATTCAGCAGACAATTGAAGCTGCTCTGAAGGAGGCCGAGCTTCACGATCCCTCTAGTGAGGACTACACCACAATTGCTCGCAATGTCGAGACTCTTGCAAAAGCCAAAGCCCTTGGCGAGAGCAAGAAGCTCAGCAAAGACGCAATTCTCGGTGCAGCTACCTCTCTGGCTGGTATCGTGGCCGTCCTCCAGTATGAGCGACTTGCAGTCGTCAGCTCGAAGGCGTTCGGTTTGATCATGAAGGTTAAACCCTTCTGAGATTCGTCAGGCCCCCTGTGCTATACGCATGGGGGGCTTGGCTTATCTTTTTTTTCGCGTAGAAAACGGGCTCTATATTGAAACCCGTCATAGAAAGGACACTCTCATGAACCTCACTCCCGCCGCTGCCCAGGCCGCCCTCGACTACGCCGAGGAGCTTGCTGCAACTGGACTGAGCTCTGAGCAGTACGACCACTACTACCTCTGACACAGTTCTAGATCCCGCCATGGGATCTAGGCTTATCTTTTTTGCTTAGTCACACCAGTCGCATGAGTCGCAGAATTAACACACTGTATATTGAAGACCCTTAGAAAGGAACCACAATGACCACCCTCCTCGCTCTTGTCATCGCTCCCTTCGTCGTCATCGGCACTCTGCTGATTGTCGCCGAGATGGTTGGCAAGAAGAAGACCTGGAACTTCTGATCCTACCACCTTCCAGCCAAAGATCCCGCCATGGGATCTAGGCTTATCTTTTTTTT
>QWCW01000063.1_pt1 | contig 44648 bp, 48 predicted proteins | sample 1972691 | NCBI WGS metagenome assembly QWCW01 (sample SAMN09866698, study PRJNA288562) | Human oral metagenome isolate pre2_saliva, whole genome shotgun sequencing... | reverse complement strand
GGTACGCAAAGAAAATCTAGATAACCGGGCTGGCGCGCTAGGCACGGTGTAAAGGAAGGGTAAACATAGAAAATATACTGCAAGAACCGAAAGCTACACAGTTCCCTAGCCGGTACTCAGTACGCTACGAAACCTACGCGGTGGCTGAGCGTTTCGGGTTACTCACGTGCCTTATCCAGGATGATAAAGAAGGGTGCTTCGTAGGCATCGGTGTTGTGAAGTACGAACAGAGCGCACCGTATGGGCACTCTAGCCGGGGTGCTATGAGCTACACCGTCGCCGATACTATCGGGGCTGTTAATCCTGGTAGCGGTCTGTTCAAGACCTGGGAGGAACTGAATGAGGTGGCACATTCGATAGCCGTTGATGACGCTATGCGCAACGGGCATCACCTGGTACTTGTGGAAGGAGGCGACTTTTAGGTGAAACGTATCGAAGTTGAGCTTGAGAGCGGAAGTGTCCGCGCTCTTGGAGCTGATAACCCGCTCATGACCCTAGCCGGGGCTATCGAGATGGTACCGCATAGCCGTTCGGCTATCTATTACCGGCTCTCTAACGGTGACTTCCCGCCGCCGGTGATGACCGCGCTAGACGGGGCAGGTCGAGAGCTTTTGCTCTGGGATAAGGCGACGGTATCAGCGTGGGTAGAAGAGAACGCGCCGCGTGCCGGGGGTCGCCCAGTGCGCGGGGTTGAAGAGAAAGAATAGAAGTCATGAACAAGAAGATAACTCGCGAACAAGTAGAAGAGGTTGCAGAGCTAGTAAACCAATGGGTTGCTGAGAACTTGGAACCTGGTAGTGGTGTCGCCGCCATTACTGCGGAGAAATGCAAAGATGGTACTTCCAAGGTGGTAGCAAGCTCTACCGCTGTTAAAAGTTCATCTGTGACATGGGAAGACCTCCCCTCATTCTTAGATGAAGAACCATATACGCAACTAAAGGTTTATGGTATGGAGCACCCGGCGACCCTTGAGACCAAACCGGAACCTGTGAACCTCTCGCATATGTGGCACGTGTTTGAGACGCGGAACTACCTTACACAAAAGGTTCGGGAAGACCTGGAGTATGCGGTCTCTCGAAACGAACCTGTCAAGCCAGTGTCATGGGTCTGCTTGCCGGGTCTTGGTACCGGTGCCAACGTGCAGGGGGATACCCCGCGTAAGGTGCTAGAAAACGTATTCCTTGCACATGTCTACGCGTTCCTGAGGCATGTTGTTATAGATAACTGGGGGCTATCACCCTTGGTATCCCTCGGCGTGAATCGCCCTGAGATAACCGGGCTTTCCAAGCTACCGAAAGTTGTACGTGCCGGAGATGGGAAGTCAGTGAAAGATGTGCTTGGGGCTGTGGCTCTGGAGCTTTCCGTTCGCGGTGTAGAACTGGATGACGGATTCCAAGAAGGTATTTTAGTAGAACTCGCTTCAGCTAAAGCCGCTGAGATAGCGGCAGATAAATCTGCCCGGTACTGGGAATAAAGAAAGGTGACCGGGCTTATGGCAAAGCAACGACGTGCTGGGTGGGGTAAGAAAAGCGGTCTGACCTATCGGCAGTCGCCTAAGTGGAAGCAGATTCGCCTTGCGGTCTTGAAGCGGGACGGGTTTAGGTGCACAGCGCTTGACGGCAACACCAATGAGCGGTGCACTGAACAAGCTACCGACGTAGACCACGTTGAAGGTCACAGCGATGCGTTGGATAACCTAACCTCGCTGTGCTCGCACCACCACCATATGAAGACTAGCGCCGAAACCTACGAGAAGAACAAGGCACGCCGGGATGCAGCTATGCTACGTGCCGGGGATGCTGTTCGCGGGTTAGGTGGGCGGATAGTACCTAAAGGAGATGGGCCTGTAGGAGCTGGCGTGAACTGGGAGAAATGGCGAAAGATTCACGCCGGGCTAAAGAAAGATAACCGGGCTTTGTGAGCCTGGTAGATATGAAAGAAGAACAGTGAAAAGTGCTCGTAAGAAACTCATGGGTCTGGCTCTTGCCGGGTGTCTTGCTCTTAGCTCTGTGGGGCTGGGAGTAGGGGCTGCACCTGCGGCGGCATGGTCGCCTGTGGTAGGCAGTCAATGTCCGCGTGGTGTACAGCCGTGGGTACCTGGTTGGCTACACATGAAATGGTGCAACCAAGGCATCATGTGGTGGATTTACTGCAAACAGGGAGGTGGTTCACCGTATAGCCATTGCTAATCATGTTAGGATGATTGATTATGGATAAGAGAATACCCCGCACACTAGGAGAGAAATGTGTGCGGGGTATTTTCTTGAGTTGGGTCTGAATACTCCCAACTTCTTCAATCACCGACAAACAGGAAACATATAGAGAGGTTTATGTCCTTATGTATATGATATCATATAAATGCGCTTGAGTTAGTTGGTAGGATAGCTAGACGAGGGTCTAGCGAAAACCCCCGGTCTAGGATGTTCAGTCCTTGCCGGGGGTTTCCTTTTTATGTCTGCTTGGGGTTAGTGCCAGAAGCTATAGAACGCCCACATGATAGGGTACATAGCCAGTTGAACGGCACTGTAACGTACTAACATAGTTGTTGTTTCCTTAGTGCCAGAAATTGAAGATGTTCATGGCCGTATGGTAGAACGCAAGAGATACGACTGCCCAATGCGAGGGTGACATAATGGTGTGTTCCTTTCGTTGCTGATTAGTTATCTTCTAGCCGGGGAAGTATCCGAATCGGTTGAAGAAGTCCATGTAAAAATACACTGGTCCTAGAAGCATGGAGAGAGCGGTCATTAGTTGATTCCTTTCGTTATAAGAAACCCCGCACCACACGGTATAGGTACCGGCGGTGCGGGTATTCCTGTTGCATGAGAACTGTGACAACACGTGTTACCGTGGCGTAATTCAGTATACCAGGTTTAGAATATGCTGTGTGCCAGCCAGTAACCGTTCTGCAAGAAGAAGATAAGGTTATTGAGTACCTGGTCTGCTAAGTGGATGCCTGTCATGCTGGTGACCTCCTTGTTTGTAGTTGTTACGAAACAGTTAAAGTATACCACGTGACAAGGGTGTTTGGTGGGAAATTAGGTGGTGACACGCTGTGGTGTCGCAGTCGTTTCGGTGTAAAAGTGTGCGCGGTGGCGCTTGACTTTCAGTTGGACATTTTGTTAAACTCGTTATGTGAAAAACGCATTAGAGAAAGATGTCGAAGCGTATCTGGTTCGGCAAGTTCGCGCCCGAGGCTGGGTGACCTGGAAGCTCGCACCGACTGAGGTCGGTATACCAGACCGAATAGTTCTCGTGCCGGGGGGTTCAGTATGGTTCATTGAGCTCAAACGCGCACGTGGTGGGAGGGTCTCGGAGCGACAGAAATACATCTTGCGTGTGTTAGAGCGAGGAGGGCATGCCGGGTGTGTGCTTGCCGGGGTCGAGGAAGTAAAGAAATGGTTGGACGAGCGCGATAAGGAACGCGCTTCGGAAATAGATAGGGATTGAGGAGAGATGGAACCGAACAGGAACAAGAAGAAGGGTGCTTACTGCCCACCTCCGTGCGAAGAGTGTGGCGCTGTCGTAGGGCTTGAGAACCCTGGATGTAAGGAATGCGTCCGGCGCATGCGAGCGCGTGCACACTCACGAAAGTACTACCGTGCCGGGCAGAGGCCGAAGAAGCTAGAGGGTACGCCAGTGAGGAAGTACAACATGCTCACGCCGCAGATTGGTATCGGTGAGGTCAAGGATGTTCGACTAGGGGACGGCTACACCGAGCCGGGTACTGTAGATTCTGGGCTTGCCGGGTTCCTGCAGCTACGAGCGCAGAGGATAGCACGAAAGAATGGCGGGGGTGTTGGTGGCACTGGCCGGGGGTCTCGGGCACGGAAGGTAGAAGACGTGATGCGACGAGAGAAACAGGGAAAGCGTGGAGAGAAGGAAGAAGGGTAGGCATGGAAGATATGTTCTTGAAGCTGAGGGACTATCAGCTAGAGGCCGTCGAGTTCCTGCGTGAAGGGTGTGGCGGTAAGGCGTTGTTCCTTGACATGGGTCTAGGCAAGACGGCTACCTGCCTGTCGGCTCTACAGCCACGTCACTTGCCGGCATTGGTTATAGCCCCCAAGCGCGTTGCGGAGAACGTGTGGGAGACCGAGGCTAAGCTGTGGCGACCTGACCTGAGCGTCACCGTCGTCAAGGGAGATAGGGCGAAGCGTGAACGTCTTGCCGGGGCTAAGACTGACCTTGTTGTGGTTAGTCGGGATAACCAAGACGGGTTGCTTTCAAGGGCGGTGACAGGCGGTTTCAAGACGGTTATTATCGACGAGCTTAGCGGGTACAAGAACTACCGCACTAGCCGGTGGCGCGGTGCTAAGTCGTTGGTCTCACGTGCCGAGCACGTCTGGGGCTTGACGGGTACCCCCACGCCGAAGAGTCTTGTTGACCTGTGGGCACAGATGTTCCTGCTTGACTGGGGCGAGTCGCTAGGGAAGAACATCGGTGAATACCGGAGGAAGTACTTCTATGCGGCGGCGCAGCTACCGAACAAGATTGTCACTAAGTGGGCTACTCGCAACGGTGAGCGCACCGAGAAAGAGATTTACGATGCTATCGCTGGCCGGGCTTTGGTACAGGGCACTGAAGGTAGGGTGAAGCTGCCACCTGTGACGTATGTACCGCAGATGGTCTCCTTGCCGGGGAAGGTCAAGAAGCAGTATCGGGTGATGAAAGAAGAGATGGTACTACGGCTGATTGAAAGCGGCGAAGAGATTACCGCGAAGAACGCAGCTGTTGTGTCAGGTAAGCTCGCACAGATTACCGCAGGGTTCTTGTACCACGACGCTGTTGAAGGTGTAGATGCAGGGGTGGGCAGTGGCTTGCTGGGGGGTAGTGGTGAACGCAAGTGGGAGGTTCTGCACAAGGTGAAGATGGATAAGCTGGAAGATATTATCGAGGGTACTAACGGCGGCGGTGTGCTAGTGTTCTACCGTTTCCAAGCCGAGCTAGAAGAGCTCAAGAAACGATTCGGTGACGACGTACATACCGTGAAAGAGAAAGATTTCGTTGAGCGTTGGAACGCCGGTGATATTCCTATCCTTGCCGCGCACCCCGATTCTATCGGTCACGGCTTGAACCTGCAGAAGGGCGGGAACACAGCCGTATGGCTCTCCTTGCCGTGGTCGTCCGAGGCATGGCTGCAGTCGAACAAGAGGCTCGCACGTAGCGGGCAGGAATACCCCGTAAACATTCACATGATTATGGCAGAGGATTCTATCGACGGGCGTGTGTACGACTCGCTGATGGGTAAGGTAGACGCACAGCAAAGGTTGTTGGACTACCTGAAAGAGGAAGGGTAATCTGTAGAAGTCCCGCTGTCGGGCTTTCATGGATTAGTTGGTATAAGTACCCCCGGTGAGGGTGGTGGAAGCGTTAGAAGCGCTTGTGCCGCTCTTGCCGGGGGTATTTCTTTGTCTTCCTGTGGGCGGTTGTAGAAGGTCATGCACGGGGATAGGCGGGGCACGAAGGGCCAGGTCGTTGCGCTAAAGCGGGCGTAGCCCCGGCGAGAGCGAGCGCAGCGAGCGGTAGCAAAATAGGGTAAATTGAACCGTCGTGTGCCAGGTAATCCAGGGTCATAGGGGTTGTGATTTGTGTCATATAAGTTCACTGAACAGTGTTTGTCCAACTCGGGGGTAGCGTTTCACCCCTCTAGAAATAGTGTTAGGCAACAAATCCGCGTAAATAAAGGGATGTTGCCTGATTTGAACACCGTAATTTAGGGCAACACTTAGAACAATTAGGGAAACAAAATGGGGTAAATGTGATGGAGGTTACTAAAAACAGTGGTTTTGAGGGAATTAGGGCAACATCGTGTGTCCCCCATCACAAAAATCCATGATGTTGCCCTAATAGGGAAACATGTTGCCCTAATCGAAATCGCGATGTTGCCCTAAATTTCCCCGGAAAATCAAGGAACATACCCGTTTTGTTGCCTAATCTTAAAAACCTATATATAGAACTAAGGTTATCGCGCCTGCGCGATGGCACACATCTGCGGTGTTTGTCAATGGTAATGTGGTGGGCATCTCATTTTTAAAATGGGTAAAACAAAACCCCCGGCCAGAAAGGCGAACCGGGGGTTTGCTCACTTGCTCACGCCCGAGGTCGGGTGATAAGCTGTGAACACCTCTACAAAAACATTACCAGAAAGGCTGTCATATGTCGACCCTGGAAAAAACCTTCTCTTTCGAGTTCTCTGAAGGTACCTACCCACAAACCTACAGCAAAGCTCTGACGCTCGGTGACATAGCAACGATGCTAAAGACTCCCGGCACGAAGAAAAATGAAAAGTCCTACTTACCAGGCGAGTTAAAAGACCACTACCGCAAAAACGTGAACGTCATCAACCGGTCCATGCTAACGCTAGACCTAGACGGGGCACAGGAAGGTGGTTTTGAGGCTCTGTGCGGCTTTCTAAGCGACTTTTACTACTTCTGGCATACTACGTATAGCCACAGCGAAGAAAAGCCCTCATATCGCGTTCTAGTCCCTTTAGCCGAACCGGTCACGCCGGGGCAGTATGGAGACCTGGTTCGACAGATTATCGCAGCCAACCTGAAAGCGTCGATAGACGGTTCTAGCGCGAAGCCCGCACAAATTATGTTCACTCCGGCCTGCAAAGACCCTTTCAGCTATGACTATGGCGTTCATGAGGGTAAGCTCGCGGATGGCGCACAGTGGCTATCATCCGCGAACGGAGGGGAAGCAGTAGTACCCTTAGCACGTGTACAGCGCCGTGTCGCCCCAGAAGATGCCCCTGGTATTGTTGGGCAGTTCAACAGGGTATATCCAGACCTGGACGAATTAATAGAAACGTTTGAGCTTCCCTACGAATATGATGGGGTTACAGGGCGGTACCGTTACACTGGCTCGTCTGCTTCGGCCACACCTGGTATGCGAGAGATTGAAGAGAATCCTGGGTATTACTACTCTTGGCACGCGCATGACCCAGCTGCAGGATACGCGCAGAACGCCTTCGACTTGGTGCGTATACACAAGTTCGGGCACTTAGATGAAGACTATAAAGGCCCCGTAAACCGCGCGCCATCGTACACCGCTTGCCGGGATTTTCTAGATACTCATGAGGGTTTCAAAAAACGTGCTAACGCCGAAGTGTACGAGGCTGTTGTACACAACATAGCTAAGTCTGCCGAAGGTGAAACTAACGTCCCTGCTAAGGCGTCCCAGGAACGTGAGACACATACAAACGTAGAGGTGCTGACAACTGAAGAGATAGATAACACGCAGTGGGTATCCCAGCTGGAAGTAGACCGCAAGACCGGTAAGTTTGTTGATTCGCTTCGTAACCTAACGTTGATATTCGACAACGACCCTAAGATGAAGGGTGTCGGGTGGTGTGAGCGTGGAGAGTATTTCACTGAGGCAGACCCGCACAACTGGCCGGACACGAAACGTTCACCTAAGCTAACTGAAAATCAAAAGGTCTTGCTTCGGAACCGCTACGAAAATATCTATGGGCTAAAGGTATCGCCGGAGAGGCTAGTTCAAATTTTTGCGGAACGGAAAGCGGTTAATAGTTTCGACCCTGTCCGCATTTACCTTGAGTCGTTACATTGGGACGGCAACAAGCGTATGGAAACGTGCCTACCCGGCGTGGAAGACACGGAATACAACCGTATGGTAGCCCGGAAAGTTCTTCTCGCGGCTGTAGCTCGTACTTTCGAGCCGGGTGTGAAGGTGGATGAGGCGCTTATTCTCGTAGGCCCTGAAGGCACCGGCAAGTCTAGCTGGATTAAAGAGATGTCTAAGGGGTTCTCCGTTGAGTTTCAGAACATCGAATCAAAAGACACCGTTCAGATTCTTAGTGAGACCTGGATAGCTATGGCAGAAGAGTCTGAGGTTGTCGCTAAATCGGACTTCAACAGGCTAAAGAGCTTCCTTACCCAAACCTCGGATACGTACCGAGTACCTTACGCCGTCGAGCCAGAGACCCGCCTTCGTCGGTGGGTGGTTTGGGGTTCTACAAACGATATGGAACTGTTGCGCGAGCGTGATGGTAACAGGCGCTTTCTGATGGTTGAATGTGTGCGGCCCCGTGACTTTGATTTACTCACGCCAGAATACGTAGACCAGATATGGGCTGAGGCTGTACATGCGTACCTGATGGGTGAGTCACATGTTATGAATAGCTGTGAACGAGAGCTTGCACACTCGGCACGTGAGCAGCATATACACAGTGACGCGCTAACCGAATCTATCGCAGAGCATCTACGCTTGCCGATTACATCAGACTGGCACGAGAAGAAGCCGGAAACACTTCGCTCTATTGTCGGACAGTGGAACGTAGATGTTATCGGTTCTACCGGCGACAAAGAGCGAGACTTCATTACACCTAAGGAAGTGTGGGTGGAGGTTGAAGGTATGTCACTTGCAGACTTCACGTTGCGAGACCAGAGTCGTGTCAAGGATTCTCTACAAGCTCTGGTACGGCGTGGGGTTCTCACCCGGTCTGAGACAAAGATTCGCGTGCCTAACCAAGGCAAACAATTCTTGTACTTTGTAAACCACGACAAACTAGACGATTAAGGGGTTTTACACATGACTCACCAACCGAAGAAATCTTCATATTTACTGACTTTGTTGGAAGAGGATAAGCAGGGGGTACCTAAGAACACTCTCTACAACTGTGATATTGTCTCTCAGAACGACCCGTTCCTAAAGTCGCTAGGTTTTTGTACACGGGGGATGTACTTCGTTGAGAAACCAGAAACCTATCACATCACGGACGGGCCGATACCTGAAGTGGACCCGGAAAAGATAAGTACAAACGGTTTACGCCACTACCTAAAAAGCAAGTACAGGTTTGGTGCTTTCTCAGGAGACCGAAGGTATTTCATCATAGACAACATAGCAGAGGAACGCGCGTTTGACCCCGTGGCAGATTATCTAAATAGGCTTGAATGGGATGGTATCCCCCGGCTCGCCACGGCCTTGCCGGGGTCTGAGGGCACAACTTACGATTATGAGTTAGCACGAAAAGTTTTTGTTATCTCCGCGAAGCGGGTTTTGGAACCTGGCAGGCATCTGTACCGCTTGCCGATATTCCACAGTGATAACGAGGATTCTATGTGCCGGTGGATTTCGCTGACGGGGCGCGGGTACACCAAGTATTTTTCTTACTACGGGAAAGGCGTAGTGAAAGATGCCTCTCGGAGTTGGATTGCCGTGTTTGACCTCAGCAAGTACAGGACTTTCAAACAAATCATACGTTTCTGGGGTTTTGCTAATGCTCGAGAGGACATCTCTCGTGAGCGGTACCGAGAGTGGTTGGACCGCAACTGGGATGTATGGGCCATTACATCGCGCCCTAAATTGTTGGAACAGGATTACAGCCGGGGGCGGCGGTTCTCTATTGAATTGCCAGCGAAGATTGATTTCGATAAATACTCACCGGAGTATATAGACCAGATATGGGCTGAGGCGGTTCATGAAGTCCGAGAAGGATACGACGATATGTTGTACATCGAGGATTTGAAGAAGCCCGGAGGTAAGCTGGGGTACCTGTAACACACATCACAATAAAACAAGTTGATTGTCGCGGTTGCGACAGGTTATAGTTATAACTGTAGTCGCAACCGCGACAACTTTATCAGACAAAATCGGAGGACATAATGAGTAAGCAGATTGACGAGTTGGGTGTTCAGTTGGGCCGTTCTTGGGCCTTGATTGTGGAGAACCTGATTGCTATCGCGCAGGAAACCATCAAGGAAAACCCGGTTACTTTCTCTGCACCGGTGAAGGTGGAGACTGTAGCCGACTCGGTTGAGGAAGAGCCAAAGAAACCTGCTAAGAAGCCCCCGGCACGTAAGAGCACCGCTAAGAAAGCGGCTCCCAAAGCAGAGGAACCGAAGCCCGAGCCGGTGAAGGAAGAAGCACCTAAGGCAGAGCGTCAGGTACACCTAGTAGACGTTGCAGGTATGGGCAAGGCAATCTTGGCGCACGGTGATTACCACGAAAAATGCATGGAAATCATGGGCGGCAAGATTATGAAAGACCTTGACCCTTCGGAGTACAACGAAGTGTACGCTAAGCTGCGCGACCTTCTGCACCGCATCGAAGGAGACAAGAAGTCCGAGAACACCGACCCGTTCGCATAAGTCATGCCGGAAATACACGCTAAACTGTCCCCTTCCTCGGGTGAGCGGTGGATAAACTGCACGAAAAGCTTCGAGCTTATAGATTCACTCAACATACCTGAATCCGAAGCTGGGCTTGCCGCAGAGGAAGGGACCTTAGCTCATTCAGTTCTAGAGAATGAGTGCCTATACCGGCTAGGGCGTATCAGCCCTGTTGAGTATAAGTCAGAGCGTAGCGAGTTAGTGCGTTCCGGGCGAGACCTCCTCGGATACAACCCTTATAGCGAGATGCAGGAATACGCACAGCAACAGATTGATGTGATATTCGATTTGACTCGAAAGCAATTCCTCTCTCACAAGCACGAGGGGGTCATCTGGTTAGAGACTCGCGTGTTCCCTGGTATCGAAGGTTGTTTTGGTACCGCAGATGCGATAGTCGCTCTGGAAGATGAACTGCACGTTATTGACTACAAGTATGGACGCGGCGTGCCGGTGTCGCCGGTTGAGAACACGCAGCTCAAACTCTACGGGTTGGGTGCATTGGAAGCCTTCAAGGCATTCTGGAATTTCAATACGGTGACACTACACATCATTCAGCCCCGTCTAGCGTCGCATCGACAGTGGGAGACCTTGCCAGAGAAGCTAGTTCAGTGGCGTGAGGATGTTGTGAAACCCGCGGTCGAAGAGATAAACACAGGTACAGGTAAGTTCGCACCGAGTGATGGAGTTTGCCGGTGGTGTCCTGCTAAAGCACTGTGCACAGCACGGGCACAAAAGATATGGGAAGGAATAGGTATAGAGCTGTGAACTTCAACGAATTATCCGCTGCTATCCTGCCGAAGGAAGAATTAGCTGAGATTGTTCTTCGTGCGTCGGAGATTCGGGCGTGGCTTAAAGCGATTGAAGAGCGAGTACTCGAAGATATTTACGAGCGTGGTGAAGAATACCCCGGCGTGAAAGTCGTTCGAGGTCAAGGGCGGCGAACCATAAAAGACCCTGATGGTTTCCTCATGAAGCTGCAGGACGAAGGATTAGTTATTGACGGCCTGTCGAAGACCGTCACAAAACTTGAAAGTATTTCCACCATCGAGCGCAAGCTCAAGATGAAGTTGGAGGACTCGCCGGGTGCTGAGTTTGTTTCTAAATCGGAAGGCTCGCTCTCGCTTGTCCCAGTAGACGATAAGCGAAAAGGAGTAACGAAGAGTGGCGAAACAGCAAGCGCCTACACTGAACTGTTTGAATGAGGTGTGGGTCAATCCCTACGCATGGGATAGCCTACCTTTCGTCAAAGAGTCAAAGTCGGCGAGGGCATTATCTCGGGAACTAGGGTTCTCGTATGATGGTGCTGTAAACCAGTTCCGAAGTGGGTACCGTGCCGTAAATGCACACCTAGTTCTGGCTCTGGTGAAAAAGAAAGTCCGGGTAAACGTCGTCATGATAGACCCCGGCACGGAGGATAAGGTCAAGGCGAAATTGAAACGTTCAAAGGCCGTCTTCTACGCAATCAAAAATAAGTAACAACTGAAATATCTGTAAGGAACTATTGTGAGCATTACTATTGGTGAAGTCCGTTTCTCTTTCGTCAGCCTTGCCGAGGCTAAGGACTTGTCAGACCGTAAGAATCCGAAGTACGCAACGCTTGAAGAGCTGCGGGAAATGCCAGCAGATGAAGCGGCTAAGTACAAGTTCTCCGTGAACCTCATTGTGCCGAAGAATGCAACCGTCGGTAAGACTGGTGAGAAGGTCCTCGACCGTATGCAGAAGGCTGTAAACGATGCTGTGGACTTCGCAGTGTCCGGTAAGGGTAAAGTGAAACTCCCCGCTGAATACGCACCTACGCTCAAGAAGCTATGGGCAGACTCCAGCGAGATGTTGGTTGTCACGAAGAATAAGCTCAAGACTGTTGTTCGTGACGGCGATACCGATGACCGTAGCACCGACAAGGAATACCTGGCCGGGTCTATCAACTTCACCGCAGACCAGTACGCTGTACGTCGTAAGACTGTTACGCCGGTGAAGACTCTCGCACCTGGTGCTGGCGTGCCGGTAGAGATTGACCCCTCCGAAGTGTACTCTGGCTGCTACGGTTATGCCGTGGTAACCCCGTACATCTACGAGTACGAGGGTACGTTCGGCCTCAAGTTCTTCGTTGAGTCTGTACTCAAGACACGAGACGGCGAACGTTTGGATGGTACGGTCTCTGCACAGGCTGCTTACGGTGATATTCTCGAAGCGTATGCTGAGGACGCATCCGCTGCATTCGGTGAAGTTCCTGCGGGTGGTACTGAGGATACTGAAGCTATCTTCGGATAAAGAATAACAAAAAGAAAACCCCGGCCAGGTGTACAACCGAGCCGGGGTTTTCTGAAATACCCGAATTTGGAACCGGAGAAAACGATGCCGAAATTATTATACATAGACTTTGAAACTTTCTCGGACGTGCCGTTGGGAAGTCGCGGCGCGTACATCTACATGCGTGGTGCGTTCTGGGAACCTTTGTTGTGTGCGTACCGGTGGGAGGGTGAAGAGAAGACCATTCTACTTGCCGAGTATAACGCTATTGTCGATTTTGTTCGCGCGGCATACGCAGACGAAGAAGTAACGTTTGTCGCGCATAATGCGAACTTCGAGCGCAATGTTATCTCAACTATATGCCGCTACCCCTACAGCTCTTACGTGCCGCCTGAGCGGTTTATAGACACTATGGCTATGTGTACCTCTCTTGGTTTCCCTTCGTCGCTTGAGAAAGCTGCTATCGCCCTTGGCGTGGAAGAAAAGGACTCCGCAGGTACCCGACTTATCAACATGTTCTGTCGGCCGAATAAGAAGGGTGAATGGTGCACGCCGGAATCACACCCTGAGGATTGGAAACGCTTCGGGGATTACGCGGTGCAGGACGTAGACACGATGGTGCAGATTCACCAAACGCTCGAAGAACGCTTCGGAGGCTTCCCTGAGGGTGAGCGCGAGGTGTGGAACGCAGACCAACGCATCAATGACCGGGGCATTCTTGCTGATGTTAAACTGGCCGCTCAGTGTGTGAAGCTCTGCGAGACCATCAAGACTGACACACTGGCTGATATGGCTGCTATTGCAGGTATCGAGAATGCGAACTCACAGAAGCAATTGTTGGGGTGGTTGATAGAACAGCTTGAACCTGCTGGGGTTATCGAACAGCGGGGTGAAGAGTATGTGTACACCGAGGACGAGGAACCGTTCACATCTATCGACAAAGCGGCGGTGCAGAAGATTCTCACTCTGCCAGGTGTGCCTTCTCTGGTGAAGAACGTCCTTGACTTGCGAACGAATACGAACGCTGCCTCTGTCGCCAAGTTCAACGCATACCTACGGCTCGCAGACCCACTGCAACACCGTGTGCGAGGCGCTATGCAGTTCTTCGGCGCACACACAGGGCGATGGGCTGGCCGGGGTGTGCAGTTCCAGAACCTACCGAAAGCATCTGCTGGTGGCGAGGAAGAGACGAATGCTCTTGTGAAGCGGGCTATGGACGGGGACGACACGCTTACCCTTGAGGATATGAAGCCTCTTATACGTGCATGTGTCATTGCACCGGAGGGTAAAGAGCTTACCGTGTGCGACTACTCCGCGATTGAGGCACGTGTTATTGCGTGGTTGGCCGGGGAAGAGTGGGTGCTCGATGCGTTCCGCGCTGGCCGGGATATTTACATTGAGACCGCATCTCGTATGTTCCACGTTTCCTATGAAGAGGCGCGAGCGTTGAGGCAAAAAGGTAAGGTAGCTGTGCTGGCGCTGGGCTATAACGGTGGTGTCGGAGCGCTACGCAAGATGGGTGGCGAAGGTACGGACGAAGAGCTGCAGGAACTCGTCTATGCCTGGCGTAACGCCAACCCGAACATTGCGCGGTTCTGGAAAGAGTTAGAGGGCGCGTTCCGCAAAGGCTATGGCAAGGTGGGGCAGTTCATCACTGTGCAGGCCGGGTGTAACGGTTCGCGGCGTATCGTCTTGCCGAGTGGGCGCGCGGTGTATTACCACAAGGTTCACACCAGGCCGATGTTGAAGTTCGGGAAGACGCTAGACATCCTGCACTTCTACAACCCAAAGGCTAAGAAACCGAAAGTTATGCGCCCCGGCCAGGTGTTCGACCCTTACCTGAGTACCTATGGCGGCAAGCTCACCGAGAACATTACTCAAGCTGTAGCACGAGATGTTCTTGCTAATGCTCTGGTGAACTTAGAGAAGCACGGAGCAGAGGTTGTAGCGCATGTGCACGATGAGGTTATCTGTCAGTCCGGCATGCCGGTAGAGCGGGTAGCAGAGCTGATGGGAGCGGGTGGTTCCGAGTTTGCCCCGGCGTGGTCTGAGGGTCTGCCACTGGCCGCCGAAGGGTATAACTGTTCTCGGTACCGCAAAGAGTGATATAAATAACGTTTGTATTGTCGCAGTTGCGCTTGATTTATTGAGCGCAACTGCGTATATTTATGGGTACCGAGAGAAAGGAAACCAAGATGAGTAGTTACGACGGCTTCGTAGGTTGGTGTAACCGACAAGCTGAGGCTAATCAGCAAACCAACCTGCAACAGATGGTCTATGAGCAATCGCAGCTGATTCAACAACTAATTCAGGAAGTCAGTAAGTTACGGGAAGACCTTCGCTATGAAAGGATTGAGCGCCGTGGCATTTAAATTACCACGCACCCCATTGAAGTACGTTTTGCCGGGGGTTCTCGGTATTTTAGACAATCGTGAGGGGATAGGTGGTTTTTATGACCTGCTCCGGCTACACCCGCAGGAATGGCTATTTGCAGCAGAGCGTGAAGGTGATGAACGGTTGAAACATCTATTGGCTGAGTACCGTAATCATGCGCGTTTGGGTATGTATCTAGTCGAGCCTTTGGAGGGTATTTGCCAAGTAAGTCAATACGAGGGTTTATTACCACATACCTACAAACCTCTATACGTATCCCGGCTCGATGTTATGTCATTACTACGCAAGATTGAGGGTCTTCACCCTGAGGGAAGCGTTATTCGTGAGAACGCTATAAAAATGTCATCCAGGGTAGAAGGTCTTCCTGTTGAACTGTACAAAGATGACCCAACGTTAGTAAGCGCCTACCTCGATAGCAACCTTTATGTTGATACCTCCTTGCCGGTCAAGGGCGGACGTTCCTACGAGGCCCGCGTAGAGCTGCAGAAACTACTCACCGCAGAAGTGATTGGAGACACCTATGACTACCACACCTAAACACTACAAACCTATGGGCGGCGTGGACCCCACAGCCGTTGTTGATGATATTGGATTCTGGGCGCGCCTGGCGTTCAAGTACATCTGGCGGGCGCAGATGAAAGATGGTATCCGAGATATTGACAAGGCGTTGGATACCTTAGAGCGCATCTACAAAGCTGAGCCTGAGTGGTTCTTGCCGCGTACTCGCAAGACCGACATAGGCGTGAAGGGTAATCAAGACCTGCACCGCTGTGCTTGGCCGAACGCATTCTCGCCGTTGGCACGGGACCGCGCGCTGACGTTCTACGCACGAGTGATGCTAGGGGAGACAAGGATAATTGAACGGCGAGCCGGTAACGTGCTTGGTGTTGCTACCCCGGCACGTTTGAGCAGGTACATCTACATTACCTTGCAAGAACTGCTGAAATCTTATCGCTCGGAGATTCTGGTAATGGAAGAAGCAAAGAATTTGAAAGTGGTGTTACCTGTTGAGTAGGCTTTACAAAACCGCAAAAGACTTGTCGAAGTCTACCGGTGTTCTTCCCACAACGGTTTTGTTCACGCTAGATACTTGGTCGGGAAAGCTATCTTTTACCGACGTGTATAAGGTTATGCCTTCGGACTTGCGTAAGCGTATGGAAGAGCCTCGGGAATTTAACAAAGAGAAAAGGAAAGATTTTTTCGATAAACCGTTGTTTGACCGTCGAACATACGAAACGCTCTTTACTGCGTTAGGTTATCCAAAAGCGGATATTGCCACTCCCTTGTCGGGGTATGAAGGTGAAATTTTAGTAATTGTTTCGCCGTACGGCAAAGAACGGGTTCACGCCAAGAAGGTGTACCTCACAATACGTGAAATAGAAGCTAAGTACCGGCCAGCGAATTTCTCGACAGGAAAAGAGAATGCCTACATTGACCGCATTCTCGATACCTATAACGAGATATCACGTCCTTGGGTTGAGGGGGAACCTGGCAGGACCAACCGTTACATCCTTGCTACTGAAGAAAACATTGATTTTGTGGGGTATATATCCCGTAATATAGCTGAGTTTGGCCGAAGGTTTGTCGATGACAACTTCGTACAGTACATGCTTAGGGTTACCGAAGGTATCAAGGATGATTTAGAGAAAGTGAAACTGCCTTGAAGCAAAAAGCAATTAGCTCGGTCTATCAGCTGGCGAATACGATAGGGGCTTTACCTACCGCAGTACACATGTATTTAGACGAGCACGCAAAAGAAATCGGGTTTGCGGACGTTTACCATGTTTTGCCCCCTATCTACAAGACGCTATAGCGGGTCCTTGGGAGCTTGAGCAAGCTCTGTGGGATTCACATTTCAGCTTTTCGTGGCCTTATGACGGAGGTATCAGGGAATTTTTTAGCCTGTTGGGGTATCCCTCAGCAGATATAGTGTCGTCTTGGTACATTTCAAACGGGATTCAAACGTTGCTTGTCTCGCCGTGGGGGCGCGAAGCTGTTAGCGCGAGCAAGATGTACATGACCTTACAGGAAATTGAGGATTACTATTCTCCGGTAATGGGTCCTGACAACACGGACAGTTGGTACATAAACTCGATTCTCGGTGTGTACAAAGGAATGTCAGTGCCCCTTCATGCCGATGATATAGAATCTGAGGGTTGTGTTCTCGCCTACGAGAGGAGCTTAGGGCTTATCAGGGTGATACTAAACGCTGTTGCCGCACACCCTCCATTGGATATTAGCCCCGTGACTATTCAGTTTGTCTTCACTGTTACTAAAAGCATCTTGCAGAACCTCGAGAAAGTAGCATTACCACAATGATTATCAAGACACCCGGCAAGCCGGGGCAGGTCATTATCGGAGACCGCAACGGTATGGACTGCGAACCTATGAACACGGTGCACACACTAGAGTGGCTGGCCGAGAAGTTCCCACGAGCGTACAAGTACGACAGGGTTCATGCGAAGATAGCGGCCCTCAAGTTCCGGTATGTAGTGCTTGAGTCACACGGGGAATTGATTCCCGCCGACACGCTGGATAAAGACCTTCAAGCATTAGCTGAGATTGCAGAGTATTGTATTAACAACGGGTAGACACAACCCCGGCAAGGAAGATGACCCTCTCTTGCCGGGGTTGCGCTTTATGTATTACTGACCTGCGTACTCGCTAGAGGTGTAGTAGTCAGCGTTGGGGTCGGAGACAGCGGGGGACGCAGCAGAGTTGCTACCGGGCTGTTCCTTGTACTGAGTGGGGCTGACGTTTAGAAGCGCCAGTACAGCACCAATAACGCCGGTAACACCCGCAGAGATGCTTGCCCACTGTTCAGCATTGATAACACCGAATGTAGTCAGTCCTACACCGGCTAGGGCTACGAGCCCGTAGACGATTTTACGGACTGCTGCCCACTGCTCAGTTGTCAGAGCCATGTATATTCCTATCGTTCAGGACTACGGTATCTACAACCCGGTCGAGCCGGGTCTGTGTGTGCCTATTGTCGGCACGTAGCCCACCTATATCTTTCTTTAGCTCGGATTGGTCGTCCAAGCTGCGGGTAAGCACATCTTCCATATCGCGCTGCTTCTTTCCTTGGCTAACTTGCTCACGTTGGAGGTCGTCTAGCCGGTTGCGGATTTCAAGCATCGCGGTACTCGAGTCACACATACCCATCTCTATTGTAGAGAGCTTATCCTGAATCTTATCCAGGTCGTCCCGAAGGTTAGTCCTATGGTCGTTCTTCACCTGGTGCTTCGCTTCACGTGCGTCGTTCCCGACAAGGTGAACCGCGTGCTGCAGTTCTTCAATCTTGCTGGAGATTACTTTACTGACACGTACCCCCACGAGCACTGCGATAATGAGGCACACTAGGATAATCACGAATGCGTCCACCTCAGGGTCACCTGTTTTAGGTATCTCAACCACGGGTTACCGCCTTAGTTAGGGAAGGTGGTAAAACCCGCCTGTGCGTCACGGTCGAACTCTTCCTGGCGTGCCTTGCCTTGTGCCTCTTCGTCGTACCCAAAGAGGCCACGCAGCTTACCGGCGAGAGCACCATCACGAATACGCCCCGGAATACCGATGCGGTAGAGGTTGTACAGGTGCTTCACCATACGAAGGTTAGACCACTGCATCTTATCCTGAACCTGAACCATTTCAGCCAGGGTGCGGTTACCCCATTCAGGACGGCGAGAATGGAAAATAACTTGTTCCAGCTCGGCTTTGGTAGCCATGTCGAACCAGTCTCCTTGTCCGCTAACGGTTGCGGGACCGCCAGCAAGTAGCTTATTGATGTTGTCTCGGAAAGAATCCATGTCGATAAACGACGGGTCAATCTTTCCCTGTGCGGGTCCTGCATACTCGCGGTGTGCGATTTGCAGGAAGTTCGGGTTGCCGTTCCCGTATCCACGCTCTAATGCTGCACCAAGAACCGGCATGTACTCAAGCTGAGCGGCAGTCCAGTCAGCCGGTGCCACGCCGGAGGATTCCATCTCGATACCGATAAGGAACTCATTCCCCCTGTTCGTGGGCACGCCGGGGAAGTCCCCTATACCTGCGTGATTAGCCCAACCCGCAGCAATAACGTAGACCTCTGCGTTACGTCCAAAGACGATATGAGCTAGAGGCCCCGGCAAGTCAGAACGCCCGTTGATGCACATGTTCAAGGTCGGTGCACCTGTAGTTTGGTATCGAGCGGAAGCCGTAGCGGTGTGGTGCCAAAGGACACCGTACACAGCGTCTAGCTGCCAGAAGCGGTCTGCTGCGTAACCTCGGGTCTTCCACCCGCCAATCTCGATAACGTTCAGACGCTTGCCGTCTGGTGCCGTGTAAGCGCGGAGTTTATCTGCTAAGTCCGTAAGGAACATATAACTCCTTGTGAATAATGTCGTGTAGACATAGTTATCTACGGTATAAGTATACCTCTCGCTGCATAGGTCGATTCTGCGCACGAGAAAACCCCAGGCCGTACAACCTGGGGTCTCCCCGCATACACAAAATCAGCCCCTATCGAAAGGACGTATCAAGTGTACCATAGCGTTACGCCCAACGCCCGAACAGTGGGACGTTGATAATGTATCGCCGTCCCTGTGCGGTCGGTCCAAAGGACCAGAACTTTATATCGCGGCTCCCTGCTTCGATAGCAACGGAACCTTCGTTCTGCTGGCCGGGGATGATTTGAATCTCACTCAGAGACACAGGCGTAGGTGCCTCAGCTGGCAGACGGAACACTGTCGCTCCACTGGCCGGTACTGTTGTCATCTCGAAGTCCATGTGCACGAGAGCCTGACCGGACGAGCGGTCTACGCTCATGGCCTGGGCTGCTGCACCGGAACGCAGCTTGATTCGGTTATCCGCCAGTACCAGCTGATACGTCAGCACACCTGATACCAGGCTCAGAACTTCCTGCTTCACAGTTTGCAGACGCTCCTCGGTAACACCTGAACCCCCACCCCCGCCGCTGGCTGGGTCAGGGTATCGGAAGTTACCGACATGCAGCGACACGCCGTCACCCTGGGGGTCCTTGTACCGCAGAGGCACAGTTGCTTGCGTGTACCCGCTCGGTACCGGAGTATCGAGCGAAGTACAGTTCGCAATCGTCAGACCTTTGAACCAAGACTCGATGTAGTAGCTCCAACGAGCACCACCACTAGCCGGGCGTGCTTTGCGGGAAGAGCATCCCTGCAGAACAGTGCCTTCTGTGCCGGAGTTGCACAGATAGAAATCTGCGCTAGAGTCTTTACCAGCGGAACCGTGAGCGGTAGACCCATAGGAGGATGACTCACCCCGGCACGCGGTGAACACGTTATCTCCGAACTCAATGAAGAATCCATGCCCGCCGTTTTCCTGGGCTTCGCAGGTTGTGAACGCGCACTTGGTCGCACGAATGCGCCAGCCCGCTCCATTGTACTGCGTTGCACGCGCGTTGCTCCCCGGTGAACCGGCTGTAATGTCCGCGCCGGGTGCGGCGTTACCTGCGATACCGTAGAGCTGACCGAACGACGCGCCGGAGTGGGTGTACCACGACGTTGATAACTCGAACTTCGTCTGAGATGTGTAAATCTCAACCCCCGCGAAGTTGCCTCGCCCTTGGTTCGAGCCACCAATGTCAGCACCGAAGAACTTGTTATCCGCAGCTCCGCCGGTACCTTCACCGTGTCCAGGAGGCTTACCAACGATAAGCCCGGCTTGGTAGCTGTTACGCACCCGCAGACCGAACGAGCACATAGCCTGGTCGTCGTTGCCGATAATAGCAATACCTGTTTCCATGTCCCACACCGTGAGGTTATTCAGCTTTGGTACCGAATCCGGCTCTGGGGGATTAGCACCCATATCGGAGTTCAGACACACACCGATAGTATTTGGGATGTAGTTCTGGTGCTGACGGCCAGACTTACGAGCACGAATCCACAAGTCGGAAACACCGAAGTGCATCAGGTCGTTAGCTTGCTTGCGCGTGTTCCATGAGCCGGTGTGGAAAATACCGGTGCGTTCTTTCACGGCGACAGTATCCACCGCGATAATCTCGGTAGCGCGGTCGTCACCGTAGACCTGCACCATACCTTTTAGCTCAATGAACGGGTAGGTTACGATGTACTTCCCGGCCGGGATGTAGACGCTGCCGCCACCGAGGGCGTACACATCATTGATAGCGTTCTGAATAGCTTCACGGCTGTCGCGCTGGCCGGTAGGGTCAGCGTTGTACGGTGCGTGAGTCACCGTCACCGCATACTTGCTGTTCTTCACCAACGCCGTTGAACCGCCTTGAATGGGGTTTTCCGTTAGGTACTGCTGAACCGACTGCTTAATCTGTTCATTCGTAATTGTCGGCGTAGTAGCACGTTTACGAATCGCTGCGTCCGGCTTGCCGGTGTAATCCCCGGCAAAGTTCGGAACATTATATGTAGCCATAAGCTACCTCCTTACTGCTGGGGATGTTCCTCTTCGGTGACTAATTCGTTCATCTTCAACTCAAGAGCGGCGAGCCGCTTCTCGAAAGGAAGAACACCTTTAATCCAGGCACGAACACGGTCTTCCACCCATGCCGATGGGGGTTGGTCGTAGGGGTTCTCTTGCGGGTGGTCTTCCGAGCCGTCTCCTACCTTGAATGTTCGGTCGGTAACGTAGAGGTTACCGATGCCGAGAGCATCCGCCTTAGCGAACACATCATCAATGTTCTGCTGCGTTGCGCCGTGGATGACGTGCCAAAACCTCCACGACGGGATGCCCTTGTAGTGGTCTGGGTGGATGTACTTCGTTGCAGGGTCGATGTATTTCGCCGCGTCCGACTCGTAGGTGAGCGCGATGTCGCAAGCATCCATCATAGACTTCGGCGTGTTCGAGCCGGGGTTGATGACAATGAGCGTATCGTGCCCCAGTTCTTCTTTCAGCTGCTTGTACAGGTTGGTGTAGTTCTCAATGACTTTGTTCTGTAGAGTCTCGTCCAACCACGGCGAGGTCTCGTCCAGGAAGATGCCGCCGAAGATGTCACCGAAGTCTTCCTTCACCGCCTTGGCAGAGTTGATGATGAACTCATTGGTGAACTTCGTCACCTCTTCCATCGTCACGCCGAGGTTAGCCCGTACCTTCTCGCGGTAGGTATCAGGCATACCGTCCATGTTCGCGCCGTGCCGGGTTTTGATGTAGAACAGTACTCGCATAGCGCCAGCACCCTTAGCGAGCTGACCCTGCACCTCAAAGTCCTGGTCTTTACGTTTGGAGAGCCAGTCACCCGAGGCGCGGTTGAGAATAACCATGCCGAGGGTGTTACCGAAGGCGAGGAACTTAGCCCACTTGGAACGGTCACCGTTGTAGTAGTCCGGCCATGTGTATGTGACGGGGCTGTAGTAGTGCTGACCGTTCACGAATCCGTAGTTCGGTTGGCGTGTCTCGAAGTGGGCTACCTGTTTTGATACCTCAGACTCAATCCGCTGAGTCAAGGTTTTATTAGTCGATACCTGGTATTCAGCCACGTATCTACCTCCTTATCTAATGTGTTAGATACCGGCTGCGCGGTATCGCAGACAACCGGCCTTGTGCGCTGAGCACTCGCGTTTGCGCGTCCAGAAGCTCCATCACACGTTCCTCACTCACGCCGGGGCTTACCGCGTTCTGCTCACCGAGCACTGCTTGAATCTCTTGGCGCAGCGCGGATTTGTCGTTCATGACCGACGCAGGTGTAGGGGGAACGTGCTCCGCTTCTGGTTCATGGGGTTTCCCGAGAAGACCCTCTTCGGCTAACACCTCCATAATGAGAGAGCGAATAGCCAACACGCCTTGTCGGGAAAATCCCCCATCCTGATTCAGGGCTGATATTTCCATCGTTTATGCTTCCTTAGTAGTAATGGTTAGAGTTCCATCACCATTGTCGGTTATGGTTGGTACCTTGCCGTCCACAATCTCGCGTACCTTAGCTTCGTTCACGCCGGGGTCAACCGCAGGAATAGTTGCGATAGCGGTATCGGTGGCCTTCTTAGCTTCGGAGATAGCTTCACTCTTGGCGGTAGCAATCTTAGGTTCAACCTCGGCAAGAGTCTCGGTCTTCGCGGTTGAGACAGCTTCGGTCTTAGCTGCGGTAATCTTAGGTTCAACCTCGGCAAGAGTCTCGGTCTTCGCGGTTGAGACAGCTTCGGTCTTTGCCGTAGCAATCTTAGAATCTACGTCAGCAGAAACGGCAGACTTAGCGGACTCGACGGCTTCACTCTTGGCCGTAGCAATCTTCGGTTCAACCTCGGCTAGAGTTTCAGTCTTAGCGGTCGAGACGGCTTCGGTCTTGGCGGTAGCAATCTTCGGTTCTACTTCGGCCAAGGTCTCAGACTTGATAGTCTTGGATGCTTCGGTCAAAGCCGTCTGGATAGCAGATTGAACCTGTGCCGCGCTCAAGCCGCCTTCGGGGGTCGGAGGAAGCTTAGCAATTTCCTGCTGGATAAGCTGAGTAACCTTAGCTTCGTCTACACCGCTTGCCGGGGGTATTGCAGCGATAGCTTTCTGAACGATGGTGTTTACTTGTTCCTCGGAAAGACCCTTCTCAGGTGCAGGAATAGCTGCAATAGCGGCCTGTATAAGACCGTTCACCTGCTGCTCCGACAGTCCTTCCTTCGGGGTCGGTAGCTTCGAGATAGCTGCCGATACGATGGTGTTCACCTGTTGCTCAGTGATACCAGACTGTGCCGGTGGAAGCTGCGAGATAGCAGAGCGGATAAGCTCTTGCACCTTAGCTTCATTCACGCCGGGGGTCTGAGGGATTTTCTGTACCTCAGCTTGTACAATCGAACGGATTTTCGATTCATCTACTGCGGGTGCAGGCTGTGGCAGAGAGTTTATGCGGTTGTTCACAATCGCCTCCACCTCAGATTTAGAGAGACCCCCTGCTACGGTCATTGCTCCGATGGGCGGGGGTGCATGGGTTACCAAAGGCTCGTCAGCCATTGGATACCTCCTTCATATAGAAAAATGGGAGTGTACTAGATGAAGTACACTCCCATTCTACCGGTGTTTTACGGCTGCTTCTTTTTCAGGGCTTCTACCTCAGATTTGAGCTGAGCGATAGTAGACTCAGCCTCGGCTAGACGGGAGTGAATCTTCTTCGTACTGGAACTTTCCGCTGTAAAAAACGTGGTGATGTCGTTAGCCAGTGGCACGAGTCGGGTTAGGCTGTACGGGTTAGAGATTTGCGCGTAGTGGGTCTGCCCCGTTTTGTCTTTGTTGAAAATGTAGAACTGCCCAGCTTCTACCGGCACGTTCCACGCGGTACCGGCGTTGAGCGCGTACAAGAAGATGATGCTGTTATTCGGTGCGGATGTAAGCGGCCACGCCGGGAGTGAAGCCGCGTCTTTATAGGTGAACCAAGTTTCATCGGGACCAATATTCACGGGTACCCGGTCGGTGAGAAATGCATTGGCCTCAGAGAGGGCTTCGGCTTTCATCCTTTTTTCTCGTTGGATGGCTTCGGTGGTCGCCGTCGAGAGCTTCTGCTCGATGTCCTTCTTATTAACCTCGATGTTCTTGTTCACCAAGTCTATCTGAGTGTTCCGCTCAACCTTCGCGGCCTGCACTTGCCGGTCTGTGTAGTCGTTCGCTTGGCTTTCCGCTTGAGCAATTTTTCCTGTGTAGTCTTGGAACACCTGTTGTTTGCAGGACGACACAGCCGCGTCTGCCGACTCGGCGAGTTTCTGAGCCTGTAGCCGCCCCTTCGCAATATCGTTAGGGTCGTCGTAGTGGATGTTCCAAGTTGAAGTTTTTCCCATATCTGTTCCTTCCTAGAGCTGTGGGTTAGCCTCTGCCTTCGTCCATGTGGTGCCTTGCCTCTGGCGTGTGTCCTCAAGCTGCTGCCAGGTACGCTTGCCGGACTCGTTGTTGGCTTCCACCACATCCCACGTCTGTAGCGTCTGGTCGTAGCTGAACACCCACACCGTTAGAGATGTTTTGTTAGCTTGTGGCGCGTGTTCAAGCCCGCAAATCACGCCGGTGACGATAGCGCCAAACAGGTTCTCGCGTCCGAACTCATTCATGCCCTTGATAGTGACTATTGAGCCGAGGACTAAGCTCAGGTCATAAGGTATCTCAAGGTTGGTGAAGTGGGGTTGCGCGTCCAGAGCGTACCGGCTGAGCACATCCGCTACTTCCTTAGCGAACCTCCTATCGTCAATGAAGTCCCAACCCTCAAGGGTCAGGGTACGAGCGTTCGGCGTGCCGCCGGATACCGAATGCTTCTGCTTGATGCGCTTCATAGTTCCGCGAGCGCGTATCACTGGAAGCTCAATATCAGGAACAACAATGCCGTATGCGGCAGTGTTGTTCACCCTAGTACCGCGACGGTAGTCGTGCGTAGCGGAGCGAAGCTGAATATCTTTAGATGTCGTCTCCTTGACTAAAGGCCCGTCAGAGTTGATGAACGTGCCAGAGATAGCCCTCTGGGTCAGCTTAGTAACCCAGGGGGACAGAGCTACTACCTTGCAGTCAATAGTAGCGGCGTAACGCCACTCCCACTGAGTTAGCCCGTTGGATGCTTGCGCACCCGACTTGACCTGAGTAGACACTATAGTGCACCCGCCATAGAAAGAACCGTTGTTATCAGCAATCCAGGACCAATCCCGAGCGCCTTGGTCTTCCACGGATGTATCCAAGTCCAGCCATTCCGTCGATTCGTCAGGCTGGATAAAATCTTCAACGGTATCACCTATAGCTAGTGTTCCGCCTTTTTTCCACACATCTATCTGAGTCTTGCGGGTCTGCGAGATGGCCCATTCGGCGAACTCAACTTCAATGCGAGAGCACGTCAAGGTCAGGTCGGTACTTACTCCGAACGCACCTATATCATAGGTTGAGTTCAGCGTGCCGGAGTTACCAATAGTACCGGATACCAAACTCTCTAGAGGGCAGACCTGAGCGACACCATCAGCATCAATCCACCATCCCGCGGCAAGAGCTTCGCATAAATCTTTCAGTACTTCTCCGGAGGTGCGGTCTCGCAGAGAAGGCATGGTGGTTTGGTTGATAAGTCGGTTTGCGGGGACGAGGTTTACCTTTGGTTTCCACTGTTGATACTCAGTGCGCACCGCGTCTAGGAACTTCTGACGCTGTGGCTGATTATCAGGAATGGTAGACACTTGCAACCCACAAATACCAGAGCGAGGGAACTTACGTCCATTCTTCACGTCGTTGAAAATCCACAGCTCCGCCCACGCCGGGAGGTTTTGTTCTACTCCGCCTACGGCGTGAAGGTTTCGGGGCATTTGGATGAAACCTGAATCAATGACAGCACCTCCGAAAGCCGCATAGAACCGCACCGAGTTCCCGTCCTGCTCCAAGATAGCAGAGGTTATCTTAGTACCTGCGTTCATGGGGAATTGCCCAGTCCACATGACGGTGGCGCGGGTTTCTTTCGACTCAGGGAACCTGTCTTCGTATTGGTTGAAGTACAGCTCCACCTTGCCGGAGTCGTCCCAGCGAACAGAAGCCCCTGCTCCATCCTCGGTGATGATTTTCACCTGGTACAAGTTGCCCATGTGTTCACGGGACGGTTCCCAGCGAATCATCCAGGACGCGAAAATGTCAGACCTGCGATGCTCAGCAGGTAGACCGAAAGGACCGATACGGCGTGTCTGAGCTACCTTGAGAATGCCCTCGGTCATCCACGAGCCGCCGTCAGAGTACCAAAGATGCGGCGGTTGCAGATGGTCTCGGTTAGAGCGGGACTGCACAACCTCGCCGGAAGCACCAACACCGTTGCGGGAGTATCCACCGACGTTAAAGCCTAGTTCGTCTCCTCGGTCCAGGTTACCAACCTGGCCGACAGGTCCGACAATATCATTCCATGTCCGGTAATCTTGGACGTAGCAAGGGTTATCCCACTGATTAGTCCAAAAAGAACCAAACAGCGGTAGACTAAGGACAGTAAGCGGTGTGGTGGGTGGCGCGTAGGTATACCCCCCAGCGGCAAGGGCTATACCAATCATGTACGCCGGGGCGGGGTTGGTATAGCGCAGAGCTTGCTGGTCTTCAAAGAACTTTTCTTTCTGGCCGACGAGCCACCCGTAGAACTGATTACGCCAGTGGTACACAGGGTCAGCGTTTATCTTATTGGAAAAACCATCCACGCGCTGCGTTAGTGAAAGTGATGTAGAGGTTTCTCCGAACTCTATAGAGTCTACAAGCATATCCATACGCTTGATGGTGTGGTTAGCACGTGGTTTATTGTTCGCACCGGTAAGGTTTTGAATCTCGTCGTCTACCTGCTGCAGAACGAGGGTAACGTAGTCTCCTCGGTGCGGGTATGCACCGGTGAACGGCGAAGGGTATCCTTGCGATGAACCGCCGGAGAGGTCGATGTCTAAGCTAACTCGTAGATAGGTCTGTGTGGAAGGGGAAATGTCAGCAGGTACCGGGTGAAAAGCGTGTTCCAGCTTCACGTTGCTGATAGGGTACTCTTTACCCTGCCACTGTAGGTACTCGTCTGTGCGACGGGCGATAAAAGTCACGTGGTTACCACACTTCCGATATTGTGAATGATGATTTTATGAGCTTGCTCTGTACGAATACTTCGTGGGAATACCCAAAGTCTTTGATAACAGCCCACGCCCCTAGCCGAGGGGATATGGGCGGCACGTGAGTACCTATCCACATCTGCATAGGGGATAACTCTTTGAGGCTATGGTAGCCGTCCACCACGGCCTGTACGTTCTGAGGGATAGTGACAGGCGTAGAGATGTACTCAACCATTGTTTCCGAATTTACCCTCATGGTAACCAAAGGGGTATCCAGAAAACTACCTGCGTTTTTACCCCACAAACGTACTGTACCAGAGCCGCGTGCAAAGACACGGAACCGCACCGTCGTGCCGGGGATAACCCAAGTCTCGTTACCGAAGATGGTATCACCTATGTTGGGGTCTACCCAGTACGTGGGTAAGTAGTACCCGTTATCAGAGGTGTAGGAACTTTCGATAAGAGTCCCGAAGCTCTTGTTCGGCGAGTTGCCAACGGTACCAACCCACAAAGTAGGTCCTTCTGTCGCCGGTGCCATGATGTTGTTACGGCGCGCTAAGGGTGTCATGAGGAACCGAGGGGTGCGCTGGGACTCTACGTAAGTAGCAAGCATAGACGTGTAATCCCACGGCATGTTCATACTTACGCTCCATGAACGCGGGGCTTTACCTCGGAACGCGACAGAGCGCCGTCCACGTGCCGAGGTAAAGAACGCAGCATTGGATTGGTCTTCCTGCTGCGTTATGGACTCACCGAAGGCGATAGGGAAAGCCTTTCCACCTTCAATCATGAACGTGGCATCATAGGCCAAGCCGTCCTGGTTGAAACGCTCTACCGGCGTAGCTTGGAAATCCTTTGATGCCACGTTCATAATCCTTTCGTTGCTTACCGCCTCAGAGACCGGCGGCCACTTTCGTTGAAGTTCAAAATTGCATCATTACTGCGTGAGTCTAGAGACAATTTTACCCCATCTTCCATAGCGGTCATGAGCGCAGTAGCCATGGACTTAGCGGCTGCGCCAGACGACAGCTGTGTGTTCACATCCAACGTCTGAGAGGTTGCCGCACTGATACCGAGCTTCGCGGTCGGAACCTTCGGCGAGAAGCTGTTGAACTCCCCTTGTACCCGGCTCAACGCCATAGCGGTTTTATCCTGGACGTTCGCGCTCTCCTTGAGAATCGCGTTACCAAAGTCCCGCATCAAAGCCCGACCGGAATAGGTAGTGTATCCCCTGCCGGAGAACGGACCTTCTTTTGCTGGGGAGAAGGGGAACAGCTTACGGATATTAGATAGTCCGTTCGTCACCGTGTTCTTCAAACCATTGAAGGCGTTCACGATACCGTTCTTGAAGCCGTTGATAAGAGCCTGGCCGGACTGGAACAGGTCTATGGACTTGAAGATATTAATAATGTTGCTCGGGAAGTTCTTAATGAAGTTAATAACATCATCCACCTTTTGTTTGATGATGTCCTTGAAGCCTTGCCAAGACTCTTTGGTAATACCCAACAGCTGCGGCATGAAGTTATCCATGTTATCAATCAGACCATGAAGCCAACCTCGGATACCCTCGACAATGGTGTTCCAGGTGTTCGATAAGAACTCACTGATGCGGTTCCAAATGGCCTCAACTTCCTTTCGTGCACCATCAAAGTCTCCCGTCATGAGTTTCATAGCACCGGAAACTAAATGCCCGAATACGTTGAGTGCTGCTCCGATACCGTCAAAGATGATTCCCAGCGTCGTGCCGAGGAACCGAACAGCGTTAGCAATTTGCGGGCCAAAAGCGTTCACGAAGAACTCAACTATTGGCGTAGCTACCTGGATGATGCCGCCAACAATGCTTGCAATGGCCGAAGCTAAGGGCTCTAAATCGCTCATAAGCCCCGTGAAGCCTTCACTGATGGACTTGAAAGCATCCCCGATAGCAGGCGCTAACTGCTCACTGATGAACTTCACCACTGGCTCGAAGAACTCTTGAATCTTCTGGCCGAGGTCGTTTATCTGATTCTTGAAATTCTCCGAGGTGTTGTACAGATAAATGAAGATACCCGCGATAGCAAGGATAGCTGCTACCACCAGAGCCACGGGACCCGCAGCTGCGGCGATAGCACCGCCCACAGCTTCAAGCGTGCCGCCTGCACCAAACGCCGCGATTACTTCGCTCACACCACCAGCGATAGCACTGATACCTGTGATAGCCCCACCGATACCGGAAATCAACCCTGCTATCGGGCCGAGGGCTGCCACTAACGCACCCACAGCTGCTACTACCAAGACGAGGGCAGTTGCCAGCTCAGGGTTAGCTTGTGCCCACTGACCGAACTGTTCGACAAGCGGGCCGATGTTCTGACCCAACCACTCGATAGCGTTCTTCAAACCTTCGGCAAGAATCGGAACCACTGCATCCAGGGCTTCCTTCAAGCCCTTGAATATAGGCGCGAGTGCATCAAGAGCTGCACCGAACACCGGCAAGAAGTGCTCCGCCATGTTACCGATAATCGAGCCGAGTGAGCCGAGAATTTCACCGAGCGGGCCGGAGTGCTCCGAGAGTTCAGCCATACCCTTAGAGATACCATCAACCGCGTCACGAATACCGCCCTGGAATGCAGGGGTAGAGAATGCCTCCGTAATCAACTTGACCCAAGAAACGATTGTCTCCGAGATTTTGTTCATCACATAAGCGATGGTCTCTGCTGTATCGTGCAGCATCTTGCCCACATACTCGAACGCCGGGCCGAGAGATTTAAGCGCATCATTAGCGCCTCGGAACAGAGTAACCATAGTCCACTGAGACTCAACGGAGGCGAGATTATCTCGTACCTTCTCAAGAGCGTTAGCGAAGTCCGTCAGAGACGCACCACCAGCCTCTTGTGCAGCCTTGGCAATGTTCACAAGGATGCCTACCGCTGCTTCACCGGCACGCCAGAACTCTTTCAGAGCGAAAATACCCTTGTCAATCGCGCCGGAGATGTCCGCATTCTTCGTCCATTCATTGAACTTGTTCGCCATGTCGGTGAACCAATCACCGAAGCGAGGAAAGAACTTAGTGCCGATGTCAATGAACCGCAGCAGACCCTCAGTCAAAGGACCCATGCCGTTGCTCATGCGACGGATGCCCTCAGCTGCGGAGTCGAATATACTTGCGAATCCACCCTGGTTAGCGAACTCTTGGGCTGCACTTGCAGCCTTGCCGAAGAAGCTACCGGTCGCCTCGGAAATTTCGAGCATGCCCTTCTCCCACGCTGGGAAGACGGAATCAATGAAGTTCCGCATGGGCTTCTCGAACTGCTCCCAGAACTTATCAGCACCGCGATTATTCAGCTCGGAGAACCGGTCGTTCACATCCTTCATGCGGTCATTCCACTGCTTGAGCGCATTCACCGAAGCGAACGCAGCAACACCAATACCGGTGAGAATGCCCGGCAAGGCGAATGCACTAGGTGCAATGGAGACGAGGGACGCGCCTAGGGAGAATATGTGACCTGTCAAGGACAGCACCGAGGCGGAGACTGTTGAAATGACAGACCCCAGCTTGATAATCTTCGTCAGGTTCTTATCAAGGTCCTTCGTGAAGTCCTTGAACTTCTTGGTGAAGTCCCAGGTAGCACGCGCGCCGGAGATAGCCGCCAGCACTGTGAGTACCTTAGCCGCAGCTGCTTTATCAATCTTCGGGCTAATCAGCACGTGCCGGGGGCGAGTCAGCGTCGCCAGCTTCATGCGTGCACGTCCGGTATCCGCGTCTGCGTTGATAGTCACATCACGGTCATCGTCCAGCTCGTCTAACTTGTGCTCCGCGTGAGCCGTATCCAAGTCTACTTCAACGTGCAGTGGGTGACGGTCACGGAAGAACGAATCATTCTTGAGGTGGTCCACATTGAACGAATCCTTGAAGCGCTCAACGGCGGCTCGGTTCGTGAATTTCTCACGTGCGCGTTCCAACCGTTCTAGGCGCTCTCGCAAAAGATGGACTTTCAAGCTGGCACGCTCGAAAGCATCCGCCCAGCGGTCGATTTCCGAAGAGTTTCCGACAGAGACGGCCTTACTATGCTTATTAGCGAAGCTCTGCTTCAAACGTTCGGCAAGTTTGATGTTGTTCTGCAGCTGCTCGATAGAGTCCTTCGCGTCTGCCTTGAAATCATCGAACAGGTGCAGCTTGCGCTTACGGGTAAACGCGTCCGACATGGACTTGTCGAACAGCTTCATCAGCCGTCCGTTCTCCTCCAACTGTTTACCGACTTTGCGCATCTCGGCCTGCATACGACGCACGCCGTTAGCGTTGCCCATCTCGCGGTACTTCTTCGCCTGTTCGTCCATCAGACGATTAGCCTTGCGGAGGTCTTCGTTCCAACGCTCCAACGTCTTGAGGTTAGAGCGGAAGCCAACAAAAGGACGTGAGAAGTCCACCTTCATCATATCCTTGGCGCGGTTGTTGAAAATGCCTTGGATTTTGCTCAGGTGCTCAAGTTCACGTCGGGCTTTGTTGAACGCTTCGGACTGCTTGCGTACTTGCCGGGAGACTTCGCTCATACGACGGGTAGCCGCAGCGTCAGAGATAAGACCAGATGTAGAGACTGGTATCTGAGAGACACGCTTCCACTTCTCTACCTGTCCAAGTAGACGACGGTTCGCGTCGATAACCCTGTCAATGTCACGTTCCTGCTGCTGTAGAGGACGACGGGTGCTCTGTAACGACTGCCGCCACTGCTCATTCTGGCCGAGCAGACGACGGTTTACATCGAGAATACGATTGATAGACTTCTCATGCTCACGCAGGGGTGAGCTATCCCCGCGCACAATAAGGTCAGAGAGCTTGATAGGATGCTCCCGAACACGGTCCATCCGCGTTTCAAAGTGGTCGAAGAACTCGTTTGTTACATCGTCACCGTCAATCTCGAACTGCCCATCAATGACATGATGGAAACCGTCTACCATCTTGTCTGCGAGGTCACGGATACGCTCTGACATCTTGCGAACGCGGCGTTCGCTCCGTTCAGCGTTTCGCTCAATGGCAGAGTTGAACTCTTGGAATCCCTTCGTAGCTTGCCGGAAGGTATCACGACTAAACCCGGCTTTGAGTTCCACGCCGGGGGTAGCAGGTGTTTTCTTGAGTTCGTCAATCAGGCGCTTGTGTTCGCGTTTGAACACGTTATCGTCCAGCTTGACGGGTATTTTCAACTCAGACTTAGGTAGGTTCTTCGCAATGTCTTCGTGCAGCTCGTGCAGAGTCTTTGCGGTATTCACCTTCACGTTCGGTATCTCGAAGTGATACTTGAACGCTTCTTTCATCTGGTCGAGCTGCTGCTTCAAAGTGAGCTTCGGCTTCACCTGCGGCTGTACACGCTCTACCGACTCTTTTACCTGCTTCTTGATGCGCGAGGTATCAACGTCTGCCTTTATCTTGACTGCGCGCCCACCCCGCGTAGCCTCGGCAAGTTTGGTGCGCACATGCGCGGTATCCACGTCCGCCTTTATCTTGACGGCACGGTTACCCTTGGTGGCTTCCTCTAGCCGAGTGCGCATCTGGTCGGTGTCTACATCAGCTTTGACCTTGATTTTTGTATCAAGCTCACGAAGCTGCTGTTTTAGACGTTCAAAAGCAGAGCGGTCTAGCTCAGGTGTTACCCTGATGTGCATTATCCGCTCTGCCTGTTTCTTCGCCTTCTCAAGGACGGGGCGAAGTTTCTGGTTGAAATTCTCCGCATCGGGAAGGACGCGAATGTGTACGCGCCCGGCTTCAAAACTTCCTGCGGCCACTTACTCTAGCCCTTTCTCCTTACTATCGGGCGGCTCGCTTTCGGAAGTTTCTTCACCCCCCGCAAAGAAAGACGCACCATCTTTAATATCGACAACCATAGCCATAGCCATTGCTTGCCGTTCCATTGCAGTTTGAACTTCTTCTTCGGAGAAGTTCGGTTTCATGCGCTGCTTATCATTATACGGGGATGGGTATTCTACAAACTCTGGGGCCTTCGTATTCTTGTCCGAATTAGCCGTGATGTAGAGATTGCGGAACTGAGTAAATTGGTCTATCAGAGTCTTGAGGGCTACCTCTTGCCGGGTGTACCCAAACCACTTATCCTTCGGGTCTGAGTCTTTCTCAGCTTTTTCAAGCTCTTCGGCTGTAGGCTCTGGTAAGGAGTGCCTGTATAGGCTTCGCTCTTCAAAGCCTAGCCGGGACAGAAGGGCTTGCGTGACCCTACTATCCCGGCTAGACCATTCACGCAGCGGGTCGTAGCCGTAGAGGGCTATAAAGTCTGCGCATATGACAGGCTGTGAAGTTAGATATTTAAAGAGCGAATAACGTTTCCCACTTCACCAACATAATCAGAGATGAAGTTTGACTGCTCAGCAATCCCAGCCAAGGTGTCGTGCGCTTCCCACTCTTCACGTTTGTCTTCTGGCACAATAAGCTCAGTGAAGACCTCACGAAGTACACGGGTAGCGGTGAGGTTCAAGCTGGGAGACGCTTCCTGGCCGTCCTCAGAGGAAACTGCTTCCCAAATACTGACCGCCTCAGACATAAGCTGCAATGCTACGGTGCCTTTCAGCTCTTCAAGCGGGGTTACCAAAGCGTACAACTTGCTCTTGCGGGGGTCTTCGGTAGTAGGCTCGTCTCCCTTGCCGGGGGCCTCTTGCGGTACGCCAGTAATATCCTCGGGGGTCATTTCGTCAAGCGAGCGCAGGGGGTCTGCGTTTGCTTCGGCAGGCTGCGCAGGTACGGCTGTGGTTTGCTGTTGTGCGCCCATAATAGAACGGTTGTACTTATCGGCTTCCGGCGCGAACTCAGCGGCAATAGCTGTTGCAAAGCCGTCGGGACCGATAGTAACGCCCTTAGGGATGCTCATTATGTGTTCCTTTCAAAGGTAAAAGAAAAGTGCCTGTGACTCGTAAAAGCCACAGGCACAGTATAGCACGTATGTATTATCCGCCCGCGCGTGCCGGGGTGCCTGCCGCCGCAGCATCCTGTTTGGGGATGATGGTCGCCACTGCATCCTTCGCGCCTTGGTTAACCTGCTCTGCAGTAGGTGCAAGAATGGTTGCCTTGACGGGGATAGGTGCAAGAGCACCCTTCGAGGTCTCGCCGCGTCCATCTGCTGCTACCTCTGCGTTAGCGATGTAGTCGAAGACGGTCATCTCAGAGTCGGCACGGATGAACAGTAGCGAGGTCTTCACAGTGCGGCGCTTGTTGCCGGACCACTGAATAATCTCGTCGTTGCTCTCTTCCATAGTGGAAGCGTCGTTACCGCCCTGAGTAAGCTGCAGAACCTTCTTATTGAACGAGTGCAGAACGAAACTAAAGGTGTTGGTAACCGTGCCGAGGATGTTACGTACAGCTGCAACCTCTGCGGTATCCAGCACGGTAGCGTCGCCACCATCAGATGCGAAGGACGGCAGGGTCTCAGCAGAGGTCAAGCCGATAGGTGCCCAACCGGTCGGGTAGGTTTCAGCGTTATCGGGCTTGAACTTCTTTACAGCACCACTCTTAGGCGGAGGTGCAAACGTGCCGGTAGCAGGCGCTAACACGGTCACAAAATCCGGCGCGAGAACTTCGCTCGGGTTATAAGCTACTGGCTTAGCCATTTAGAACTCCTAAATCACGAAGAACCTTTGAGGGGTCTTCTATATCAACGTCCCCAAAAAGAACTTCTTTCGGGGCATATGCAGTCAAGGTAAGGGTGCTGTCTGACTGCTCGCCAGTCACAGCTTTGATAGCTGCTACCTGGAACTCTGCTATGGGTGCTTGTCCCATTTTATAATCTCGAAGCGTAATCCCCAAGATTTGCTTACCCGCGGTCACACACGCCTCTATATACGCATGTACCCGAAGGTTGATACTGTCCGCCGAAACGTTGGCTAGATTGCCGGTACGCGGTGAATACACACGGATTCGCGTGTTCATCATCAGCTTCCACAGAGTCTCTTCTGCGTTCACTGGTGTGTACGTAGCCCAGAGAACATGATGCTGTATCCACCACGCCGGGAGTTTCCCAGCAGGTATGTGTTGCAGCACATGCCCCGGCGCGAACTCGGACAGTAGGGTCTGGTTGAGCACCGATAAGTCTAATATTGAATTTGTCATAATTAGTAACCTCCGTGACGGGTGCCCTGCGAGCCGGAACGGTCGATAGCGGCATTCGCACGCCGGGAGTCCCAGTTCGACTTCTGTGCTGAGGGTTGCGGGCGTGTGAGAGCTGCAAGAGCAACAGCTTTAGCTGCTGCACCTACCAGGAAAAAGTGACCCCTCTGGAAATGGGTAACATCCTGTGTTCGCCCGTCACGGAAGTGCAGCTCGTTCGCTGCGATACCAAGCTCGATGATGTGGGCCGCTGGGTCGTCGTTGTAGACAACGCGGTCCCATACCGGGATGTTGGGGTACTGCTGCGGCCCCTTGTAGAGCGAGCGCTTCACCTTGAAGTGGTCTACGTATGAGTTAGTAGCGCTCTTACGGTATGGTTCAGCGGCGGCCTTTGCGTCGTTCTTGATTGCCTCTGCTGTAATATCCAAAGCGCGAGAGCGGGTAGACACTAAAGAAGCCGCACGCTTCGAATTAGTGCGGTACAGTTCGATTCCGTTAGTTGCCAAAGTCTACCCCCGCGAAGTCCTTCACGTTACCGCGAGTGATAGACACTTTATCGTGCTGTGTGCGCACACCCATACGGAACACTACTTCGCGCGCGTCAATAGAATAAATCAATGGCGTGCTGGACGTAGGGTTAGGTTTGTTCCCAGGTTGCCGGGTGTACTTCCCTGGTGTATACACAACAATGGAGTTCACAGGGAACTCGTCTAAATACTCTTCTGGTAGCTGCTTACGAATCTTATCGAACGTGCCGGGGGGTGTTGTGAGTGCCCCTGTCGTCGAAAGTTTAGAGCCGTAGTACTCTTCTCGCACCGAAGAGGTTCGAGAAAGGTTGTCAGACGCGATAGGCTGGAAGTTGCAGCGTACCTGGATAGGTTTCTGCATGTACTCCAAAGCGGGCATACCGTCCGGCTGCATCACGGTATGCGCCGGGTATAGGTCAATCACATGCCGGGGTTGGGAGATAAGGCTCAACGGCAGTACCACCCATTCTGAGTAGTCGCGGTGAACATCCCACTCACCCCAAGCTTCGCGGTACCAATGGTGTTGGGTCGGTCTTTACAACCAAGTTTCTCTAGGTCTTTGTCCGTGAACCAAATATCAGGGGACTGCGCGATACGGTCAATCGTAATCTCGTATGCCGATTCCTTCTCATGGGTGTACCCGCTGCGGTCATCCTTGATAACACGCATCACAGCCGCCACTACGACGGCACGGATACGCACGGACGTGAGCTTATCGGGTTCCTTCTCGCCAGAGATGATAGCACGAAGGCGCGGACAAACCCCCGCGAGAATTGCTAACGCTTCCTCAATCTTGGACTGAATGAACTTCTCAGTCCGGTCGGTCACGTCGCCGTCTAGCGCGGTGTACACGTCATCAACGGTTACTTCAAAACTCACGGGGGTATATCCTTACTTCTTAGCGGTACCGCGGCGCGCGCGGGGCTTCCGTGCCGGGGGCTTTTTCTCTTCGTCCTCAGCTTTGTCTGAGGGTTCATCTTCCGTTGAAGCGTTCCCCTCTGGCACGGATAGCCCTGTCACATGTGGATTGCTGACTTGGGAGAGAACATGGTCGCTAAGCTCACTCCCTTCTGGGAGAAAGTGTAATTCCCCGTTTTCATCAAAGATGTACGTTGGTTGCTTAGTTACCATTTGTCTCGCTCCTTAGTCGTTGTTAGAGCACCTGAGCCTTGAACGCAGCATCAGGTGCATAGAGTGCAGGCATTGCCACAGAGTCCACAACAACGTCACGCAGAGACGCAACGTTAGGACGCTGGATAATGTTTGCAACGATACCCTGACCGTCTACACCCTGCCAGCCGAGGTTCACCGCAGTGTTGGTGCGGGAGAACACGGTCTCGCCGAGGATGGGGCTACCGGCCTGGGGAAGCAAGAACAGACTATCCTGGTCCAGCACATCTACCGGGCCGGAGTGAGTCTGCACCTGACGGTCGTAAACAGTAATCGCGGGTAGACGCTGCCCAGCAAGAATACCATTGACTTCGTCCACGGTAGCAAGACGGGTGTGGTCGCCAACCTTAGTTGCGAACTGTGGGTGGGTCTGGATAGCAAATAGAATCTTCGGCGAAGCGACAATCGCGCCGGGGTAGAATCCGTTGAGCTTGCGGTATGCATCACGCAGCTTAACAAGCTCCTCCAGAACGTTAGTGGTAGCAACGTTGAACTTGTTAGCAACCACCGGGGTGGCCTCTGCAGAACGACCCCAGTCGTCAGCGGTCACGCCGCCGGTCTCAGTTTCAACGAGGAACTGAGCCTTGTTGAGGGTCTGGCCGCGCTGGTACTCAAGGCGGTCAGCAATGGCCTGAACGCCAAGCTGGACGTTGTTCTCTACCGCTTCTCGGATAACCTCGTTCGACTGAACGCGAGCGCGCAGCTGGTCCTTCTCGCTCAGAGTGTACTTCTGAGTCAGAGGGATGTTCTCGAAACGGATAGTACGGGTCGGAGGCAGAGTACCACGAGCCGGTTCAGCATCCCATGCACGGTTGTAAGCCATGACAGGGCGGGTCTTCTTGAGGTCGCGGGTATTCAGGTCAATGCCTTCTACCTGACGGTCCGGGAAGAAGATACTCAAAGAGTTCTCGGCAATAGCCGCATCCTGTAGCGCCTGGTATGCCTCACGTGCGAACCCGGTCAAGTACTCAGGGGTAAGCAGAATATCCAAATCGTAGCTAGACATTAGTTAGCCGCTCCTTCCATGTAAACAAAGTGTGCAGACGAAGCAGGCTTGGCGAGTGCGTCACCGGATGCCAGCTTGGGCAGACGCTTGAGGATAATAATACCCTTCACAACGACGGCCACCTGCTCTTCGCTGAAAGTGTTGGTGGAATCATACAGGATGAATCCATCAGGGTCAGCGGTCGCAGGGGTAATCTTGTTCTGCGCAATGGTTACAGGGTAACCAGAGGGGACACCGTTGTACTTCTTGATAACCTCAGCAAAGTCAGTCGCCTTGAGGGTAAGGGACTGCGCTTCAAAGTTTGCAGTCTCACCAGACAACCAAGCCGGGAGGTTACGGTTAATAACCGTGCTATGCAGGTTAGGCATAGTCGATAACCTTTCTATTTCTTTTGCTTAGCTCGGAATGCCGCAGCACCCGAGGCGAAGCTGTTCTTGGAACTACCCTCCGAAGCGGGCGCGCCGGAGAGGGAAGGAATACCGTTCGCTGTCTGAGGCTTCACCGATTCTGCAAGCGTGCTGAGCATAGATTCAAACTTGTCTTTATCGAAATCACCTGCGTCGTTGAGGAACGATGCAGCACCCAAGCCGTCGAAAAATCCTTGCAAATTCGACAACCCACGTCCACTCAATCCCGCGCGGATTTCGGACTCTGCGATACGCAGAGCACTCTCACGTTTGAAGGTAGCGAACTCTTCTTGTAGGTTTTTCAGCTGTTCACCGTCGTTGGCCTGTTCAGACTCGGTGTTATGCTGCGATTCTTTAGCTCGCTTCTCCCACGTGCGTGAATGACTCTTCCACTGCTCAACCTGCTTTGTCAGCTCTTCCACCTGTGCCTGCATGTCTTCGCTTGCCGGGGTAGAAAGTTCTTCGGCTGCGGGCTGCTGTGCTTCTGGTGTGGTTGAAGTATCAGACATTGATTCAGTTTCCTTTCGTTCCCCATTTCGGGGGTTTAGTGAGAACCACCGGCGAATACCTTCGATGCGGTCCTCAGCATCTTCTGTGCCTTCGAGCCGGGCTATCAACTCGTCTTCTGTAGAGTCGTCAAGCAACACAACTTCGTCGGCTTGGATGTACTCCGCAAAACCATTTCGGTCTTTCGGGTCTGGTAGGGTTCGACAAACCCAAACATCTGTTCGAGAACCTTTCAGGTGCAAACTCTCTTCCAGAGCGGCACGAAGCGCAGAATCCCCGTCCAGTAAGTCTAAATCAATAATAGCATCTGTCGGCTTGGCATTCTCTCGAACGTATGTACTCTTCCCACTGGCCGGGGGTCCGGTCACTAATCTAATCATGCTGAATGCTTCCTCGCTTGTCGTTCCCAATACGCAATTCGTTCTTCCAACACCGACAGACGACGCTTACGAGGCTTAGCTCGGCGCTGCCGCAGCGCGGCCAATTCATCCTGTGCACCGATAACCTCCTCGGCGGGGGTCCACACATGAGAAGCGCGTTCTGCGTCGTCGCCTGAGAGAGCGTATTGCTCGTTCTTCGGGGTGAGACCAGATTTAGATTTCTCGATACGGCGCGCCAGCACCGGACCTTTCTCACCTGAGACGTATTCAGCAATGCGTGTGTTCGAGAGCTTGCTTGCAGTGTTACCGCCGGCAACCTTGTAGATATAATCCAGGTCTTCGCGGTTCAGCTTCAAGCCGGGGTCGGATGTGTTAGTTACAGGCAGTGTCTCGCATTTGCAGTTGTCATGCAGTGGGTACAACTGATTCGTGCTGTACAGCCTGTCCGCCGCAACAAGACACAGACCGCACGTGCCGGTCTTCGATAGCTCCGGGTGGATAATACGCCGGTACCCGATAACACCGTTCGGTGAAGCTGCTTCATACACCTGTGCCGCACGCGCGCGGTTAGCCATACGCACGTCCGCGTCTGCCAACTGTCGAACGCGGGATAAGGTCTTGAGCATAGCTTCTTGGTGCGAGTCGCCACTATTACGCGCCGCGCGGTACTCATTCACAGGGCGCTCCCACACATCCTCCGGCAAGACTGAACGACGGGGATACGAGCCGTCCCGTGCCGGGGGTATGTTTCGTGGGAACGGTACGCCCTCTGCTTCCAGCACCTCCGTTAGGAAAGCGTCTGCGTCCGTGCGAACGTCGTCCATCACGTCGAGAACTTTCTCTACGGTATCGTCGATAAGCTCTTGCGCTGCGTCCGAAGTCATAGGGGCAGAACGCCACCGGGAGAAAAGCCACTGCACCAGAATCTCTACCAGAGAGCGGCTGCGCTTTGAATGAGCGTTAGATAGCTCCCCATAGAATCCGCTGGTCGCCATTAGACAGCCCCACCGTTGTTCTGGTTAGCAATGTTGGCCGTGGGGGAGGAGTTGTTCAGTACCTGCCGGTTCTTCGGGTCCGGTTCGGGAGTCTGGTCGGTGGTAGGTTCTTCTTCCTGGTTCTGCTGCTGATATGAAGCTGTCGCGTTGGCTACTACCAAATCGCGTAGAGCTTGGTTACCCTGCACACGCTCAACCTCTGCTACCTCAAGCGCAGAGAATCCTCCGAACTTGCGAAGAGCTACGGTCAGCGGAACGCCTGCCGAGGTTGCCAGCTGAACAGCTGACATACGCTCAACGTCCGAGGGACGCTTCGGGTTCACCCAATCAATGTTTATCTTCGTAGCGTCCGCGCGCTCAGAGTCGCCGCGTGCCGCCATTGCATCTGCAAAGAGGCGGCGAAGCGTTGAGGTTATACGCATCTCAAGAGATTCAATGTCGAAAATCAGCGGCTCGTTCTGCATGGACGCGCCCTCAGCCGAAGCCGTGGCGGAGTCGGGAGAGAGGATGTACAGGGGTGTCTTGGACTCTGCAGCTAGAATCTTGAGGTTATCCAACACCAGGTTACGTACCGGGTTGAGGTCAGTCTGCGAAGACTCCCAGATATTCACGCCGTCGGGGAGTAAAAGCAACGCATCGGGTGCGGTCTCGAACATGCCGGGGTCGTAGGCTATTTCGTTGCCCTCTTCGTCATACTTCGGGAGGTTGGAGAGAATCGTCTTGCGATATGCCTGTGTCGCCACCAACACGCCGAGCTGCAGAATCGTGTGGTTGATTCGCTTCAAAGTCGGCAAGTGGCGAGCGATAATACCCTTCTGGTCGGAGAGTTCGTAGATAGTCACGGTCTCTCCCTTGACGTGCACCGGTTCTTCCCACTCCCACTTGCCGAGGTGCGGCGAGAACTCTGACATATCAGGGCACAACCACTCGCCTGTGTTTTGCAGTGGTAGGAACAGCTCAGCCTTAGCAATGCGGTAGTACCCTGGCCGGGCGAAGAGCATAACCTTATGCTTTCGGTCAGGGGATACGTACATAGCTAAGGCGGCAGTAGTATTACCTGCCGCGTCTTGGTCGCAGTACGTGTGTGTTGGGGGTAGGTGCATCAACCCATCTTCGGTAAGGGCGAGATACCCCTTGCCGGAGATGAGGGCGTCGCGCAGGGCTTCCGTTAGCTTGAGGCGGAAGTTGGACTCTTGCATGAAGGATTCAATCTCGTCATCCCCGTCAGCGGAAGAGTCAGCGGCGGACTGCACGCTGTGAATACTGATACGGGGAAGGCGCGAATCAACAAGCAACGACGCAGCGTTAATGCGTGAGAGACGCTGCAAGTTCTCCCACGCGCGCTGAACGCTGGCTGAGGTGCCTGCGTTGTCCGTCGTAGGGACAGGGGCGCAACCCTTGTACCACTTATCCATCGTTACGACATGGTCGTGCCGTTGGCGAAGCTGAGAGTACAGGTAGTTCACGTACTCCATATCTGTTTCAAAATCTTGTATATCCACGTATTACCTCAATCGCATGGGGGCCGCCGAGGGGCGTGCCGGGGTTATCCTGTATCCCTTCGCACTGACCCGCAACTTCGATTGATACGCCAGCATCAAGGCGTATGCCGCGTCAATCTTGCGTGCCGAGGACGGGGACTCTTTGTACATGATTCTACCTGCTCGTGTCTCCCGGTACTGAGCGTTTGTCAAATGCCTCACCAGAACATTCGGGCCGGTGAGCATAACTTCTTTCTCGTAGAGCGCGATACGCAGCGCCTTCGTAGCCTCTGCCACCTTGTTCAGCTGGTTACCACGCCAGAGCATAGTACCGAATCCAGCGCTGTTCGCACGCCGGGAACCGTTTCGCTTTTTCTGAATCAGAGACTCCCACTCTGCTGCGAGCGCTTCCCACCCGGCGGGGTCGAAAAGACCATCAACCACGTTGAAGTCTTGGATGAAGCGCCGCATAGTAGCGTCAATCTCTGCGCGGGGTGGCTCCCAGTCACGGCCTTGCGCGTTGTCCGGCTGCTCCCAGACACGTACAGCCCAAGACAAACCGTCCGAGACACGCATAGCAACGATAGCGGTAGCGTCGGTCACGCCGCGAGAACGTCCCCACGAGCCGTCGAAGCCTACCACAACGGGGTCGTGCCGGGTAACAGCGTCTATTCCTTCGGCTTCTAGGTCCTCAACAGTCGCGGCTGTGAGAACTTCGTAGGGTACGAAAGCATCCGCAGAAGCGTGAGGCTTGTTCCCAAAGTACCGCGCCGCGTCAGATAGCGTTGTGGCTGGGTCGAACACATCATCAAGTACACCGTTGATATTCACCCACCCGCCGGGGTAGGGCGAGCCATTCACACCGCATGGCGGCGTATGAATCTTGCAGCCGGTGGGGGACTTGAGGGAATCTCCGTAGGCGTACTCAAGACCCGCAACGATACTGGATGGGTCGTTCAAGTCGGGGTCTCCCCAATCGCGGGAGTCATAGAGGATATTATCGCGGTACGTCTCCCCTGCACGGCCTTTCTGCCACGCTTCCCAGGTCGTTTCAGCGAAGGACCCCTCGCCGGGGACGAAGGCGTTCGGTGCTTCGAGCAGAGTACCGTCCACCTTCGAGAGGTTACGTTTCGCCACAGCCCCGAGCCGGTCTCCGCCGTTCGAGGGTACCCATGTCTCTGTCTGGTCGGCAATAGTGAACAGCTGCGGTTTACCTTCCAGTGAGCGTGCCGAGGACGTGCGGGGCATAATCAAGCCGTTGTACGGCAAGAGAATACGGGTTTCGAGCACTTCCACGCCGGGGTAGGCATAGAGCAGGTTGTCCCCGTTCATCATCTCTTTCATTGGCTCGAAAGCGTTGCGGGTCTGCTCTTCCGAGACGGCCAGCAACGTAATCTCAACCTTGCGCTCGACGTTCCACGGTTGCCCAACAGGCTGTCCTTCTGCATCCCATCCCGCGAAACGGCACGGGCCGAGGGCTTCAAACGCTGCGATAGCGGCGAGGAACGGTGATTTTCCCCACCCTTTTGAACGCTGGATAACACCTCGCCGGTAGACGCGCTCACCTGTGATGGGGTCGAGCTTGTACCACTTGAGTAGGAACTCTGCCTGTTCACGGGTCGGCTCAAAAGGCGCGTGGTATGTCACCGTTGGACGGGATAAGTACGTTGTCATCCAGTCCAGTGCTAGGTACCCCAGGGTAGGGAAGTCGCCTTTACGGCGTGGCTTGAAGCCCGCACGTGTCGGAGCAGCCGCAAACGTATCGAACATGTTTACTCTTCTATCTGCAGGTCGTCGTAGCGCTTAGAACGTTTCAGCTCGCGTGCCAGGGCTTTGTTACCTTGTCGTTCGAGTCGCTGCTGAATCTCCGCGCCGGTCAGGAACTCTAGCTGTGCAGCCGCAACGGACTTCGGCGAGATAACGAACTCTTTCGCGTTAGAGGTCAGAACCTCCGAGGCGCGCAAAGTTGAAACTTTCGACTCTTGCTTACGCACGAGTTCCTCAAACGGTACTAGTAGGGTCGCCCACGCCTGTAACCACTGAGCTTTCGTGTAATTCCGCATCGTGGGATGGTCCTTCAAGGACTCCCAATACTCAACAGAAAGCTGATGCCATTCAGTGTGGTCTGGAAGCTCTGGTTGCTCCGTTGGAGTAAACTCTAGGGCTGTGGTTTTAGATATTTCGTACTGACCGCGCTGACTACGCGAGGATTTATTGTTTCCTTTGCCGGGCATTTTCCATCGTCTCCTTTAGTTCTTGCTCCCATTGAGCAAGCTCTCGTTCGTAATTCTTCTTACGGTAGCGTTGCATAGGCGTAAGCTCGTCCAGCTCTTCGTAGTCTAGAAGCACGCGCCGGATATGTCCTCGTCGTACTTGTGCAGCGCGGCGGCAAGCGGGGCTACAGTACCGTCGGTCATTTCCTTTCGCGCTATACTGTAGAACAGGTTTACGACAGCGGTAACACGTGCGGTAACCATTAGGTAAGTCTTTTCGATATTGCATAGGTTTTCTCACGTATGTGCGAAGTTCTTAAGCACCATATGATGCTTAAGTTGTCTGGCATTCCCCCAGTATACCGTAGGTGTATTCGGTTAGGTACGACGGCGTGGCTTGCCGGGGGCTTCGCCCCTTCATCGGATAAGGGGTTGATATGTTCTATATCATATGTATGGCGTTCGTCACGTATAATAATGTATATCTATGAGCGCAGCTGCGTTCGATACTATGTTCTAATCTCGTACTTTTCCAATGGTTCAGAACCCAAGCGACAGAACCCGGCGGAGGGGGAAAGGGAAACCGGGGGTGGGTCCCCTCCCGCCCCTCGTACACGTGTACTAACACG
>QWCW01000090.1_pt1 | contig 44775 bp, 35 predicted proteins | sample 1972691 | NCBI WGS metagenome assembly QWCW01 (sample SAMN09866698, study PRJNA288562) | Human oral metagenome isolate pre2_saliva, whole genome shotgun sequencing... | reverse complement strand
CATTTTTTCTTCTCGCATACGCGCGCGCGAAGCGTGCCGTAACCCCTGTAAACAAAGGACTTTCAAGAGTTTCCTTTGTTCGCTTTTTTATGCCCTTTTGCGAGTTCGATTTAGAGCAAAATAAGAACGAAATAACAACTATTTTAATCAATGAAGTAATGAGAAAAAAGCAAGTAAAGAAGAGTTATTCTGCACCAGCGTGCATGATAATTCAAGTCAACGAAGCCACTTATTTGATGGATGCGTCTATGCCAGGTCAGCATAATCCTGCACAATCAGGTGGTACATATGGAGATGCCAAGAAGGCTCCTAGTTGGATGTCCGAAGGCGAAGACGGAGAAGAAAAACCAATGTGGGAAGACTAACAGAGAGTAATAAACTAAAAAAACAACGAACAATGAAGAAAACAATGAAACAACATTCATTCGCATCACGACTAAAGTATTTGGCACTTGTGTTCGGCATTGCCTTGGCTTTTGCTTCTTGCGCCAATGAGGACATAGCGCAGAACCCTAATGGTACAGATAACAATAAGAACTTTACCATCTTCTCAACAGGTGACCCTGCAACTCGCACATCCATGGAAAGCAATGGTGCTTTTTATTGGGAAGCAGGCGATAAGATTTGGGTTAAAGATGATAATGGTACATGGCAGCAAAGTCGCAATGCTCCAACAGAAAAGACTGCCAGCTTTAAGTTTGAGGTACCTGGTAAGTTTACAAAGACTAGCACCTATAAGGTCTATTACCCAGGTCAGAATGGCAATCAGAATCAAGTTACAATCGCTGCAAACCAGAGCCAGGCAGAGCCAAACACCACCGCTCATTTTGGTACATCAGGTGATTGCGGAATGGCAGATGCGGCATGGTCAAATGCAAAGAATGGATTTGCTTTCACACTCGACCACAAAGCTGCTTACCTTCTCTTCTTACCACGTACCAGTAACACTATCTTGCATGACTGCTACTTGACAAAGGTAGAGGTAAATTCAGATAACGATATTACCAGTACTTATACGCTTACGGTTTCCCTTTAACTAACACTGCTACAAGCGCAGCTACAAATGGTGCTTACGTGGTTATAAAGCCAGGCACCCATACACTCAAGATACGTTATTGGGTAAAGGACGTTGCAACAAACGTAGAGGGAACTATAACCAAGACATTAGCATCAGCTAGCTACGACCAGAATAAGTATTACAACATCACTGCTAACCTTGACGTAAAAAATTACGACGGTGACCATTACTATATGTGGGATGCACAGCAGCAATATTGGTATGGTTACGAATGGACAAAGAACTTGGGAGCAGGCGTTGGTCAACCAACACTAAACTTTACGATTAGTACTTTAAATTACCCCAAGAGCAGTAGCGATGCTAACCATCGTTGGTACAACAACGGTGGTGGTGGTCCAGGTCGCTTCGATGCTACTCAGAGTTGTGCAACTCTCCCCAACGTGAACGAGCTGACTTGGTACGCTGCCTACGGCGATCCTCGTCGGGATGCAGATGAATTATGGACAACTATGGGTCATTTATATAAAGGTGGTATATGGTTGAAGAAGAAGTCCGTATTGCAAGGCGAAGGTCATTACAACAGCAACACAGCCTACGACGGCACAGATTGGAGTATAACAACCAAATACAAAAACTGGTCTGCATCTCATACCCTCCCTTCCGCCGCCGATGCAGGTAATTACTTCTACCTGCCCGCCTTGGGTCGCTACGCCTCTGGTCAGCTGGAAGGCGTTGGCAGCTTCGGCCGCTATTGGTCGTCAAGTGCTCGCCCCTGGTTCAGCGACCAAGCGTACAGCCTGTACATCGTCAGTGGTACCGTCAGCGTGCGCAGTGAAAACCGCAACCTCGGGTCCAGGGTCGGCGGTTTCGAGTAGTCCTTGCGCTTGTTTGCGGTCTGTTTTGTACCCAGCGAATGGGTAGAATTGTACCCAGCGAAGAAGTACGATCGTACCCAGCGAATGGGTATGGGGGCTACCCAACGGGCAGGGTACGACGCTACCCAGCAGCTGGGTACAAGACGACCCAACCGCTGGGTATAAAATACATGAAAAAGGACATCAAAAAGATGTTATTATGAATATAATGTTTAATTTAAATTCTGATTCACTATGATTGAATTTAAAGTTGCGCCTCGTAAGGCGACCATGGGAAAAATGAAGGGTAAAACGGTGTATATTGCCGTGCCGAAAGGTCAACAGAAGATCTCGCCCGAAATGGTGTTGGAACGTATTGTTCGTGAAACCTCATTGACGGAAGGTGATGCACGGAATGTGATTATCACGCTGCGTAATATTATCTCGGACTGTGCACGCATGGGGACAGGCTTAGACCTCGGCGACATCTTCTCTTTGCGTGTCAACGTGCCTTCTAAGATGGAAGAGAACGAGAAGGATGTATGTGCTAAGAGCCTCAAAGCTCCGAGGTTGACATTAACCTGGAAGAGTCCGGTGCGCAAAGCGTTAAAAGAGTTGCAGGTGGATGTGGATAATCCAGCGAGGAGGAAAGCAAAAGGCCCCGCCCCCGAACCAAAAGAAAAGGAGAATAAGGAAGAGGGAGGACCAGTGGCTGGGTAAAAACGGCCTCCCCAAGCCCCTCCGAAGGAGGGGATGTTCTTATTGGATATAGTTTGAAACAACTAGAGATATGTGAGCGGATTAAGGACATCCCCTCCTTCGGAGGGGCTTGGGGAGGCTTCTTTAGGGGTCGGCTTTCTTTTTTACCACGGGGATTCAGGGTATCAATCGTTCTGTAATAAGACAATCGATTATATTAATTGTGAAATTAATGTCTTTCAAAACTAGTGTATTAATTTGGTTCTCTCGCTCCCGTGGTCACCTATTTTCTTACTTTAATGCCTTTCTTTCATTGTTCTTCTTGCCATAAGTTCCTTTGATTATATGTAGGCGCGAGCAGTGAAAGCAATAAAAACAACCTTATTCTTTGCATTTCGCTTGATTTAGTGTATCTTTGTGGCTATGAATACACAAGAAGCACAGAATATTAAGTGGAGTGAAAACATCATCATTGTTGATGGTGATTATATTGATCATGTGGCTTTTAATATTATTGTAAACTTTGAGCGCATGTTAGATCGTCGTATACCTGCTGCCGATTTTAGTCAGTGGGCGGTAGATGTTGCGCTTGATGGTAGGTTGAAACCAGGCGATCATGAGACACAAGTGATTCTTTTGCATGATAAAAAGAATCAGAGACTAGAGAATTTTGCTCCTTCCGATTATGATAAGGAACTCAATGGTCAGGCTTTTATGGACGAGCATTTCGGAGAGTTTATTATAAATAGTATTGTTTGCGGTGATGAAAATACTGCGAAAGATGCTGTTTTGCTTGATCTTCTCAAGACGCTTTGTATTCATGACGAGGTAAAACGGATTATGATTGTTCCGAATGCTGAGGAGGATTCACTGCTCCGCTCTATTAGAAATACATTAAATGATGTGGATGATGAGTTAAAGCATATCACATTATTTGCAATGCAACCTTTGGAAGGTGGCAACTTCAAGCAAGCGATATTGGGTTATTCAATAATGCATGCGATGGGGATAAAAGCCTCTTCAAGCCTCTTCGAAGGATGAAAGGCCTCCCCAAGCCCCTCCAAAGGAGGGGATGTACTTAACGGATAAGATAGAACCATTATGGAAAAGAAAGCACTCCACATTAGTAATCTTACATCCCCTCCTTTGGAGGGGCTTGGGGAGGCTTCCCCTCCTGGTTACTACCATGCTGACCCCATCCTCTATCCGATATTGGAAGAGGAAGCAAAGAGAATGCGGAGATTCCCCACTGAAGCTGAGTCTATTTTATGGGAGGCTGTTAGGAGAAAACAATTAGGTCTTAGGTTTAGAAAGCAATACGTAATCTATGGTTATATAGTAGACTTTGTTTGCTTGCCGTTAAAACTGATTATAGAAGCAGATGGTGAGTATCATTTTACGGAAGAACAGCAGGAAATAGATAAAGGTAGACATGACTTCTTAGTAAGTAAAGGTTTTTGTCTCCTTAGGTTTACAAATCAGGAAATAATAACAGATATAGAACAAGTAAAATATAAAATAAAAAGAAAGATGGAAGAACTGAAAAGTAAGACTACTGCAGTAGGCGGTGGTAATCAGACAACCCCTCCTTTGGAGGGGCTTGGGGAGGCTGGTCGTGTCCTAATGATAGGTGCAGGTGGCGTTGCTACTGTAGCTGCTTTTAAGATTGTCCAGAATCAGGACGTGTTTACTGAATTTATGATTGCTAGCCGTCGTAAGGAAAAATGTGATGAGTTAGTTAAGGCAATTCATGATAAAGGTTATAAAGCTGATATCAAGACTGCACAGGTTGATGCAGACGATGTTGAGCAATTGAAAGCATTGTTTAATGATTTCAAGCCAGAGCTGGTTATTAATTTAGCTTTGCCATATCAAGATTTGACAATCATGGATGCTTGTTTGGCTTGCGGTTGTAATTATTTGGATACAGCTAATTACGAACCAAAGGACGAGGCACACTTCGAATATAGTTGGCAATGGGCTTATAAAGATAAATTCGAGAAGGCTGGACTGACAGCTATTCTTGGTTGTGGTTTCGATCCAGGAGTTTCACAGGCATATACGGCGTATGCTGCTAAACATCATTTTGACGAAATTCATTATCTTGATATCGTTGATTGCAATGCGGGTAATCATCACAAAGCATTTGCAACGAACTTCAATCCAGAAATTAATATCCGTGAGATAACTCAGAAGGGGCTTTATTATGAGAATGGTGAATGGATTGAGACAGAACCATTGGCTGTGCATCAAGATTTGACCTATCCAAATATTGGTCCACGTGATTCTTATCTCATGCACCATGAGGAATTGGAGTCGTTGGTAAAGAACTATCCAACAATTAAGCGTGCTCGTTTCTGGATGACATTCGGTAAGCAATATCTTACTTATTTGGACTGTATTCAGAATCTTGGTATGAGTCGTATCGATGAGATAGAATATGAAGCACCATTAGCTGATGGTTCTGGTAAGACAGCAAAGGTGAAGATTGTTCCTTTGCAGTTCTTGAAAGCGGTTCTGCCTAATCCACAAGATCTAGGAGAGAATTATGATGGTGAGACTTCGATAGGTTGTCGTATCCGTGGAATTAAAGACGGAAAGGAGCAAACCTATTACATTTATAATAATTGTAAGCACCAAGATGCCTATAACGAAACGGGAATGCAAGGTGTCAGCTATACCACGGGTGTACCTGCAATGGCTGGTGCGATGATGTTCTTCAAGGGCTTATGGCGCAAACCAGGTGTATGGAACGTAGAAGACTTTGATCCAGATCCATTCTTGGAGGTACTCATGTTGACGAGAAGCCTGTCATCATAGTTTGTGACAATATACCTTATGTTAAAGAACACGAGGCAATTAAATCAATGATGCTATCTGCCGAACGTGGCTTCCCTTATGAAGGAGCTAAGGAACACTATATTTTAGATGTTTCAAGGTCTGATTTTGCGGTTAAGGTCGTTAAGGTTTTGGCAGAGGTGCTACCTTTTCCAAAGAGCAGAAAGAAGAATAAATAGTATTATATCAATCAGAAAACAAGATAATAGTATATGGCAAAAGAAGATACAGCATTAGCTGCTGAGGGAAAACTAAAGGCATTGCAAGCCGCAATGTCCAAGATAGAGAAAGACTTTGGTAAAGGTTCTATCATGCGAATGGGTGATGAACAGATAGAGAATGTTGATGTTATACCAACAGGAAGTGTGGCTCTTGATACAGCATTGGGCGTTGGTGGCTATCCTCGTGGGCGTATAATCGAGATTTATGGACCAGAGTCTTCTGGTAAGACGACGCTTGCTATCCATGCAATAGCCGAAGCACAGAAGCAAGGGGGCATAGCTGCTTTCATTGATGCAGAGCATGCTTTCGATCGTTTCTATGCTGAGAAGCTCGGTGTGGATGTAGATAATCTTTGGATATCACAGCCTGATAATGGTGAACAAGCATTAGAGATTGCAGATCAGTTGATACGTTCTTCTGCAATTGATATTCTCGTTGTCGACTCTGTTGCAGCACTTACTCCAAAGAAAGAGATCGAAGGAGATATGGGTGACTCGGCTGTTGGTTTGCAAGCACGATTGATGAGTCAGGCATTGCGTAAGCTCACTTCTACTATCTCAAAGACCAACACCTGTTGCATCTTCATCAATCAGTTGCGTGAGAAGATAGGTGTGATGTTTGGTAACCCAGAGACCACTACGGGTGGTAACGCACTGAAGTTCTATAGTTCCGTACGCCTTGATATCCGCCGTGTTACTAGTATCAAGAATGGTGATCAGGTAATTGGTAACCAGGTTCGAGTTAAGATTGTTAAGAATAAGGTGGCTCCTCCTTTCCGTAAGGCAGAGTTTGAAATCACCTTTGGTGAGGGTATCTCAAAGATCGGTGAGATAGTTGACTTGGGCGTTCAATACAACATTATCCAAAAGAGTGGTAGCTGGTTTAGTTATAACGGAACCAAACTTGCACAAGGGCGTGACGCCACAAAGACTATGTTGAAGGATAATCCTGAGCTTGCAGAAGAGATCGAAGGACTAATAAAGCAGGCTATTGTTGACCAGGCACAATAATCTTCTACATATATAAAAGAGGCTTAACCCAAACGGGATTAAGCCTCTTTTTTTTTAGAAGTATCTTCTTTACTTACTTTCTCAGTAAACTTTCAATCGTATTTCGTACCCTCCTTTCGGTTGTCTGCATGATGATGTTCTCATCAACTCCTTTGCTTCCCATATAGATGGAAGGGTTGGAATAAAGCATATCGCTGTGTTTCTCTTCTCGAGCAGAGAAGTGAAAGGCACGTACCTGTGTCTCTTCTTGAATCTTAAAGATATTCTTTTCCGTTACTCCACATCCTGCCATGATAATGATTCTATCCTTTGCAAGTGTATTCAAACGTCTTAGTAAAGGAATACCTAACTCTGCCGTGGGCTGCTGACCAGACGTGAGAATACGATGAAAGCCCATTGCGATAATCTCTTCTAAGGCTTTCTCGGGATCTCGACAACAATCGAAAGCACGATGAAAGGTGACATTCATTCCTTTAGCATGCTCCATCAATAATTGGTTGGCATGCTTATCAATATCGCCATTAGCCGTCAGACAACCAAAGACAACGCCATCCACACCGAGTTGTCTACACAAGTCTATATCCATTGCTATGCGTTCCAACTCTGCTTCGGAGTATAGGAAGTCGCCTCCGCGATTGCGAATTATCACGTGCAAGCGTGTTTCTTTCAATACATCTCGCGCCATCTTTATCTCCCCATAAGAAGGAGTTGTACCGCCTTCGGGTATTCCCATGCAGAGTTCCACACGATTGGCACCACCTCGTTGAGCCTCTATACAACTCTCAACACTATTGGCGCAGACTTCAAATTCATAGTTTTCTTTCATTATATTATAGAGGAGTTAAGGGAGTTAAAGGAGTGAAAGGGAGTTAAGACAAATGTTCCGTTAATTGGAGTTATTGGACTTTTACATCTCAATACTTACATTCTTCTATCGTCAAACGCCCTTTCCTCAATTCTAAAGTTTATTACTTACCTTCACAATCTGGTCTCCCAACCCGATGGTGTAACCCTGTGATAGGAATACAACTCGGTTGAAGGTATCAGCGATGATGAATACTGGTAGCTGACTTGTATTGTGTAGTTTCATCTCTTTGGCAATCTCCTTGAGAATCTCCCCACTCTTATCTATACCGTAGATTACCTTCTCTGGTAGTTGACCAAACTCACTCTTCTGTGCATCGAACTTCTCTTTGGCTTCCTCGCTCGTGAAGAGTAATACCATTGGACGCCCCCATTTATCCAGCTTCTCCTTTACTTTTGCAATGTCATGGAGGGCATGGTTCGTCGGTTCTTGCCCTACACCGAGTATGCCGAGGACGTAATAACCGCGTCCCGTCTGGCTTAGTAAGGACACGTTATGCCCCTCCTTCTCAAAGAGATCTTCGCTATTAAAACTGCCAATCACCTTTATTCCCTCCGTTTCCTGACGCATGATGAGGTTGATTCGAGTTGTTGTTCCTGGCTTGATAGTGAAGAATCGGTTATGAGCCATCACACTTCCGTCTGCCATGCGTTGCCCTGTAACGAGCAAGTAAGTGCCCTCGTCCAGTGTTGCTCCATCCTTGAACGCATTTGCCCAGGTGGCTCCATAGGTAGAACCATCGGCTGACTCATCGAAATTCATCAGTAAGGTCTGCCCATTCACAATCTTACTAATAGTGAAGTGAGTATAATATTTCGGGTCATCCAAGAACTCCGTTGGTTTATAATCAAGCACCAACTTCCCCGTCTTAGCTACTTGTTGTTGCGTCGTTTCAAAGTCGACATCAACCCACTGACCATCTTTCTTGTATTGAACCTTCCCTGTTACGCCATCTTGCTGAGCCTCGATACCAAGGCTTCGAGCCACATCTACAAAGAAAATATTCCTACTTCTCTCGTCTGCCACACGACTTTCCCACGTACTGATAGGCGTTTGTGGGATTCTCATAGCGTGCTTATCAGGATTCAATTTGATGTTCGTTCTCACCCAATTCACCAATAGTGCAGGATTCTCTTTAAACTTCTTAGCATCGTTACTGAACGCTTTTTCAAAGAAAACCTTAAATGGTTTGAGGATCATCTCACTCTCTACACGAGGGCATAACTCGTCACTCTTTGCTGCCATCTGGTCTTCCAATATCTCCATTGGCATATCTCGAAGATCCTTATAACTAAGTGATTCCAACAGATCAATAGCCCGTTTCTCATCTGCCGAGTGCTTCTCAACAAATTCTTTGATGGTTCTCCAGTTACCACGCGACCTTATTATATAAGGTATAGCAGCCTTAATCGGGTAATCTTTCAGGCTCTCCTCTGATGGGAATGTCGCTATGTAAGCATTGCGTTTAGCATCTTCTTCTGTTAACCTACGCTCGTTCTCCTTGCGTTGTGCGTCTGTTACAGGAGGTAGAATAGCATTTTCTACAGGTGGGATAATATCCATATCCTGCTCTTTCCCCACCTTTTTATCATCGTAAGAGAGTCTTATAACAACCTTCTTGTCCTTTCCAAACGATACTTTAGCATACCCGTAGTGTCCGTTCTTAGACGCCCATACAAGCATATCACCCCTTCCTGCAGATAGAAACGTTTGTCCTTTCTTATCGGTGTATTTGGTAACTGCAGTGTAATATTCGGCATAGTTGTATATTTTAAAGTCCACTTTCGCATCCTGTACAGGCTTTCCTTTAGCGTCAAGAACGCTGAAATCAATCCTACCAGTGCTTCCGTAGTTATCAATCAGATTGATTTCTGTGAAGTTATTTGTGCGTAGCATAACCTCTTCCGGGCCTTCATAATCGCCAAAGGCACGTGTGTGCATGAGCATAGCACGCGATGCCGGTGCATTAAACCATGCCAGATTCAATACAGGTTCAGGCTCACAAGCCCCCAAGAAGTACCACTTTCCGTCTGCCCAAGCCTCTACCCACGCATGGTTATCATCGGTATGTGCCCATCGAGGAGTATATACTTGGCGAGCCGGAATACCAATGGCTCTCAAAGCACTCACCGTGTAAGTGCTCTCTTCCCCACATCGTCCTCGTCCTGTCCGCATTGATTGCAGTGGTGAAGAAGTGCGTGCGTCCGAAGGTTCATAAGTAACGTGTTCATGGCACCAGTGGTTCACTTCCAATATTGCCTGTTGCATAGAAAGCCCTTTAACACGCCCTTTCAGTTCTTGAAAGAATATAGCACGAGAACTGTCAAGAGGCTCATTGTTTACACGCATCGGTAGAACGAAATGCCTAAAGAGAAGCTCTGGCACCTTCTTTCCCCATGCCATCTCTTTTCTCGTTTCGAGGGCAGTTCGCACATTACGTAAGTGGTAAGCTGTGGTGTAATCAGTCGCATCTGCAATCGGCATATAGGCATAAAGAAAGCGCAAGGCTTCCTCTTCCTCCATGGTAGGCGATAGCCCTTTTGTATCATAGAACTTCGATCCAATCAACTTCATTTTGGCGTCGAAAGCATTGTTCACCTTCTGTCTGAATGCTGCATCGGAGATAAAGTGTTGTGCATAGACTGTCATTCCCATGAGGCAGAGACACAAGCTTAGTAGGATTTTCTTCATAGATTTATTCTTTAGTTAATAAGCTGTTGGTAAATTACAGTTGATACTATTTTCGCTTGCAATATTCGTAAAAAAAATCAATATATGCAAGTCTTATCGCATAAAAAATACGAATCCTTTCTATCGTGCGATTGGTTAGGTCTGTACGAGTTCCTTTCTTCTTCTTGTCTCGCTAAGCCTCTCCAAAGGATAGGGGTGCCACCTAAGGGAATGTTACTAATATGTGTTAGTGGATAAAGGGGGCGTTTCTTCGCTATGAAAAGAGCCTCTCTTTGCATGAAAGAAACGCCCTTTTCAAATTGAGAAGAGCCTCTCTTTGTTTTTTATCAATGTGTACGATGTTTTTTGTAAGGGCTTAGAAAGTATTAAGGGAGTAGAAAGAATGAATCCAAGTAAACTTATATCTTATGGCTAAACTACACACTTGTTTTCATTCTTTCGGCTCCCTTAGTGAGTTAAGTTGTTGAAGGGCAGTGTTTAAGACTGCGCCTTCGATTTATATTCCTGCACCACTTCTTCCATTGTGATACCCAAGAGTTGCATCTCACGGAACAATGACGGAAGGGTTTGCTGACAAAAGGTTTTTCGTCGTGCAAGCATGATTTGCTCCCTTGCACCAGCCGAAACGAAATAGCCCATACCACGTTTGTTATAGATAATCTGCTCTCTTGCCAATAGTTCGTAAGCCTTAACCGCCGTATTGGTGTTCACTTGCAAGGTGACAGCATACTCCCTTACAGATGGGATTCGGTCGTCGGCTTTATAGGTTTTGGCTATGATTTCATCGCAAAGGCGGTCTGCCATCTGCTCGTATATAGCCTTGTTATTTTCGAAAGTCATAATCTTTTATCCTTTCATTAATACTTTGTTATATGTTAATCCACCGATTGTTGATAACCTGCAAGCGTGTGTATAACTTGTAAGCAGCCCAATACATTAATATAGTGAGTGCCAAACAGATGATGTTCCCAGTAATATCTCCGAAGAAGTCATTCGGTATTGAGAGTTGATAGTCGGTATGGGTAAATAGCATAAAACCGATACCTGCCATTAAACCAGCTACTATCATGAGAATCAAAACGAGGCTTATAATGGTCTTCAACCATGCTGTTTTGCGGAAGAACATACCCCCTAATATGGTGAAAGCATTGGTGAGAAGGATTGCTTCTAACTGTACCCAAAGAGGGGAAAGGGAGCTTGTCGTTTGGAGAAAGTCTATTGCTATTGTAGTCATCGAAGCCCTTGCACCATGATTAACCAGCATGGAAACAATTTGTTGTAACACGCCCGCTGTTAGGAAAGCAGCCACAACTATGAGGGGGAAGACGATGGACACGAGTACTACACGTGCCACGAACTTCTCTAAATTGGTAGCTGGTAGCATCATTTCACTTATGCGTGACTGACGCGACTTGAGGTCATTTATGACAAAGGTACCCATGATAAAGAATGCAGCCGGTAGTATCGTAAGGATGTAATCAACGCTTCCCATGAGATCTATTTGTATCTGATCTGCACTCCTCGCCTGCCATGTTAAGATGTCACAAACACGTAAAATCATATAGATGAAGCAGGCAATGAGGAACCCAAGGAATAGGTTAATTATTTTGCGACGGCGCACGAGAACGAGTCGAGCGAGTACTCTTCCGAATCGGTTAATATCGAACTTTTTCATAACTAATAAGTCCTTTCTTTATTTATTTTGTTCTACTTGTATTATCGGTAACAGAGGCATTTCCCGTTACTCGTTGTTGTATGCTTTGACGTGTGTTACCATTGAGTGTGATGTCAGCATTGCCTGATAAAGTGAGTGTCACACTATCGGAATGGTCAAAGTAGGTGTTTACACTGGCGTTACCACTGATGTTGAATTTTGTTGTCTGTGCCGTCAACTTTGCAATGTTAACGTCTGCATTACCAGAGATATCCATGTTCATCTCTCTGACTTTCACTTTGTTGAGTTTGACGCAAGAGTTACCTCTAATGTCAAGTGTCAGTTTGTCTACCTGAAGAGAGTCCTGGAAAGTGAGGGATGTGTTACCTCCTTGATCCACTCTAACGAGTTGTGGGCATGTTACATATACCTTTATTATATCAGCTCCGTCGTTAGAACTATTAAAGAAGATGATCCCTTTTTGTGAAGGGTGATTCCTCTCGTGGATTATGAGGGTGTTATTTTTAACCTTGATATCCACATATTCGAGTAGTTTCTCCCTACCTTTTATCTCTACTTGGTACTTATTTCCTTGCAAGAAGTAGACTTCTGCATTACCTCCTAACTCTACATTCTGGAACGCCTCGACGTTCATCTCTCTCTTGGTAGGCAGTCCGTAATCGGGTTTCTTTGTGATGCACGAACACAGAGTGATGATTGTTAAAGTCAAGAAAAGGCTGGTTAGGATAGTAGATATCCGTTTGTTAGATTGTTTCTTCATAATGATGTCCTCCTTTATATTTACTTTAGTTTACCTTGAATTGCCGCATTGAATAAGAGTTCTAAGTTGATGTAGGTCTCCTTATCACCCTCTTTACGCTTACAGATCACGCTGTTTCCTTGTAGAGAAGGTTCAGCATAAAGCACCGAGTTATCCATCTCGCTGGGTTGGAGAACATCGAATCGAAACCTTGAAGTAATCGCTTCCGTTGAATCGTTAAGGAGCACTTGTGAGTTGTCCAATATTATGATGTAGTCCAGTAGCTGTTCGACATCATGCACCTGATGAGTTGATATTATCAATGATGAATCATTAGCCATATTGCCTGCAACAACCTTTCGGAAGAGTGTTTTGGATGGGATGTCAAGCCCATTGGTAGGCTCATCCATCAATAGAAGTCGGCATCCTGTGGCAAGTGCGAAACTCATATATACCTTCTTTTTCTGCCCCATGGAGAGCTGCTTCATGTCTACGTCTGTGGGCATCTCAAAGTCTTGTAAGCACTTTTCTAAGGTCTGTCTGCTGAAGTTCGGATAGAACTTCTCGTGTACAGCTAAGTAATTCTTGAGACTCATGTCAGGTAAGTTATACTCTTCAGGGACGATGTATATCTCCTGTAGCATTGCTGGATAACGACGTGAAGCAGTGTATCCATCAACGATAACCGTGCCCTTTGATGGCTTTAATAAGCCTGCAATGAGGTAGAGTAGGGTACTTTTTCCCATTCCATTCTTACCTAATAAGCCATAAATACGGCTCTCGTTGAGTTCTAGGTTCAGCCCATCAAACACCTTGTGTTTGCTTCTTGGATAGCTGAAAGAGAGGTTGTTAACTTGAATCATAGTTCCTTCTTGTTTTAAGGGGGTTATGTCTTAAATGTCTTTAAACGCTTGTTTTGATCGTATGTAATGGTGTACTATTTTAATAATACACTGCAAATGTAGTTGAAAAAACGCTTCCTTCCAAATGAATTAATATTTTTTTGCAAAAAAGGCAAGGTTTTTTTCCATTTGTTCTTATAGATGGTTTGGGAAATAAGTACTATCTTTGTGAATTGTAATAACCCTATACCAATACAATAAATAATGATGAAAAGAAACATGTTGATTGCTTGTGGGCTATTGAGCATAGCGTTTTCTCTACAAGCACAAACCAAAGATGGAGGTATTGATAAGCAGATGTTACAGCAGATTCAGAAGTCTGGCTTGACTGCTTCTGATCGTGCTTTATCTAATGCGATAGCCACTAATTCGATTGATGACTTGGCTCGAAACTTTCGCAATGCAGGCCCTATTGATACCTATTTCAGTGTTGAAACGCCTAAACAAAACATTCAGAACCAAAAGAGTTCAGGGCGTTGTTGGCTCTTTACGGGGCTTAATGTCTTGCGTTCTAAGTTCGCTCGTGCCCATAAGGATACGTTACATGTAGAGTATTCACATGTCTATCTCTCCTTTTATGACCAGTTAGAAAAAGCCAACCTAATGCTCCAGGGCGTTATAGATAATGCTGACAAAGCTATTGACGACCCACGTGTTCAGTTCTTTTTTAAGAACCCCATAGGGGACGGAGGGACGTTTTGTGGAGTTGCAGACCTCGTGGAGAAGTATGGCGTAGTACCGATGGAAATAATGCCAGAAACGTACTCGGCAGAGAACACCTCACGTATGTCTCGCATCATAGCTTCTAAGTTACGTGAGTTCGGATTGGAGCTTCGTAAGATGGTAGCAGATAAGAAATCGAAAGCGAGCATCAAGTCTCGTAAGACAGAGATGTTAGGTACTATCTATCACATCTTGACGCTTTCTCTTGGCGAACCAGTTAAGTCTTTTAACTATGCCTACAAGGATAAGAATGGTAAACAAGTGGGCAAGGTGAAGACTTATACACCGCAGGAATTCTATAAAGAGACCGTTGGTGGTCCTCTTAATGGTACGTTTATTATGGTGATGAATGACCCTCGTCGACCTTATTATAAGACTTATGAGATTGATTACGACCGCCATACTTACGATGGACATAACTGGAAGTACGTTAATCTACCTATGGAGGAGATCGATAAAATGGCTATTGCTTCGTTGAAGGATTCGACTAAGATGTACAGTAGTTACGATGTTGGCAAGCAGTTGGATCGCACTCGTGGATACCTCGATACCGATAACTACGATTACGGAACATTGTATGGTACGATCTTCCCAATGAATAAGGCGGATCGCATTGCGACCTTCGATAGCGGTTCAACACATGCCATGACACTTACAGCTGTTGACCTTGACGAGCAGGGACAACCGAAGAAGTGGAAGGTAGAAAACTCCTGGGGAGCTACTTACGGACAGAATGGTTACTTGATAATGACCAATCCTTGGTTCAATGACTATATGTTCCGACTGGTAGTTGATACGAAGTATGTGCCTGCTAATGTACTGAAGGCTGCACAAGAGAAACCTATTATGGTGGTGCCAGAAGACCCATTGTTCCAGGAGGATATGTAGTTTTCTCCACTCTGATAAAGCCTCCCCAAGCCCCTCCGAAAGGAGGGGATGTCCTTAAAGGAATAAGGAGGAATAGTGCGATAAAGGTGTGTGTAAAGTGTAACGAAGCACAGCCTTGTTAGCAACGGACAATAGTTAATAAAGAAAGAAACGCCCTTCTCCATTGGAGAAAGGCGTTTCTTTGATATGAGGGGAGGCTCTCTTCAAAACAAAGAAAGCCCTCCCTTATTAGTTTCCATTAGATACTCCTCTTCTTAAGGGAGGTTGGGAGGAGTTTCAAAGAGCCTTATTTACATGGTTGAATCCAAAAGTGTATAGCCCTATTTACCGCTGGTAACTGATATTGTGGTAGTGGTTCTTCACCCCAAGAGTTGATTCCGCCGACTCCCATCATATAACCATCTAAGGTAAGATTAGTGTACTCTGAAGTTGGAACTTGGTAACTATGTCGTTGGTGTTTCTCCTTTCCTTCATCCAAGTCACTTATGTTGTAATGTAGCGCACTGGCGTAGAATGGAGCTTCATCGAAGTACACTTTGAATCCAAACTTATCGTTATCTGTCTGCTTCCACCATCTTATGTCACTCTTTGTACCCGTCTCTTGAGGGCGAATGTAAGGGAAGAATTGCTGATCAGCAGACTGCTCGTAGAGCCCTATTCGCTGTGAGTATTTACGATCGGAATAGTTCTCGATAGGTCCACGACCATAGTAAGTGGACTGATCCATGTCGTAAGGTAATTGCATCAACACACCAAAGCGGGGTAGGATAGGTGCCTTCGAACCATCTTTCATTTGCATTTCCATGCTCACATGAAGAGCTCCGTCTTGTGCTACATTATATATAAGGTGTAATGTTGCTGCTACATCGGGCATATCATAAACAGCTGTTAGCTGTCTTGTTGCAGGTTCTACAGAGACTTGCTTTAAGTCCATCTTAGGATTGTGCCATACCGCTAGCTTGTTTTGGAAGTTAGCCCCCATATCATTATCTGTAACGGCTCTCCAGAAGTTAGGTTTTAGTGTTCCACCTTCGCCCAAGAGGTTTCTTCCTTCCACTTCATAGCGTGTCAATAGACCCGTCTGACGGCTGAATACAATTTCAAAGTCCTTACTTGTGAAGCTCACCTCACCAGCCTTTACGTTGTCAGAAACCTTAACCTTTGCAGTTGAAACAGGCTCCATCTTGGGCATTGGTTGCCATGGATTCACCTCCATCTGCATACTTGCTACTGTCTGACCAGCCTCCATGAGCGGTTCTGCCGACTTTAGTTTGAAGTCGATATTCAGTAGTCCTTCACCTTCAAAGTCCTGTCCGTTGATTGGAAGAGTGTAAGTAGCAGACTGCTGCGGTTCTATGTCCAGCGTTTCAATCGTACCCTGTTTCACAACTTTCCCCTCATCCATCAATGACCATTCCATTCGATAGTTATTGAGGTTACGGAAGAAGTATTCGTTATAAACTTGTATCTTTCCTTGCTTCAAGTCAATCGGTTTTGCCCAAATGTTCTGATACTCGTATGCAAGTTCATAAGCATGTGGGTTGTATTGACGATCAGGTCCGATGATACCATTGCAGTTGAAGTTATTGTCTGAAGGGTCATGCTTGTTGTAATCGCCACCATAGGTATATTCCGTTTCAACATTCGCTTCTTTGGCTAATTGCTCATAGTCTTTTGTAGTGCGAGAAGCGTCGAAGTGCGGTGTACGATGTAGACCTTGATCAACGAAGTCCCAGTCAAATCCACCTTGAAACTTAGGATATTTACGAATCAAATCCCAGTATTCTTTGAGGTTACCACCCGAGTTGCCCATAGTGTGGTTATACTCACATTGAATCAGAGGACGTGTATAGTTTGGATCCTTAGAATAGGCTTCGCAGTCCTTTGGAGAATAGTACATTGGACAGAAGATGTCTGTTGCGTAGCCCTTTTCCTCCGCCCGTTCATACTGCACAGGACGGCTCTGATCTTGTGATTTTATCCAGTCGTAAGCATCGTCAAAGTTCTTACTATAACACGTCTCATTACCTAAACTCCAAAAGACGATACTAGTGTGGTTGAACTTAGTTCCTACATTGTGTTGATTGCGTTCCATTATCTGTTTCGCAAAGAGAGGAGTACCTGATGGAGCATCTTTAGCGTATCCGAAGCCATGACTCTCTTGGTTAGCTTCAGCTATAACATATAGTCCGTACTCATCACAAAGGTCATACCACAATGGATCGTCAGGGTAGTGACAGGTGCGAACAGCGTTGATGTTAAGACGTTTCATAATCTGGATGTCCTGTATCATACGCTCACGTGTAACGAGATAACCACCATCTGGATCCATTTCGTGTCGGTTGGCACCTTTGAAGAGGATGGGTTGTCCGTTGACAAGTACTTGTGAGTTCTTTATCTCCACCTTACGGAATCCTACCTTGAGGGGTATAGTCTCAATGGCTTTACCAGTCTTAGCATCTTCTACATGAACATAGAGATTATAGAGATAAGGTGTCTCTGCCGTCCACTTCTCTGGGTTTCTTAATTCCATCAAAGCTGTTGCTTGTCCTGCTTTATCGGGTGTTACGACCGTCTTATAGACAAGGTTATTATCCGTATCCTCCAATATCAAGAAGGCTTTTGTATTGCCTGTAAGCTGAAGGTTGACGCTGAGTGTACCATCCTTGTAGTCATTTACGAGGTCTGGAGTAATACGGATGTCATCCAAGTGTTGCTTTGCATCACGTGCATAAAGGTAACTTTCACGTGCAACACCGCTAAGTCTCCAGAAGTCCTGATCCTCACAATAACTGCCATCCGACCATCTGAAGACTTGAAAAGCAAGCTGGTTTTTACCCTTCTTAAGGTATTTTGTGATGTCAAACTCAGGTCCAACCTTTGAGTCTTCACTATATCCAACAAACTTACCATTGACCCATAAATAGATACAAGAGGTCACCGAACCAAAGTGAGCAATAACTTGTTTGCCCGTCCAGGTGTCTGGTATTGTGATAGTACGGCGATAAGAGCCGACGTGGTTATCCTGAATTGGAACTTCTGGAGGGTTATTCTTGAAGTTACCACGCCATGCAAAACCCACGTTCACATACACGGGATCACCATAACCATTCATCTCCCAGATACCAGGAACATGTAAGGTCTTCCATTGTGAATCGTCATAATCAGTGCGAAAGAAGTCAGTTGGACGTTGATTAGCATGTTCCACCCAATTAAACTTCCAGTCTCCATCTAATGAGAGATAGTTGGTTGAGAGTTTTCGATCATACTTCTTCAATGCTAATCCATCGTATGGAGAGAAGGCAAAGAAGTCAGTGTGCGTTGTAAATCGGTTGACGGCATTTGTTTGTAAGTCGTGCCATTCTGTGAAGGTAGGTTCTGTCTGTGGTTGTTGAGCATGTAACCCAGAGGCAGACAAACCTAGCAATAAAGCTGTAAGGATTATCTTTTCCATGTTGGCAAATACTTTAGGTTTCCTTTTTATTATGCTCCTTATATACGTAACACGTATGAGGTAAGCACCAACAAAATTAGCAAAAAATCCTTTAATGAGCGTGTTATCTATCAAAATTTATGTATATTTGCTACACATAACGGCATACATAACATTTATTATCCATAATATGACTAGTCGGTACATCATAGTACGTTCAATTGCTTGTTGCCTTTTGTTGACCCATTCAATAGGGGTAGCACAAGCGCAGAAGAGACATAGGAGCACTCGAAAAGTTCAAACGCAACCTTTATTCCACGTAAATGATACCTTGCCAATCGTTGGTTCGATGGCAAAGGTGGGAGCAGAACAAATGAATAAAGGATTGGTAAGTTCGGCACTTGACGCTCTATCAGGTAGGGTCGTGGGTGTTAATATGGTATCTAACGGACAAGACCGAATGGCAATGCTCACAAGTGTGCGTGTCCGTGGTACTACGTCATTGACTGGTGGTAACGACCCACTCGTTATCATTGATGGAGTATCTTCCGACCTAGCCACACTCTCAACTATCTACCCTGCAGATATTGAGAGTTTCACAGTCTTGAAGAATGCTTCAGAAACATCAAAGTATGGTTCTCGTGGTGCTTCCGGTGTCATTGAAGTAAAGACGAAACGCGGTCATGGAGGTAAGTTCCAGATATATTATGATGGAACTATAGGTTTTGAGTCAGTCTATAAACAACTTCGAATGCTGAATGCAACAGAGTATAGAAATGCTGCCAAAGCGTTGGGATTGGTTTATAATGATGGAGGCTTTGATACAGACTTCCAAAAGGAAATTACCAGAACGGGCTTCCTAAATACACATCATATAGCCTTTAGCGGTGGTAGTGATAAGTCGAATTATCGTGCGTCATTAGGTTATATGCGTGGAGAGACCGTTATAAAGAATCGAAGCTACAACAACTTCATCGCCAAGCTAGATATCTCTCAGTTGGCATTTGATGAGAAGTTGAAGATAGACTTTGGTGTATTCGGCTCGTCTCAACAGGATAATAAGGTTTATGACCTGCACATGCTTGTCTATTCGGCAGCGTCTATGAATCCTACATTAGCCTTTCATAAGGTTGGAGATGGGTGGCAACGCAATAGCAACTCATCGCAGATTGCTGCACCCGCACCACTGTTGAAGGAGCGTAACGATGAACGGAATCTAACTTTCAATACCCATTTACAATTACAATATCAGCTGTCACATGACTTGAAGCTATCGGCTTTGGGCTCTTATTCCTATACATCAACAGAGAATGGGAAGTTCGCTCCTACATGGGTATGGGCGCAAGGAAGAGCCTATAGAGGAGAGCGTAAGGCAGAGGATTTACTAGGTAATCTCCAACTTGATTGGAAGCATAGTTGGGACAATCAAGCTCTCTCTGCCACCCTTTTGGGCGAATATCAACAGAGCAAGACAAGGGCTTTCTGGACGGAAGTAAAGGGATTGACTAGTAACCTCTTCGGCTATGATAACCTCGGGGCGGGAGCTGTTCGTCTTTATGAGGGAACAGGCAGTAACTATGCTGATCCTAGTTTAGCATCCGTCATGGGAACACTCTCTTACAATCTTTTGGACCGCTACACATTGAATATGTCAATGCGTGCAGATGGCTCATCAATGGTGGGCAAAGACCACACATGGGGCTTCTTCCCTTCTATTTCAGCATCGTGGAATATGAAGAAAGAGGCTTTCCTGCGTAACGTGAGAGCGATTAGCTTGCTCAATCTGAGAGCTGGTTATGGTAAGTCGGGTAACCTTGGAGCTATCAGTTCTTACCTTTCTTTAAAGCAATATATTCCTATTGGGGTTGTTTCGTATAATGGAACTCCAACCACAACAATGGGTATCTTGCGTAATAGTAACCCTGACTTAAAGTGGGAGGTACGCAGTACTTTCAACATCGGAACGGATATGGGTTTCTTTAATAATCGTCTTCTCTTGACCGCCGAATACTATTATTCAAAGACAACCGCCATGCTCTATGAGTATGATGTGCCTGTTCCTGATTTTGCCTTTGATAAGTTATTGGCGAACATAGGCTCTATGTCGAATAGTGGATTTGAGCTTGGTGTGGGTATTGTGCCTATTGCTCGAAAGGACATGGAACTGAATATCAATGTTAACATGGCTTGGCAGAAGAACAAACTATTGTCTTTGAGTGGTAGTTATAAGGGTCACGAGATGACAGCATCGAAGATTACTCCTATTGGCGCAATGGATGGTGCGGGCTTTCATGGGGGTAATAACCACATCTTGTATCAGATAGTTGGGCAGCCACTGGGCGTTTTCTATCTTCCTCACTGCAAGGGACTCGTTGATAACGGGCATGGACACATGAAGTATGACATTGCTGACTTAGATAACAATGGTACAATAGATCTTAGTGACCATGGTGATCGTTATATTGCAGGACAGGCTACTCCAAAGATGACCCTCGGCTCTAATATCAGCTTCAGATATAAGAATATCGATGTAACCTTGCAGATGAACGGAGCCTTCGGGCATAAGATATTCAACGGAACGACGCTCTCATACCTCAATATGTCTAACTTCCCTGATTATAATGTGCTGTCTGTTGCACCAGAACGGAACATCGTTGACCAGAATGTGAGCGACTATTGGTTGGAGAAGGGAGACTATCTTAACTTCGATTATCTCACCATTGGATGGAATACTCCTATTAAGAACAAGTACATCCAGTCGTTGCGTTTATCATTCAACATCAATAACCTTGCTACCATCACGGGCTATAGTGGATTGACACCAATGATAAATAGTTACGTAGTAGATAACACATTAGGCATAGATGACAAGCGAACTTATCCTCCTTATCGCACCTTCTCGGTGGGACTAAGCGTTAAGTTCTGATGGAAGCTAGTAATATTTTAAACCCTTCACAGCATGAGATATATTCCACGTTTACTACTCTTTGCGGCTATCTTGACATTCTCTAGTTGCTTGAACGAGCACTCTAAAGGGAGCTTGGACGAAGACCAAGTATTCACATCAGCTAAGGATGTGTATGTGAATGCCGTTGCTACATTATATAATTATATTGGTGGTAATGCCGATAGTCAGGGCTTGCAAGGCACTTATAGGGGCGTTTATGATTACAACACCTTGACTTCTGACGAGGCACTCATCCCTGTTAGAGGGGGTGATTGGTACGATGGAGGCTTCTGGGAGAACCTTTATCTGCATCGTTGGACGGCTGATGACCAGTCGCTTTACGACACATGGAAGTATCTTTATAAGGTGGTTGTGTTCTGTAATGACGCTTTGAGGATCATAGATAAGAAGCGAGACTTGCTCACCGAGAGTCAATACACTTCCTATCAGGCAGAGGTGAGAGCCTTAAGAGCATTGTTCTACTTCTATACCATGGATATGTTTGGTAACGTACCTTTGGCTACCAGCACGATTGATAACATGAAGGACAGCAAGCAGAGTAGTCGACCTGAAGTATTCAACTTCATTGTCAAAGAGCTACAAGATGTCGAACCATTCCTGCCGAAGGAACATAGTAACTTGGAAGGAGCCTATTATGGGCGTGTCACACAGCCTGTCGCCGACTTCCTATTGGCTAAGTTAATGCTCAATGCGGAGGTATATACGGATGCTGATTGGACTGACAACCAGCGTCCAAGTGGGACTAATATCTTCTTCACCATTGATGGGCAGCAGCTGAATGCGTGGCAGGCTTGCCAGTATTATTGCGATAAGATAACGGCAGACGGCTACACGTTAGCAAGCGATTATAGCAGTAACTTCGCCGTACACAATGAGACATCAGTAGAGAATATATTTGTGATTCCGATGAACAAGATACTCTATAAGAATCAATTTCAGTATCTTTTCCGCTCTCGTCACTATGCGCATGGTGGCGCAGTGGGCACTTCCTCAGAGAATGGTGCCTGTGCAACGCTTACCGCTGTGCGTACTTTCGGTTACGGAACGAGCCAGGTTGACAAGCGATATACAGCTAATTTATATTCTGACACGGTGCGCGTCGATGGGAAGATTGTACGTCTTGAAGATGGCGAACCGCTTGTCTACATGCCATTGGCTGTCGAGGTGAATTTAACGAATAGCCCATTTATCAAGACAGCAGGTGCCCGTATGGCGAAATACGAGGTGGATAGGAACGCATATAACGATGGTAAGAGCCCCGATAACGACATCGTACTCTTTAGATATGCCGATGTGCTTTTGATGAAGGCAGAAGCAAAAGCGCGTAACGGGGAGGTTGCTGATAACGAACTAAATGCTGTTCGCCAACGCAGTGGGATGGGGTATAGACCGGCTACCCTCGATAACATCCTAGCCGAAAGACTGATGGAATTGATGTGGGAAGGCTGGAGGCGGAACGATCTCATACGCTATGACCTATTCCATCGGGCTTATGACCAGAAGACAAATAGCATGAATGAGGCGGATCGGCACACTATTGTGTTCCCCATCCCAACTCGTGTTATGGCATTGAATAAGAGTTTGAAACAGAATAAAGGTTATCGCTAACCTTTGTCATAATAGTGTGGTAAGATGGAACCTATCCTATGCGTTCCATCTTACTTCTCATTTCTATATATACTTCCAACGATACCTTACGACCACGAAGCGACCGAACACGAGGCATATCACGGAAGTATTCGTCGTAAGTGTAATACCAGTTATACGTCATAATATCCTTACTTCGACTCACCAGATGGGCAACCTTTCTTGCTGCTGACGGCATAACAGAAGAGAGGAAGTACTGCCTGTCAATCGTCTCTAATGCCAACACGAGAAACTTTCTAGGCTTTTGTGCAATGCGAGTAGGAATATCCTTAGTTTGTGTGGATATGGTGATGTGCCTGCCGAAACGCTGATTAATATCATCCATCATCTGACGGAAGATAACGCCATGTGCCGAAGTATCCTTCTGCCCCGTGTAAGCTATATAATAATGTATCATCTCATGAATGAGCACATCATCAATCTCCTCCTTGTTTAACGCATAGTAAGTGGAGATGGAAATGGTGTAATCGGAATAAATGGTGCGCCTCCAATACGTTCGTCGCTTGCATGCCATCTGCCCGAGACGGGTCTTGCCTCTCGACAATTTAAGCGCAGGCAAGGGAAGTTCCCCGTGAAAGATAAGCTGGTTATAGTGCGTGAATGCCTCTTTAAGATAGGCTATTGTGAGGTTTTGTTTCATATTGAATGTGTGACAATAGTCATTAGTTAGATGGGTTAAATTCTGTATTATAACGGATTCTACACAGCGGTATAATTGAGTATCATACGCATGATATTCGGGTATCACACTGATGATATTCGAGTATCACATACGTGATACTCAATTATACACTAGCTGTATAATCGATTGTCTCCTATTGTTACAATCGATTGTCTTCAGTGTGACAATGGATTGTCTTCCGCGTGATAATGAATTGTCTTCCGCGTGACAATGGATTGTACAAGTGTGTACAAAAAGCTAAGTTGTATGTTTCATCGGTTAAAGTGACGTTATATTTCTTGAAAGATGGTATTTCCTTCCTCCGTTCATCCTATTTGCTAACGCACGAAGTGAGAGATGTGATGGCTGGAAGAGGCGGATAAAACGCAATCAAGTAAGGACTGATTGCGCTGTTTGTCCTTACTTGATTGGTATTTAAACATCTACTTCGGATATGGGTTTTATCTATCTTCTTAGCATATAGACAGGGTGTAAAGATAGACCGTTGCGGCGGGTATTGCTAAGAGCGATGAGTCGAATCGGTCGAGTATTCCGCCATGTCCTGGTAGGATATTACCGCTGTCTTTGATACCGATAGTGCGCTTGAGCAAGCTCTCAACAAGGTCGCCCCATGTGCCAAAGATAACGACAACCAGTCCCAGACCTATCCACTCTGGCATACTGAGGAGGTGAGTGTTATTGCCTGAATTAGCATAATAGCCTATCACGCCAGCGATAATCAGTACGAGGATACCCCCTCCGATACTTCCTTCCCAGCTCTTCTTCGGGCTGATGCGTGGGAAGAGTTTGTGCTTGCCAAAGAGTGAGCCACTAAGATAAGCACCCGTGTCATTTGTCCAGAGGAAGATAAATATGCTCAATGGTAGGAGATAATCGAAGGTTGTCATACCATAGCCTTTCTGCTGGAAGGCTAACACGCTCATCATTGAGAAGGGGAAGGCAATGTACATCTGACCTAACATTGTGTAAGCCCAACTATGCATTGGATTCTTATTCTGTAGGTAGAGTTCTGCAACGAAGAGGTAGATAAGGGTGAGAACATATGGTACGAAGACGATAAATCCCCTCACCATATTCACTTGTAGGGCTGTCACAGCGCAGAAGAAGTAGGCTCCTGCTACGGTAGAGATGAATCGATTGACCTTTACACCATCTATTTTATTCGCCAATCCCGTGTATTCCCACATGGCTGCTCCCGTTATGATGAGGAAGAGACACGTGAGTCGTAGAGGGTTGATGATGCTCGTCACCATAATAGCAACGAATACGATCCCAGTGAGGGCACGTATGATTAGGTTCTTAAGTTTATCACTCATGGCGTCTTATTTATTCTGCTGTGTTATTTGATTCGATGTCATCTTCAGCCTTTGTCGCATTGTTGTTGAGTGCTCTCTGCTGTGCCTCGTGCTCTGCTTGAGCTTGCTTTACAGCTTCGGGCATATCCTCCAACTTAGGTTGCGACTTAACCTCTTGGTCTAACAACTCCTCTGTGCGACTCACCCAAGGACGCTTTCCGAATATCTCTTCAACGTCTTCCGCCATGATAACCTCACGTTCCATGAGCAGTTGGGCTAGGCGGTTGTGACCTTCCTTGTGCTCGGTGAGAATCTGCTTAGCACGATCGTACTGTCCGTTAATCATCTTCAGCACTTCCTCATCAATCATCTTTGCTGTTGTATCAGAGTATGGCTTCTGGAAATTGTACTCGTCATTATTATAATAGCAGATGTTTGGCAAGCGGTCGCTCATACCTGCGTAGGCAATCATACCGTATGCACTCTTGGTCGCACGCTCTAAGTCGTTCATCGCACCAGTTGATATATGACCTGTGAATAGCTCCTCAGCTGCACGACCACCGAGCAATGAGCACATCTCATCTAACATCTGTTCTTTGGTTGTGATAGGACGCTCTTCTGGCAGATACCATGCTGCACCGAGAGCCTGACCACGTGGTACAATGCTCACCTTCACCAATGGGTTGGCGTGTTCGCAGAACCAACTGATTGTGGCGTGACCTGCTTCATGGAGGGCAATAGTGCGCTTCTCGGCGGTAGTCATTACCTTTGTCTTCTTCTCCAAACCGCCAATGATTCTGTCAACAGCATCAAGGAAGTCTTGCTTTGCTACCTCCTTGCTGTCGTGGCGGGCTGCGATAAGGGCTGCCTCATTACATACATTGGCAATGTCGGCACCAGAGAATCCTGGCGTCTGGCGTGCTAAGAGATCGATATCAAGGTTCTTGTCGAGCTTCAAGTTACGCATATGAACGAGGAAGATGTCCTTACGCTCTGGCAAATCGGGTAGGTCTACGTGAATCTGTCGGTCGAATCGTCCTGCACGGAGTAAAGCCTTATCGAGCATGTCAACGCGGTTGGTGGCTGCAAGAACAATCACACCAGAGTTCGTGCCGAATCCGTCCATCTCTGTGAGAAGGGCGTTAAGTGTGTTCTCACGTTCGTCATTACCGCCCATTGCAGGGTTCTTTGAACGGGCACGACCAACGGCATCAATCTCATCAATGAAGATGATACAAGGTGACTTCTCCTTAGCTTGGCGGAAGACATCACGCACTCGGCTCGCACCAACACCGACGAACATCTCGACGAAGTCGGAACCACTCATAGAGAAGAAAGGTACGCCAGCCTCACCAGCAACAGCCTTTGCTAGCAATGTCTTACCCGTTCCAGGAGGACCAATCAGCAGTGCTCCCTTAGGAATTTTACCACCTAGGTCGGTGTATTTCTTTGGGTTCTTCAAGAACTCAACAATCTCTTGTACCTCTTGCTTAGCGCCAGTCTGTCCTGCAACATCCTTAAAGGTAATCCCCATCTCGTTAGCTTTCTCATAGAGCTTAGCCTTTGACTTGCCCACACTGAAGACGCCGCCGCCACCGCCAGCACCGCCTCCCATACGGCGAATGAGGAAGTACCATATTCCAAAGAAGAATACCCACGGAGCTATTGAGATGAGAATATCCATAAAGCCATTGCCAGACTTGTTCTCATAGCTATAGCTGGCTATCTTCTTCTGGGCTACAGCTTGATCCAAGAAGGTTTCTACCTTATCTACAGAACCAATCTCAACATTTACGTATGGGGACTTTCCTACCTGTTGTGTACCTTGTTTGAAGATGTCACGGATGTGGTCTGGACTAACATACATACGCAAGGTGTTGTCGCTCTTGTTGATGACTACCTTCGTACCATAGCCTTTGGCAATATATTGCTTGAATGTTGTGTAATCTCTGTCAACGCCTGCGCTACTTGACAAGAAGCTATTGCCACCGGCAAAAAATACTACTCCGAGGGCAATGATGACCAATACGTACAGCCAGTTCATATTGAACTTAGGCATCTTTGGCATATTGGGATTGTTGTTGGGGGATGAATTGTCCATTGTTGAAGTTTGATTAATTATGAAATAATAAATGGGTGATTAGATGGCTTTATACCTAGTCTATGTCTGGTAAGTAAGTCAGCTTAGCATCCTCCCATAGGTGTTCTATGTCATAGAAAGCACGTGTCTCTGGAAGAAATACATGGACGATTACATCCACATAGTCTATCGCTACCCATTGATCATTACCAAGTCCTGCACAGTTGACAGGCTTCTCACCAATCGTCTCACGTACATAATCGCTTACCGATTCAGCAATGGCTTCAACTTGTTGGGTTGAGTTACCCTGGCAGATGATGAAGTAGTTACAGATGGTACCATCAATCCCTGATAAATCTGCAATTACTATGCCATGTCCCTTCTTATCTTGGATTCCTTTTGTAATAAGCTCTACTAATCTTTTAGTTTCTTTCATTCAGTCTTGTTATATAATATGAGTTGCAAAGTTAACGCAAATGGCATGAAGTGCAAAATAAATTTAGTTTTATTTATAATTGGTATATACAGCATTGCTAACTCCTGTTGATAGAATGACTATAAACTATTTCTCACGCATGTCGAAGTCCTTCTTTAATATGGAGAGACGCCTTATCACCTTATATATATAATAGTAGGACATAAAAGAAGATGGAATATGCTACTATTGGCATATCCCATCTTTCCTTATTCGTTAGTATTTTCTACTATCTTTGCATACAATAATCAATTACTTATTCTCTGCGTCGATAGCCTTTATCTTCTGCTTTACTTCGTTCATATCATTCTTGAGTTTCTCAATACGGCGGTTCATTTCGTCAATGAGACTATTACCTTTCTTAGAACTGATACTCAAGAAACCGAGGTTGTTCTCATAGGTGTTAATCTCCTGTTTGAGCTGTTCAAAGCGGCGCATCAAACGACCACGCTCACTATCAAGAGCGTCAGTACCTCGGCTAGCCACCTTTTTTAAGTTGTTACGGAAATTATCTACACGCTTACGAGAAGCCGATATGTGAAGGTCTTTGTACAACTTATCGAGTACCTCATGATACTCCTTATACAACTTATCCTTCTCCTTGTAAGGTACATGTCCTACCTTATTATATTCTTCTGTGAGCTGTTGAACCTTCTCTTGGATGCCTTCTTCGGTCTTATCAAACAATTCCTTTAGTTGAGCAATAATCTCCTTCTTCTTCCCAAGGTTCTCACGTTCCTCGCTATGCGCCCCTGCGTGTACTGCGTTACGTGCCTCGAAGAAGTGGTTGCAAGCTGTTAGGAAGTCGTTCCAAAGCTGATCACCAATTTTCTTAGGTACCATACCAATCGTTTTCCACTCCTTTTGTAATGCGATGAGCTTATCGGATGTAGCCTTCCAATCGGTAGAATCAGTCAGAGCTTGTGCCTTTTCAACGAGTGCTTTCTTCTTCTCTGCGTTTTCAGCAAATTGTGCTTTCAACTGTTTGAAGAACTCGCCTTTGCGTGTAAAGAAGTCATCACAAGCTGCACGGAAGCGTTCGAAGATCTTTACGTTCATCTTCTGTGGAGCAAAGCCAATCGTCTTCCATTCCTGTTGAAGAGCGATAATCTCTTTTGTATGTTTTTCCCAATCGGATGACGTTTTATTCTCTTGTTTGATGATCTCTTCAATCTTCTCGCATAGAGCAGTCTTCTTTGTAAGGTTCTCCTCTTCGCTATTGCGGATAGCTTCAAAGTGCTGTTGGTGACGCTTGTTAATAACAGTGCTAGCTGCTTTAAAGCGTGTCCACACCTGTTCGCGAAGTTCTTTTGCAACAGGTCCTGTCTCGCGATACTCTTGATGAAGTTCTTGTAACTGATGGAAAGCACTGATGACATCCTTCTCTTCTGTCAACTTCTCTGCTGCTTCACACAGCTTCGTCTTCTTCTCAAGATTCTTCTTGAAATCGTATTCACGTGCTTCGCGATTCAGATTCAACAAGTCGTAGAACTGCTCAACATAGAGTTGATAGTTGCGCCATAGCTCGTTTGCCTTCTCTGCAGGAACCATTTTTATCTCTTTCCATTCCTGTTGTAAGGTCTTCAATACTGGGAAGTTCTTGTTTGCCTCATCAGGAGTTGTAACCATCGCTTTGATCTTCTCGATGATAGCCTCCTTCTTCTTGAGGTTCTTCTGTTTCTCTTCTTCGATTGCAAGGAATGCCTTTTGGCGTTTCTCCTTAATGATGGTCATCTCCGCCTTAAATACCTCTTCATCCTCATCTGGAAGTACTTGGTACTTCTCGGGGTCGCCACCATTCTCTATATAAGCCCTCTGCTGCGCTTCACGTTCAGCGAAGTGTAGCTTATAGAATACAGTTTTCAGATGGTCAACCTCAGCTTTCTCGGGGGTATCGTCACTATCAACAATAGCCTTAAGGCGCTCTATGATTTCCTTCTTTGTGCTATATGTCTTTGCAGAATAGGTTTCTGCTTCGCACTTAGATTGTGTTTCAGTTGACTGATTTAGGCCTTCTGCTGTTACTTCATTCTGCTCTGTTGGAGCCTTAGCTACAGTTTCTTCAGACAACTTTACTTCTTCTGTACCCTGATTAAGGGCATTCTCTTGAGAGTCCATCATTTCACTTTTTGTTTGTGATTCGGGTTTTCCGCAAATTAGATAACGAATGGCTCAATAAATATTGAGCCTTCGCAACCATATTAAAGTATATCAGTTGCAAACTTAGATAAAATCTCTGAATATACCTAATTTTTATCTTCTTTTTTTGTTTCTAGCCTCTAAAGTAAGCGTTTACGGCGTAAAATCCACCATGAAGCAGCGGAGACTACAACGGATAAGAACATCGCTATGGGAAAACCCCATGTACTTCTTTCCATACCGTTAATAAGGTTCATACCAAAAAGGGAGGATATTAACGTTGGCAACATCATGACTATTGACACCGAAGTAAGTGTACGCATCACGGTGTTCATGTTGTTGTTAATAATGCTAGAATACGTGTCCATCGTTGATTCCAAGATGTCCGAATAGATACTAGTAGTCTCTCTCGCCTGTGACATCTCGATGTTTACATCCTCGATAAGGTCGGCATCCAGCTCATCAACTTGTAGCTTGAATTTCAGCTTAGCAAGTAGGTTCTCGTTGCCACGAATGGATGTAATGAAATAGGTGAGGGAGTCTTGTAGTCTACTTAAACCTATCAAACTCTCATTATCAACACCCTTATCTAGGTTGCGTTTAGCCTTCTCGATGAGTGTATTAATCTGCTTGAGTCGTTTCAAGTACCATACTGCTGAAGATAGAAAGAGACGGAAGATTAAGTCCACATAGTCGGTGAATCCAGCGTTTCTCTTCTGCTGATAACTAACAAAGTCAAGCATCATGTTCGTCTCGAAGTTACATACAGTGATGGTCACATCTCGTTTATGAATAATACCCAAAGGAACGGTTGTGTATGGTGTTCTTGATCGAATTTCTTTAACGTAGGGGATACGTAAGATGATAAGCATCCAACCGTCATCATACTCATAACGGGCACGCTCATCAGTATCGCTGATATCCGATAGGAAGTAATCAGGGATATGATATGTATCTTCTAGTTCTTGCTGATCTTGCTCTGTTGGGCAGGTTACTTGAATCCAACAATTAGGTTGCCATTCCTTAATGGGGCTCAAGGTTCTATTGATATTCCAATATGTTTTCATTTGCTAATCTCCATGTTTAATAAGTGTGGGGATTAGCAATCTCGTTGCAATCCTCACGCTTATTGATTGAAAGTTTTCGCGTGATAATCGTCCATTTAATAATTACGTATTGGTTTTGCGACTGCAAATTTAGGAAAAAATAATGGTTAGAACAAACAAACGAATAAGTTTTTATGGTTAGTGGAGTGCGGTTGGTGTAAATGAGCAGACGCCTTTCTTACCTCGAAGAGAGGCTTTCCTTTATGCCAAGAGACGCCCTCTTTATATGCAAGAAAGGCTCTCCTTGTTTTCCATCTACCGAAGTCTCTTGTTTTAAGGTCTGTTACATCTGACAGAATTGAAGCTTATGATATCTTCATATAATACTCTTTAAAGGATTAATTAACGTTAAATAATTAACGAATCGTTTGCGTTCTTACTTTTAATTATCTATCTTGCAAGCGGTAATTAATTATGTCTAACAATACTAAAGAAACCTTTTTATTATGAAGAAACAAATTACTTGGATGTGTATCCTATTATGTTCTTTATTGTTCATAGCCTGTGAGAAGTCTGTAATTGATAATCCTGATGGGCAAAAGAACTCCAATAAATCAAGGCATAGAGTCACTCGTGTTGTAAGGATTCACCCAACAGAACTGCGTGTAGAGAGTATGGAAGAACCACTTATTAGTAAGTCTTCAGGTGTGCAATCAAGGGGCGCCAGTGTTCCAGAAGAGGGCAAAGTGAAACTCTATGCAGTGAATGTCTTTGAAAAGAAAGTAGGTTCGGAGTTGTATGAGAAATATGCTTATGGCTTGTTCTCTGACCCGAGTAAGATTGCAATCAGAATGTTTGAAGACAACAGATATAAGATTGAATGCCTCGAAGTAGTGGAAGGTGACGACCATCTCTATAATAAGGAGAAATCCTATCAAGCCCCATTCTTGCATGGAGCGAATCTTCCTACGAAAGTAACCAATCAATTTGTTATGTCGAAAACGGATAATATGAGTAATCTTCAAAAGGGTGAAACGAATATCTCTGAAACGAAGGTTCAGCGTTATCCAAGGATGATTAAGCTATATGGAACGCAGGAAGACATAGATCCCAAAGCTTCCCAAGAACTCACAATAGATATGCGGAAGGCTGTATTTGGACTTCATTTTAAGATTACACCACCAGAGGAAGGAACGCTAGAGATTAATTATCTCGGATGGAAGTTAGCCCAAAAGAGTGGTCAAACAGGCTATGATGGTGGTAGTATTTATGCATTCAGTGAGATTGTAGAAGCCACTAAAGATGGTTATCAGTTGGTAGCACCTTTAGAGATGAAGTGGACTAAAGCGAACGGAACAGTGGTGCAAGAGCACAAGGATCTGACGTTGAAACGAAATGTGAAAACCAAAGTTGAAATTGTTGTTGAGGGTCCCAAAGCACGTAACATTAGCTTCCGAGAGGAGAATGTTGCCATGACGGAAGAGCAAATAGAATGGCATGTTGTGAAATAGATAGCACGCTTTTTATTGGCAAAGTGTGTCTGCCAAAGCCTTAATCTCTGCACGTGCAAGTTTCCCCGTGGCTGTTTGTGGGATGCTTGTAGTGTGGAGGATGAGGCGTGGTTGCCAATACTTAGGGAGGATACGTTGGCAGATTGTATTGATAGAGTCTGTGTCTTCGGACGTAGTGAGAAGCACTACAAGATCTCCAAACTTCTTATCTCTTATGCTTGTAATGGCATATTCCTCTGTGAGATGTGCTTTTAAGGCACGTTCAACCTCCTCTATTTGTATCTTTATACCGCCTGAATCAATCACATTATCGCGTCTTCCTAGGATGCGGAAACGTACTTGTTTGTGTTTGCCATTCGACAGACTTATGGTTTGAAGTTCGGCTCTGTCGTTAGTTACTAAGGGCTTCGGACATACAGCGGGGGCATTGATGATCAGGCAGCCATCTGCATTTAGACTCACTTCCACGCTATCGAATGGTTCGTACCAATCGCTTGCTGAATCTCCATTCAATCGTCGTAAAGCGATGTGGGAGAGCGTTTCCGTCATTCCGTATGTGCTCCATACAGCATGAGGAAAGTCTTTTAACGCTTCGGAGAGATTGTCATCAATGGCTCCACCACCGATGATTAATTGCTTAATCTTACGTAGCCTCTCTCGTTCTTGAGGCACTTGTAGGGAGTTATAAACCTGCAGTGGAACCATGGCTGCAAATATTATCTCCTCATGAAGGGCGTTGGCTTGGCGGAGAGAATCGTCTGAGAGCGGATGACCAGAGGGCTTTACGTTGATTAATCGCAAGTTTCTTTCAATACTCCTAACTACTACCATCTTACCCGCAATATAATCCAATGGCATACAAAGGAGTGCAGTGTCACCAGCTTTCAATCGAAGGAAATCACAGGTGATGCGTGCTGAGTTCAACATTCGAGACTTCTCCACCCATAGTGGTTTGGGCTTTCCTGTTGATCCACTGGTATGCACTAACACCCTCGGGTCAGCGTTATTCCATTCTGTAAGAAACTCTTCTATCGTCATTGTTGTTCGTTGATTGATTCCCTAATCGTTATTGTTTCACCCAGAGTTGATCACCTTTGATAGTCAGAGGCATGGGTATATTATCCGAGAATAAAAGTCCTGTTCCAAGTCCCTGGGGCATTGTGATGTGAGGTCCGTATAGATTGGCTGTAAGCTGCGCAATGCTGTTTAACCCCACATTACTTTCTAGTGCGGAGGTGATCCAAGAGCCTATTCCCCGTTGATTAGCCATCTTCACCCATTCTCGCACACCTGTCATTCCCCCATGCAAACTAGGTTTTAGAACTATATATTGCGGTCGGATTGTGTCGAGTAGTTGCTCTTTTTCGTTATAGCTATTTACTCCGATGAGTTCTTCATCTAGTGCGATTGGAAGTGGAGAGAGGTCACATAGCTGTGCCATTTGTGCCCATTGATGTTGTCGGATAGGCTGTTCTATAGAGTGGATATCGTATTGTGCCAATGCTTCCAAGCGTTCCATGGCATTTTCAGGAGTGAATGCTCCGTTTGCATCGACGCGTAGTTCTATTTGAGCGCGTGTGAAAGACTGTCGGATGTGACGGATAAGTTCAATCTCTTTAGCGAAGTCTATTGCCCCAATCTTTAGCTTTACACAATGATAGCCTGCCTTTAGTTTCTCTTCTAAACGCTGATACATCTCTTCGAAGGAACCCATCCAAACGAGTCCGTTGATGGTGATTCCTTCTTTTCCAGCACCAAAGTTCGTGTGGAAGAAGTCGATACTTCCGTTTGCATCAAGTTGTACCTTTGCTGTTTCCAAGCCAAAGAGCATAGACGGATAAGGTCTCATTGCATTCGTGTCAATGCTTCCCGTATGGCAAAAGTCATCACAGAAGATTCGCAAATTACGCTCATATTCATCATCAGACATGGCATCGCAGGATAAATCAGGGAGTGTGGCACATTCCCCAACGCCTATTACTCCAGGCTTATTGGTGTCTGACAGCGTAATATAAAAGCTCTTCCTCGTTTTGTAAACACCCCTTGAAGTGCCTGCAGGATTGATGAAGTGGAGGGTGCGGGAGGATATTTTAATTTCGTACATAGTAATTTTAAAGACAGAGTAAAATGATCTCAAGGACAGAGTAACATAGGAACACGAGACTTAGTAACGATGTATTAAGATAAAGTTACCTTATATACTTTCTCAAGGAAGCCTGGTTCCAGTTGCCGTCGAATGTTCTTTGCACAGTTAATAATTTGTAATATCAAGTCGTTGATATCGATTAGTTCCTTCCTTTCCATTGGCTCTTTTTATTTTATGTTACTATAGAACAAGGCTTATGTTACTATCTCCTCTGTTCTTATGTTACTTTGTCTCATCCAGTTCTTATTATTTCTTTAACCTTATGCTACTAAAGTCTCCGTTCTTCTTATACTCAGTCTTCACCATTCCCCATGGTTCCTCTGTCTTAAGGGAATTGTGGGTACTTATCGAAATCGGGCTTACGCTTCTCCAAGAAAGCCTTTCCGCCTTCTTGAGCCTCATCCAGTGTGTAATAGAGCATAGTGGCATCTCCTGCTAGTTCTTGTATACCTGCTTGACCATCCAACTCGGCATTTAGACCTGCTTTTATCATGCGTAAGGCTAACGGAGAACGCTCCATCATGGTGTTAGCCCAGTCTACACACTCGTCTTCTAACTGTTCGAAGGGTACGACCTTGTTGACTAATCCCATGCGTTCAGCCTCTATTGCAGAGTATTGACGGCACAAGAACCATATCTCTCTAGCCTTCTTCTGCCCCACAATACGGGCTAGATACGAAGCACCGAAACCGGCATCGAAGGATCCAACCTTTGGTCCTGTCTGTCCGAAGATGGCGTTATCCGAAGCGATGGAGAGGTCGCATACCACTTGAAGAACATGTCCACCACCAATGGCATAACCATTTACCATGGCGATAACAGGCTTTGGTAAACGACGAATCTGCATCTGTAAATCAAGGACATTAAGGCGTGGAACACCATCACCTCCTACATATCCACCCCTTCCTTTAACGTGCATGTCGCCCCCAGAACAGAATGCTTTATCACCCTCACCAGTAAGTATGACCACTCGAATATCAAGTGCCTCGCGGCAGTAGTTGAATGCTTGTGACATCTCCCAGACCGTCTTTGGCGTGAAAGCATTGCGATAACGAGGTCGGTTAATGGTAACTTTTGCGATATTATTAAACTCTTCGAAGCGTATTTCCTCAAACTTGAAGCCCTCGATGGGTTTCCATTCTCTTTTGCTCATAAGGCTTTTCTTTTATTTTGTAGTTTTATTTTTAAATGATAATTAGTTGTTTTCTCTTGGCTAGGAAAAGGCTTTGTAATAGTCTTCCATTGCTTGTGCATCCTCTTCGGGGTTAGTGAAAACCTCCAAGAGAACAGGACCTTCCTCTGCATAGAAGAAGTCCTTGAGGCGTTCCGATAACTCTTCTGCATTGTGCGCAGCCATGTATTCGATGTCATGGGCTTGACAGATGGCTTCAGCGGAAGTAGTATGATGTGCTGCAATTATATCATCTCGGAATGGAGAAGAGCCTAATCCATGTAATTGATGGAATATTCCTCCACCTCCATTGTTGAGTAGTAAGATCCCAAGATTAGGTGACAAACACTGGTTCCAAAGTGCATTTTGATCGTAAAAGAAACTTAGGTCACCGATAACACAGTACACATCCTCTTCTTCTTGATGTGCAATAGCATATCCAACAGCCGTTGACAGCGAACCTTCTATGCCATTCACGCCACGATTCACATAGATGTATTGATCAGAGAAGATGTTTCCCAATCGTACAGCAGAGCTATTCCCGTAGAAGAATTCACCATCAATACCTTCTTTTCGGATGGTCTCATGGAAAGTTTTAACGGCTAGTAATTGTGAAAAACGGGGTTGTATCTTCTCTCGAATGGCGTAGGCTTCATTGAAAACGTTGTTCCATTGCGTCACAAAAGGTTTCTCTCTCATGTCATCCACTTCGTTAGCAAGGATACCAATCATCTCTTCCTGCGAGCATTGAATGATGTCCGTTAGGTGCATGAAGGTATCACAACAAGTCCCACTCTCGTTTACAACGATAGAAACCTGTGGTTGGCACTTTCGTAAAAACAGCTTCAGTCGTTTGCTAACCAGTGTCCCTCCTATATATATAAGGTGGTCGGGACGATAAGACTCATCGTTACCTATCCTTATCAATGCCTCATCAATGGGGAGAGCAGGGCTAATACTATCGTCAGCCAATTTCTCTTGAATGACCACAGCAGTGCTTTTCAACACCTCAAGAGCCTCCATTGTCTCCCCAACAACCTCAGGAGTCATCTGTCCAAGAACAATCATTGGACGCTCACTTTGCAGTAGTTCTGCTGCCAGTTCATAGCTAACAGTATTATCAGAAACGGATTCGTGCAAGATGATTTGTCGCTCGTTAGGGAGGTTGGGAACGTCATATTTGAAAAGAGGTTCACTAATAGGAATATTGATGTGTACGGGTCCGAACCCTTGAGATAAGGCTGCATTGAGAGCCTCATTGACCAATCTATTGCAATACCAACGTTCCTCTTCGTTGTGTGGTTCAGGTAGTGTCACACTCTTACGGACGTTCGGTTCTAAAGCCCCATGCTGTTGTAAGGTTTGACCATCTTGTTGATTGATCCATTGTGCAGGTCTGTCTCCAGAGATAATCACCAACGGGCGCTTCTGATAAAAGGCTTCTGCCACTGCAGGAGCCACGTTTAATAGTGCCGAGCCAGAGGTTACACACAGTGCAACGGGCTCATTATCAGCTAATGACATACCTAATGCGACGAAGCCAGCCGACCGCTCATCCGTCACAGGAAAACACTCAATATCAGGGCAAGTACATAGGTTATGCACGATAGGAGAGTTACGTGAACCGGGGCAGACAACAGCCTTTGATATTCCAAACTTTACCAGTAAGGCGGTTAATATATTAACGTTCTCCTTGTTACTATACATTTTCAATAAGTTGTATTGAAGGTTAGTTGATTTTCTTTTATTGCTGAATAAGCTGTCGCATTGTGGCGAGCTTTGCTTCTGTCTCTTGCCATTCGTTCTCTTCTATACTCTCTTTTAACAATCCACCACCCGCATAGAGCTGACAAGCCGATCGAGTGATATGCATGCAACGGAGTGTTACATAGAGTTTTGCAAGCCCATTGTCCCCCAGCAGCCCACTGAAGCCACTATAATAAAGGCGGTCAGTATGCTCGTGACGAAGGATGAATTTGTGTGCCTCATCCTTAGGAATACCACACACGGCAGGCGTTGGGTGAAAGGCAGTTAGGAAACTTCCGAGACATTGTGTGTCCTTGAGTTGGAAAGAGAAATCGGTTCTTAGATGAGCTAGATGGGCTGCACGAGAAGTGAAAGGTTCGCTTTCCGTAATGTCGCTAGCGAACGGCTGTAAGCAAGTTCGGATGTAATCGGCAACCAGTTGTTGCTCTTCTCGGTTCTTCTCAGACCATTTAATTTCCTCTCCCTCATATCTCATCGTACCAGCTAAAGCCATTGTTTGGTAGCTTGTAGCGTCTCCACGTAACAGGATCTCAGGACTTGCCACGAGCCACATACCTGTTTGTGCAGTGTAGAAAAGTGCAATGTACGACCGTGGATACCATTCGCACGCCTTGAGAAAGATGTCTCTAGGATTCATCTGTTCGTCTTTCTTCTCCACGATGGTGCGTGCCAATACCAGTTTGCGGAATGATTTGCGATTCAATTCATCGTGGAAACAAGTGAAGTCATTGTGGTATTGAATACGAGGGTCAACTTCCGAGGTCTCCAAATAAGCCTCATCTTGCCCGTTCGGAATGGCTTCAAAGCCCTTACTACCATCTAAGGGCAAGACTGATGATTGTCCGCTTTTGCCATCAAGTAAGTAGATTGGATGAGTCGTATTGCTGACGAAGGGTGCAATCACAAACCCCTTATGCCCGTCAAGTTCTGTTAGTGAACCAAAGCGAGTGGGTTCCTCTTGTTGAGAATAGCAATGACAGACTTCCTCGAAAGGCTCACGATAGATAAAAAATGCGTCCATTTAATCTTTCTTCGGTGCTATAACGTAGTTGGTAACTTGCACAGTAGAGATGAGCTCACCCTCATCATTCTTGATATCTATGTGCCAAACGTGCAGTGTGTGACCCTTATGAACGAGCTTGCCAAAGGCAGTTACAGTTCCACCATACGGCATTGCCTTCACGTGGTTACCGCTTATATTGATTCCCAAAGCCATCTTTCCAGGGCAGAGAGCCATTGAACCGACTCCTGCTAGATTCTCCGCTAGGGCTAACGAAGCTCCTCCTGAAAGAAAACCAAAGGGCTGTTTATTTCGATCATCCACTGCCATGCGAGCCTTTAACGTGTCTTGTTCGGGAGTAGAGATAAACTCCATGCCCAAAGTACGGCTCAATCCGTCAGCATCTTTAATCTTATTCCAAATCTTTTCTACGTTCATGTCGATCTTACTTAATGTATTGCAAAGATACTAAAAACAACTGGAAATCCTTTTCGAAAGGGTTTGTTTTTGTGTGTGAAGGGCTGGAGTAGCTCTTTAATACAGCACGATAGTAGGATTAGAAGCCCTAGTTTATTCTGCACGTAACGTGATTTGTAGACGGAAAGGCACAAGGATATATGAACTTAAAGACATATACCTTTTATTCTAATCATTCTATTGTGGGATAGAAGAGGGCGTTTCCTCCATTGAACGAAGGCGTTTCCTTGCATGAAAGAAAGCCTCTCTTCATGTTGAAGGAACGCCCTCTTCAAAGTGAAAGGAGCTTTTCCTAACTGTTTTTCGTTAAGTATTCCTCCCCTTGAAGGAGGCTGGGAGGGGTAGAGTTAACCTCCCTTTCCTATGCAATGCCATTATAAAAAAGGCAAAAAGCACCATAGTTTGCGAATATTTTAGTAAATTTGCACATTATAAGAATATACTCGATTTATTATAAAGATGAACATTTTAGAATTGTCAGAGCAGGAGATTGGACGTCGTCAAAGCCTGCAAGAATTGCGTGAGATGGGCATTAATCCATACCCAGCAGCAGAGTTCCCAACCAACGCTTACTCTACTGATATAAAAGAGCAATTCAATGAGGAGGAGCAAAGAGAAGTAACGATTGCAGGACGAATGATGGGTCGTCGCATCATGGGTAAGGCTTCTTTTGCAGAGATTCAGGATAGTAAAGGAAGAATACAAGTATATATTACCCGTGATGATATATGTCCGGGAGAAGATAAAGAGTTGTATAATAAGGTCTTCAAGAAGCTCCTTGACATTGGAGACTTCATCGGTGTTAAGGGCTATGTGTTCAAGACTCAGATGGGAGAGATATCTATTCATGCCAAAGAGATTACTCTTCTTTCAAAGAGCTTGAAGCCTCTTCCAATCGTGAAGTACAAAGATGGCGAGGCTTATGATAAGTTCGAAGACCCAGAACAACGCTATCGTCAGCGTTATGTTGACCTTGTTGTCAACGATGGAGTTAAAGATACTTTCTTGAAGCGTGCCACAGTCTTGCGTACAATGCGCCAATTCTTTGATGAGGCGGGGTACACGGAAGTAGAGACACCAACCCTCCAGAGTATTCCTGGTGGTGCTAGTGCACGCCCATTCATCACCCACTTCAATGCACTCAACATTGATATGTACATGCGTATCGCCACTGAGCTTTATTTGAAACGACTCATAGTTGGTGGCTTTGAAGGTGTTTACGAGATTGGTAAAAACTTCCGTAACGAGGGTATGGATCGCTTCCATAACCCAGAGTTCACCTGTATGGAGCTTTATGTTCAGTACAAGGACTATAACTGGATGATGTCTTTTACAGAGCAGTTACTCGAGAAGATCTGTGTTGCCGTTAATGGGAAACCAGAGGTGAAGATGGGTGATAAGGTGATAAGCTTTAAGGCTCCGTTCCGTCGTCTACCTATTCTTGAGGCTATAAAGGAGAAGACTGGCTTTGATTTAGAGGGTAAATCAGAGGATGAGATACGTGATATTGCCTTGAACAAGTTGAAGATGGAGACCATAGATGAGAGCTTTGGTAAGGGCAAACTCATTGATGAAATCTTTGGAGAGTTCTGTGAGGGAACTTATATTCAGCCTACTTTTATCACCGACTATCCGGTAGAGATGTCTCCACTTACTAAGATGCACCGCTCAAAACCGGGCTTGACTGAACGTTTCGAGTTAATGGTCAATGGTAAAGAGTTGGCTAATGCTTACTCCGAGTTGAACGATCCGATTGATCAAGAGGAGCGTTTCTTGGATCAGATGCACTTGGCTGATAAGGGTGATGATGAGGCTATGATCATTGATCAAGACTTCTTACGTGCATTGCAATATGGTATGCCTCCTACCTCAGGTATTGGTATCGGCATTGACAGACTAGTGATGTTAATGACTGGCAAGGAGTACATTCAAGAGGTAATGTTGTTCCCTCAGATGAAGCCGGAACCAAAGATTCCACAAGACTCAATCAAAGATTGGGCTGCTCTTGGTGTATCAGAAGATTGGGTATATGTGCTGCGTAAGGCAGGTTTCAATCTAATTGCTGATATCAAGGGAGAGAAGGCGCAAGGCTTACAACAGAAGTTGGGTGAGATCAATAAGAAGTATAAACTCGGATATGAGAAGCCTTCTGTTGATGAGATCCAGAAGTGGATTGACGAGGCTGGAAAGTAATTGGAAGAAGTGAAGAATTGCCTCTTCCTCCTTTAACTACCTAAGAAGAATGTTCAACATAGGTAAAATAGCAATCATTGGTAGCGGTAGCTGGGCAACAGCTATCGCTAAGATTGTTGTGGAACATACGCATCACATAGGTTGGTACTTCCGCCGTGATGATAAGATAGAAGAGTTTAAACGGAGAGGACATAACCCTACCTATCTGACGAGTGTCAGGTTCAATATGGATGAGATAAGTTTCTCGTCTGATATTAATAAGATTGTTCAGGAGTATGACACATTGGTCTTTGTGACCCCATCTCCTTACTTGAAGGCTTTGTTGAAGAAGCTAAAAGCAAAGCTCAATACGAAACTTATTGTTACAGCTATCAAAGGAATCGTGCCTGATGAGAACCTTGTTTGCTCGGAGTATTTCCATGAGGAATACAAAGTTCCTTATGATAATCTGGCTGTGATAGGTGGTCCTTCGCATGCAGAAGAGGTTGCTATGGAACGTCTTACATACCTAACCGTCGGTTGTTCTGACCTTGAGAAGGCTCGAAGTTTTACAGAGGTGTTAGCATCCAATTATGTTAAGACGAAGATATCACCTGATGTTCTAGGTATAGAATACGCCTCTGTCTTGAAGAATGTATATGCCATTTCAGCTGGTATCTGTGCTGGTCTGAAGTATGGCGATAACTTTCAAGCGGTGTTAATGTCGAACGCTATGCAAGAAATGGATCGTTTCTTAAAGACGATCAACCCTATCCAACGATCTATTATCGATAGCGTTTACCTTGGTGATCAGTTGGTAACGGGATATAGTAACTTCTCTCGTAACCATACCTTTGGTGCGATGATTGGTAAGGGATATAGCGTTAAGTCGGCTCAATTAGAGATGGAGATGATAGCCGAAGGATACTTCGGAACGAAGTGTATGAAGGAGATTAACCGCCGTCTACATGTAAATATGCCGATCTTAGATGCCGTGTATAACATCCTTTACGAACGTATAAGTCCACAAGTAGAGATTAAATTATTAACAGATTCATTTAGATAAACACAAATGGAAAGTATTAAGTTAGACATTTCAAAAGCAGCTCAGTTTTTGAATTTGGGTGCGGTAGAGGCCTATGCTCCTCACGTAGCTGCTGCCCAAGAAGCATTGGAGAAGAGCACTTGTCCAGGTAACGATTTCCTAGGTTGGTTACACTTGCCATCAAGTATAACTACTGAGTTCCTTGGTCAGATACAAGCGGTTGCCAGCACTCTTCGTGAGAAGTGTGAAGTGGTTGTTGTTGCTGGTATCGGTGGTTCTTATTTAGGTGCTCGTGCTGTCATCGAAGCCTTAGGTAATAGTTTTGCTTGGCTTGTGAATGACAAGAAGAACCCTACAATCTTGTTCGCAGGAAACAATATTGGTGAGGATTATCTCGCTGAACTTACCGCCTATTTAAGCGATAAGAAGTTTGGTGTCATTAATATTTCTAAGTCTGGTACTACCACAGAGACTGCTCTTGCATTCCGTCTTTTGAAGAAGCAATGTGAGGAGCAACGTGGTAAGGAGACTGCTAAAGATGTTATTGTAGCTATCACTGATGCGCACAAGGGGGCTGCTCGTGCTGCTGCAACAAAGGAAGGTTACAAGACATTCATCATTCCTGATAATGTTGGTGGACGCTTTTCTGTTCTTACACCAGTTGGTTTGTTGCCTATTGCAGTAGCTGGTTTCGATATTCAGAAACTTGTTGAGGGTGCACAGGTAATGGAGAAGGAGACGGCTAATGACGTACCTTTTGCTAACAACATCGCAGCTCGTTACGCTGCAGTTCGTCAAGGTCTTTACTCACAGGCAGGCAAGAAGATTGAGATAGTTGCTAACTTCCAACCAAAGCTCCATTACTTTGCTGAGTGGTGGAAACAGCTCTATGGTGAGAGTGAAGGTAAGGATCACAAGGGTATTTTCCCTGCTGCTTGCGACTTTACAACCGATCTCCACTCTATGGGACAGTGGATTCAAGAGGGCGAGCGTTCTATCTTTGAGACTGTAATCTCTATTGAACAGCCTAACGCAAAGTTGCTCTTCCCACATGATGATGAGAATCTCGACGGCTTGAACTTCTTAGAGGGTAAGCGTGTTGATGAGGTTAACAAGATGGCAGAACTTGGTACTCGTTTGGCTCACGTAGATGGTGGTGTGCCTAATATTCGTGTGAGTGTACCAGTATTGAACGAGTATTATCTTGGTCAGCTCATCTACTTCTTCGAGAAGGCTTGCGGTATTAGTGGTCTTATCCAAGAGGTTAATCCATTCAACCAACCAGGTGTTGAGGCTTACAAGAAGAATATGTTTGCTCTTCTCAATAAGCCTGGTTACGAGGAAGAGAGTAAGGCTATTCAAGAAAGATTGACTAAGGAATAAGAAGCCCCACCCAGCCTCCCCGAAAGGGGAGGAGTTCCTAACTGAAGCCAATCTGAATTGTGTGGATTTAGGGGGGAATACTATTTTATAACATTCTTTATGTGTCCTCAAGTCCTACACTAAGGTGTGGTACTTGAGGATAATAATATATAATAAGGTGAAGAAAACAACTATATCATCCCAATCTCAGCAAGACATCCCCTCCTTTGGAGGGGCTTGGGGAGGCTTCAATCCCCCTAACATCCCTTCTTTTGGAGAAACTTGGACAGGCTTCAAAGTCGTCCTTTTCGACATGGATGGGGTGCTTTATGACTCAATGCCGAATCATGGTGTTGCTTGGCAGCGTGCTATGAAGGAGTTTGGAATACACTTCACGCTGGAGGATTCGTATGCAACTGAAGGTGCTAGAGGGGTTGATACCATTCGTAAATATGCTCGCGAACAACTCGGAAAGGAACTGAGTGAGGAAGAGGCGCAACGGATGTATGATGTGAAAGCACACTATTTTCATGAGATGCCAGAAGCTAAGATCTTCGATGGTGTGCTCGATCTCATGCAGAAGATAAAGCGCAGTGGACTGAAGATTGGTATTGTAACAGGTAGTGCACAGCGACCATTGATAGAGCGTGTGACGCATGATTTTGCCGACTTTATCACTCGGGATCAGGTAACTACAGCCTTTGATGTGAAGCGTGGTAAGCCTAATCCTGATCCTTATCTTATGGGCTTGAAGAAGGCGGGCAACTATTCTCCATCCGAGGGAATCGTTGTTGAGAATGCCCCTTTGGGCGTTCGTGCTGGTGTAGCAGCTGGTTGTTTCACCGTAGCAATCAATAGTGGACCATTGCCCGATACAGCTCTTCTTGATGAAGGAGCCAACCTCCTCTTCCCAACTATCCGTGAGTTCGCCGACAAATGGGAACTTCTTTTATCTCATTTCCCCCATTATTAAGCCTTTCCCTCCCTTTATCTCCATTACTGTAAATCACTAGCAAACAGTACTTTTTACTCCCTTCTCCATTCGGAGAGGGGTCGGGGGAGAGGCTTTTCTTCTTGCGGAGAGGGGGTGGGGGTGAGGCTGGTTGGGGTGCTTGATGAGGCTTCTTTTTTCTTAATTTATTTGGCTAGTTAATTAATTCTTCTTACCTTTGCGCCCGTTGAGTGAGAATTAACTTATTAATAATGATGTTACAAACAACGAAATTCAATCAAGC